>Ga0182024_10001500_pt1 | contig 60081 bp, 56 predicted proteins | sample P32metaG_FD_120480 | JGI IMG/M metagenome (GOLD analysis project Ga0182024, IMG submission 120480) | Permafrost microbial communities from Stordalen Mire, Sweden - P3-2 metaG (Illumina Assembly) | ecosystem: Environmental > Terrestrial > Soil > Wetlands > Permafrost | place: Sweden: Stordalen...
AGGAGACGACCAGCTGGTGGTCGGGGTCCTGGGGCTCGTACTGCGCCCACTGGCTCTCATCGCCCGCATAGCCGATGCCGCCGAGCATCAGCGGGTTGCGCGCGCCGCTCGAGCGCACCGCGTTGACGAGCTGCTGCATGCCGGCGGTGAGGTAGGTCACGTTCTGACCGGCGATGTCCTTGAACTGCGTTGAGCAGCCGTTCTCCCAGCACGACCAGGTGCTGACGAACGGCTCGTTGTAGAGGTCGAACAGCACGGCCCGGTCGGCGGCGAAGGTATGCCCGACCGAGCGCCAGAACGCCGGTGCATGACTGGCGTCCGCCATCGGCCACTGCTCGTTCGGGAGGATCTTCCCCGGCGCCGCCCAGTGCAGGTCGAGGATCACGTAGAGGCCGGCCGCGTTGAGCGAGTCGACGTAGCGCTTGACCCTGAGGCGATACTGCACGCCGCCGAGGCGCGGATTGACGCCGTTTATCCCGAGCCAGCAGTCCTCGTTGAGCGGCAGTCGCACGGCGTTCACGTGCCACGAGGTCATTGCCGCGATCGACGCTCTATTGGTCGGTCCGGAGAAGACCGTCTTGGTCGTCTGGCTGATGCAGTTGTACTCGCCACTGGAGCGGTTGACGCCGAGCAGGCGGACCGTCGTGCCCCCGAGCGTCGTCAGATGGTTACCCGTCACCTCGATCCCGGCTCCAGCCGCCGGGGCGGCCGGCGCAGCCGAGGTGCACAGCAGCGTGGCCGCCAGCAGCACGCTCGCTAGCGCAGCTCCGCAGGTCAATCGGCTCGGAATTTTCAAAGGCGTGCTCTCTCATGCAGCCTAGAGGCCCAGTGTCGTGCAGGCATAGTGATATTTGCGCGTTGGCCCTCGGCTGTGACCAGGTCGCGATCACTGCCAGATCGCGCGCTACCCTGAGCGACGATGACGGATCCCCTGCAGAGCGGACTGAGCGTCGACGAGGGCGCCGTGCTGGCGCGCTTCGTAGCGATCCAGACAGACGTGGGTGAGCTCGCGCTGCGTGTAGTGAACCGCCCGGAAGGTGCTGTTGCTCACCCACGTCGTGGAGGATCGTGCACTACCGTGGTGGCTCGCAACCCACGTTGCGGCGCACCTCACCAAGCCGTGATCAAGACAACTCCCTTCGGACCGACATAGAACTCAGCAGTGGCGCACATTGAGGAACTAGCTCACTCCGCGGCGCACACATCGCTCGACCGCGCCTCGCTCGGCGAGGTCGCTATCGTCCACGACTACCTCAATCAGCGCGGTGGGGCCGAGAAGGTAGTGCTCGAACTCGCAGGACTCTGGCCCGATGCGCCGATCTACACCTCCCTGTATCGCCCCGAGTCGACGTTCGCCGAGTTCCGGGGGCGTGAGATTCGCACCACGCTGCTGGACCGCCTGCCTGTCGATCGAGGCTTTCGCAATCTCTTCCCCCTCTACCCCCGAGCGTTTCGATCCTTCGGCGAGATATCGGCTGATACGGTCATCGCCAGCTCTAGCGGCTGGGCGCATTACGCGCGCGCGGTCCCGGACGCACTGCACGCGGTCTACTGCTACACGCCAGCCCGCTGGCTCTATCGTTCGGACTACCTCGACGGCAGAGGACGCCCGTCATCACGGCAGGCCGTCATCCGCTCGGTGGCACCGCTTCTGCGCAAGGCGGATCGTCGCGCCGCCGCGCGAGCAGACCTCTACATTGCGATTAGCGACGAGGTGCGGCGTCGCATTCAGGATGTCTATAGGGTCGAGGTGGCGGTCGTTTATCCGCCGGTCGACACCGACCGTTTGGTGCCGTGTCCGCGCGGCGAGCGGCTGCTGGTGATTTCGCGCCTGCTCCCGTACAAGCGCGTTGACCTGGTTGTGCGCGCTGCAGAACGACTCGGGATGGGCCTCGACATCGTCGGGGACGGGCCGGTGTTCGGGGGTCTGCAGAAGATGGCGGGCGCAGGCGTGCGGTTCTATCGCGCGGCGCCAGAGCAGACCGTGATCGAGTTGTTAGAGGGCTGCAGAACCGTGTGCGTGGCTGGCGAAGAAGACTTCGGCATCGTCGCAGTGGAGGCGCAGGCGGCCGGTAAGCCCGTCGTTGCCTACGGCCGTGGAGGCGCTTGCGAGACTGTCCAGCAGGGCGTCACCGGCGTGTTGTTCTCGGAGCAGACTGAGGATGCTGTGGTTGCCGCGCTGATAGCGGCCGACGAGTTACCGACCTCACCGGAGCTGATCGCAGCGTACGCGCGGCGGTTCAGCCGCGAGGCTTTCAGGGACCGCCTGGTGGCGACACTTGCTTCGCACCGCCGTAGAACCTGATGGCGCTCGTAGCGGTCGTATACCGTCGTCTGACGCCGCGTACACTTGAGTCGCGGCGCCTCAGCCTCGTACAACCACGCGCTATCAAATGACCGAGTCCAGCCTGACGGCCGTCCCCAGCGAGGGAGAGTCCTTCGATGTGAGAAGCTACCTGCGTCCGATCTGGCGACGCAAGTGGATCGTAGTGGCGATCGTCGTGCTGGCGACCGCCGGCACGTACCTGTATGCGTCGCACCAGAAGAAGCAGTACACGGCGAGCACGCTGGTCTATTTCCAGATCGCCGACTCGACGACACCTGTGTCGGTGATCGACACGCCGGGGACGACGTCGCAGCCCCCGGACGGCCAGCAGATGGTGGACATGACTGCGCTGATCACAGCCCAGTCGGTGACGCAGTCGGTCTACCAGCATCTGAAGCTTCCGATCGGCTCCGCCGGCACGGTGAACGCCTCGCTGCTCGACACAACGGCGGCGGCGAACAACGGCACGAGCTTCATCGTCATCTCCGCGACGAGCCGCTCGCCGACGCTCGCTGCGGACCTTGCAAACCGCTACGTAGGCGTTTTCCTCGCATCACGCGCCGCCGCTGAGGTGTCGGCCGCAGACGCGGCGATCCGCGCGGATCGTGCCGAGCTCGCCACGCTAGGAACGTCGGCCGCGGACGCGTCGCAGCGCCAGACGCTCCTAACGCAGGTCACGGCGCTGCGTGGGATCGCACTCAACCCGAGCCCGGGCGCGCGTCAGACGACCCCTGCGGCGGTACCAAGCACGCCGAGCAGTGCCTCACCTGTTCGCGACGCGGTGTTCGCCGCGATCATCGCGCTCTTCTTCAGCATTGCGACTGTGCTCGGCTTTGAGCTGTTCGATCGCCGTCTCGTGCGCGTGTCGGCGATCGAGTCGCTCTACCGCCTGCCCGTTCTCGCTGTGCTGCCGCACGTCCGTGACCCGGCTCCAGTCGTTGACGCCGAGCCGGTCGTGCCCGACGCGATGATCGAGACGCTGCGGACGCTGCGGATCAACCTACGGATCTCGGGTGGCAACGGCGGTCCGCGCGCGATCGTCGTAACGAGCGCGGTGCCGGGCGAGGGCAAGACGACCATAGCGCGTGATCTTGCGCTCGTTTACGCCGACGCCGGCGACCGGACGCTGCTGATCGACGGGGACCTGAGGCGCCCGAACATTCCCAGGCTGTTCCGCATCGAAGAGACGATCGGGCTTTCGCACGTACTGAATGGCGAGGCGCGGCTCGAGGACGCCGTCGTGCCCGTGATCCGGCCGTACCGCTCCGCCGCGAGCACGAACGGCGGCGTCGGCAACGTCGCCCGGCATTACCCGAGCGTGCTCCCGTCGGGATCGCTCGCCGTTCTAGTGCACGGCGACTTAGCGGACAACCCGGCCGCGCTGCTCTCCTCCAAGGCGATGAAGAAGCTGCTCGACGAGGCACGCGGGATCTACGACGCGATCATCATCGACACCCCACCGATCCTGGCCGTCTCCGACGCCGTGATGCTCCTCGGCATGGCCGACGTCGGACTGCTAATCGCGCGCCTGCGCGTAACCACGCGCGAAACCGGCAAGCGCGTTACCGAGGTAATGGCTCGCCTGCCGGAGGCGCGCATCGCCGGTGTTGTCGTCAACGACCTGCGCGATTCGGGCTTCCTCGACGAGGGGTACGGTACCCGGTACAGCGGCTATGGCGGTGAAAGTTACGCCAGCGGTCGGCGTCGCGCTGCGTCGCTCACGAAGCACTGACCCAAGGTTATCGGGCCAGTGACCGCCACGACGCTGACGAGGCGGCGAGCTTTGCCCCCGGAGCGCTGGCTACGGCCGCTCTCGGTCCCGATCTTCTTGATTGGCCTCGGTGCGAGCGTGGTAACGGTCTGGTTGCTCGGCCTGCCTTCCGCTGCGCCAACGCACGTCACGCGGGACATCGGCGTGGCGGCGTTCGGCGCCGTCGCGGTGTGGATGTTCTTCAGCGAGCGCTACACGCTCACGCTGTCGGTCTTCCTCATTTACCTCGGGCTGTTCGACGGGTTCCTCAAGCTCAAGACGGGCTCGTCGGTCGTCACTCTGGGACGCGACGTGCTGCTCTACGCGATAACGCTCGGAGCGGTCAGCCGCGCGATCCTCCGGCGGCAGGCGATGCCCGCACCACCGCTACTGCTTGGGGTCCTCGCCTGGGTCGTCCTGTGCGTCGCGCAGATCTTCAACCCCTCGGCGGCGTCGATCGCCCACGCCACGACATCGATCCGCCAGCACGTCGAGTTCGTGCCACTGTTCTTCGTCGGCTACCTGATCCTCAGAAGCAAACAGCGCCTCGTCGTGCTGTTCGCGCTGCTCGTGGGAATCACTGCGATCAACGGGCTCGTCGCCCTGTACCAGGATCACCTCACGGCCGCTCAGCTCGCCGGCTGGGGCCCGGGCTACTTCACCGAGGTCTTTGGCTCGGCGACCCAGAGCGGCCGTACCTTCTGGATCAACGGCGTGCCCTACGTGCGGCCCCCGGCGCTCGGCGGAGACTTTGGCTTCGGCGGCGCGCTCGGAGTGATCGCGACCCCGCTCGTCCTCGCGCTCGCGCAGTCAACGCGTCAGTTCCGACGACTTGGCTGGATCGGCTGGATCGGAGCGCCGCTGGTCGCGCTCGCCGTGATCGGCTCGGAGTCGCGGACCGACGTCGTGTCCGCGGTGGTCGCTCTCGTCGCCTACCTGGCCCTGACCCTCACCTCGCGGCGGGCGCTCATCACACTCGTCGTCGCCGTCGTGATCGGCGCGCTGAGCGTATTCGTGGCGGAGCCGTTGCTGAAAGGCACTCCGACGCGCTACGGCAGCATCGCGCCGACGCAGGTGGTCTCGACGACCTTGAGCTACAGGGACTACACACTGGCATTCATACCGACGTACGCGATCGACTACCCACTCGGCGCCGGCATGGGTACGGCTGGGCCGGCAGCCAACGCGGCCGTCGGCGGTGCGCCCACCACGCAGCTCGACGCCGAGAGCGAGTTCACGTTCCTCGAGATCGAGCTTGGCGTGCCCGGCCTTTTGATCCTGACCGGGTTGTTCGCGGCTTTCATCGGCATCGGCATACGTCTGCGACGCGTAGGCGATCCGACGATGCAGCGACTCCTGGGCGCGATCACGGCGGTGCTGGTCGCATTCGTCGTCAGCTGGATCGTTGGCGTCGATACGGCCACCTCGCCCGATGCGCCGTTCCTCTGGTTGGCAGGCGGGATGCTCGCCTACTGGTATCGCGAGATGCGTAGCGGCCGGCTCGCGAAGACGAGGGGCGACTGAGTGGCGGAGATCCGCCGCCGCGCCCGGCGGAGCGAGGCATGCGGCCGCGCTTTGCGAGCCGACCGCCGACGCCGCGCGTAGCGAATGCCACGTGTCACGGGGCACCACCACGACGACGTGGATCCGCCGACGACGGTGTCAGTCGTCGTGCCGACCTACGGCCGTCCGGACTCGTTGGCCCGCTGCCTGACGGCGCTCGCGGCGCAGAGTCGCGCGCCCGAGCAGGTGGTGGTCGCCTGCCGCGCTGACGATCGCTTGACGCTCGAGGCGCTGGCTGACCTATCCGAGCTCGTCGCCTTCGACGTCGTGACGACGGACGCGCCGCGCCTGACCGCGCAGATGGATCTGGGCGTCGCCGCCACGACGACCGATGTCGTCGCGTTGACCGATGACGACGCGGCGCCGCAGAGCGATTGGCTCGAGCGGCTGATGGGGCTCTACCGCGAGCCGAACGTCGGAGCCGTCGGAGGTCGCGACGTGATCCAGGATACCGCTGTTGACAGCGCGCCGGTCAACGGCCGCGTCGGCGTCATCACCTGGCGCGGGCGCCCGCTCGACAATCACCACCGGGAGGGCCGTGGCGTCCGCGACGTGGACGTCCTCAAAGGCGTCAATCTGTCTCTGCGGCGGACGCTCTGGCGGGTTGACGAGCAGCTGATCGGAAATGGGAATCAGCCGCAGTGGGAGCTCGGCGTGTGCCTTCGCGTGCGCAGGCTCGGCTGGCGGGTTCTCTACGACCCGACGATCCTCGTCGAGCACTTCACCGAGCCCCGGATCGGCGAACAGCAACGCGCGGTCCGCGACGCCTACGCGTTGGAGCGCGATGCGCACAACGAGCTCTTCGAGCTCGTTCGCTGGCTGCCGCGCTGGCAGTGGCCGATCGCTGCGGCGAATGCGCTACTCGTTGGATCGCGTGCGGAGCCCGGCCTCGTCGCCGGCGCCTGGCTCGCGAGCCACGGCACGCCGCGGGCGCAGGCGCTCGAGGCGGTGCGCGCGTCCACGCGCGGACGGCTCGCCGCGCTGCGAGCGCGGCCGCGGAGAGGCCGATCGCAGTGCTAGGCGCGGTCACACCTGTCGGGCGTCGCGACCGGTGCCGCGCATGAGTACGGGCGCGCCGGCGGGCGGCGTGACGCTGCAAGTCAATGTGGCGCCGACCGACCTGCCGCACGCTTCCCTTACCCTCGCGCAGCAGTTGACGCAGTGGGGCGGGCAGGTCGACGACGTCATCTTCGTCCTTGACCTGCACAAGAGCGCCGGACCGCGCGGAGCGGATTTCGACGAGCGCGTGGACGGAATGCGCGCACTGATGGCGGAGATGACGCGGGCGGGGCTGGGCGCTCGCAGCGTCATCGTCGACTACAGCCCGGAGGCGCTGGTGCAAGTCGCCGACCGGTTCTTCGACGGCGTCGTGCCCCCGCTCAAGGACTGCGCCGGGGCTCCGTTCTTCGCGTACTTCTACGGCCTGGCGATGGCGCAGACGCGCTACGTGCTGCACCTCGACTGCGATGTTCTCTTCGGCGGTGGCAGCCAGACCTGGATCGGCGAGGCCTGCGAACTGCTGCGCGCTCGCACCGACGTGCTCTTCGTCAGCCCGTTGGCCGGTCCGCCGACCGACGACGCGCGCATCCCGAGCCGCGCTCGTCGAGCACAGCGGCGCACGCAGGAGTTCGGCTCGCAGCCGATCCTCGAGTCCTCGACGCCGCGCGCCTACCGACTGCGCCACGTCAGCTCTCGCGTCTTTCTCGCGGACCTGCGGCGCCTGCGCGAGGCCGGTCCGTTCGAGGTGCTGGACGCTCCGCCCTGGACCCACGGCTCGGATCTCGCGACGACGCCGTTCCTACCGGTCGAGACGGTCCTCTCGAGCACGATGAAGAGCGGTGGCTGGCTGCGCGTCGATCTGCTCGGCGAGGGTCCTGGGATGTGGTTCCTGCACCCGGGACAGCGCGGTCCCGCGTTCGCCGCGAACCTGCCGAACCTGATCGATGCCGTCCAGCGCGATGAGGTTCCCAGCGAGCAGCGCGGCGACTACGAGTTGCTCGACGCCTGGCTCGACAGCGTCGGCCCGGAGCGGATCGAGCGGGCGAGCACGCCGCTGAGCTTCGGCCAGCGGCTGCGGCGAGTGGCTCGCGCGGTCGGTCTCGGCGTGGTCCGCAACGCGATCTGGCGTGTGCGCTGGCACTGGAGCCGCAGCGGCGCTGTGCGCGGACTGCGCCGCAAGATCGGTCACGGAGAGCACGGGTAGATGGCCGACGAGCCGAAGACGCGACAGCCGGCGCCCCGCGTGTCGATCGTGATTCCCACGCGCGACCGCCGCGCGCAGCTGGCGGCCTGCCTGCGCGCGATCGCCGGCAATCAGTGCCGGCACGCCTTCGAGCTGATCGTCGTCGATGACGGCTCCCGACTGGCGATCGACGACGACGTGCTTCCAGCTGGCCTCGCTGCAGCGCGCATCGTTCGCCGCGACGGCGAAGGGCCTGCTGCCGCTCGCAACGCCGGTGTGGCGCTCGCCCGCGGCGACGTCGTGCTGTTCACCGACGACGACACACTGCCCGCGAGGGCGTGGGTTGAGGCCACCGTGGACTACCTCGACCAGCACGCTGAGGCCGTCGCTGTCACAGGCCCGATCACGTCGGTCGCGTGGGACCCGCTGTACGAGCAGTCGATCGTCGCCGACGGTCCCGGTCACCACTGGACCGCCAACATCGCCTACCGCGCGTCGGTCCTCGCCCGGATCGGCGGGTTCCGTCCCGACCTGTTCCGCCACGCGCACGCGGAGGATCGCGATCTCGCGGTGCGCGCGCTTGCGATCGGGCAGATCGGCTTCAGCCCGTCGATGGTGGTCGATCACGCACCGCGCGCGATCAGGCTGCGAGACGTCGCGCGCCAGGCGCGCTGGGCTGACGACGACCTGGTCCTCTACGCGCTGCACGCGGAGCTGACGAGTGAGTTCTCTCTGCCGCCGAAGCTCGCGCTCGTGGCGCACGCCGGCACCATGTGGATTCGCGGCGCCCGCCAGGGCGGCTCCGCGCCGCAGTGGCGACGCTGGCCCAGAGCGCTCGTCTTTTGCGCGGTGTCTGTGCTCAGCACGGCGCGGGTAGTGGCGCGGTCACCGGGCCGACGCGCCCTCCGCGCGGCTGCGGCCGAGTCGCGGCGCTAGCCGGAGCGCAGCCCGCCGGCGGTAGCAGGAGCAGGTCGGTTCCCGGGTGAGAGCCCAAGCGCAATACGTCGATCGAGACGATCTCATCGGTAGTGAGGTCGACGATGCCCCGCATTCGGATGATTCGTCCCGCGGGTGGTTGCTTTCCCGTTGCGCGGTCCGTTCGCTTTCATATCCTTGGGGCCATCGCGTCGCTCCCCACACCGCGGAGGCTGGTCGTGTTCGGCGTCCTCTCGTGGGGATGCGCGGCCGCGCTGCTCATTCTGCGGGCGCCGATCACCTACGCCGGTCCCGGGAACGACTTCTGGAATTACTTCTACCCCGCCGGCAAGGAGGTCCTGAACGGATACTTGCACTACGCCACGCCGGTGCGCTACACGACCGCAAACACCGGGATCTTTCGTTATCCGCCGTTCGCGGCGCTGCTGTTCGCCGCCTTCGCCTGGCTCCCACGGCGCACCGCCGACATCGCGTTCTGGGCATTCAACGTCTCCACGGTCATCGCCGTCGGCGTCCTCCTGGCATCGCGCTTCGGCGCATCGTGGGCGACACGCCTGGCGATCACCGGCATGCTCTTGCTCGGTCTCCTCAGCTTCGCGCCGCTCGAGTCCGCGCTCGCAGTCCAGATCGACCCGTTCATCCTGCTGCTCCTCGTCGGCGCTTACTGCGCCATCGAAGCCAGCAGCGACCGCGCGCGCGGCGCGATGATCGGCGGCTTCTTGCTCGGCTTGGCGATCGCGATCAAGGTCTATCCAGTCGTGCCACTCGTAGTCCTCCTATGGCTCAGGCGCGAGTACGTGCGTCAGATTCTCGCCGGGACAGTTGCGGCGCTCTTGCTCACGACCGCGTTGACGATCCCGGTGGTCGGCGTAGCGCCTTTCTGGCACTACTTCCATGCGGCCGGCACGCAGTCGAACACGGTCCTCTCGTCGTTCTTTACGACATTTGGCGTCCTCAACGTAGCGACGCGGCTTCTGACACCAAATCCCTACACGATCGGAAGCCTCGATCTGTCCGCAAGTGTTCCCCGAATCGTGTACGCGGTCTTCGCCGTCGGCGTGTTCGTGGCGCTCGCGTGGCGCTACCGAAACGAGCGGGCTACGCCGGCCGCGGCATGGATTACGGCGCTCGGCGCTGCCATCATCTGCTCGCCCTTCCTCGAGGTCTACCATCTCACGACGCTCGCCGTCGTGCCCGTCCTGCTCGCGATCGACGCCACGCAGGCGAGCGACCGGCCGGCGCGCGGCGGCACTTCGACGAGGGGCACCGGCGGCTTAGTGGTGCTGGTTGCCTCCTGCGTCGTCTGTTCGTTCGTCGTGCCACAAATAGGCCACCACGTGGGCGAGGCGCTCTCCGCGGCGGTGGCGCTAGCCGTCGGGGCGATACTGTGGCGAGCGGCGCAAGGGACCGCGGGACCCCGGATCGTCTGGGCGGCATCCGGGGCGTGCTTCGTCTTTCTCAGCACCCCGTCGTTCGACGGACTGAGCGGGTTCTGGGGCTTCCCGATGTCGATGACGCAGGCGGTCGTCGGATCGGGCGAGCTGATGGCCGCCGTCGCTCTCGTCGCGTGCATCGTCTGGCTCAACGGCCGCGTCCCGGATGGCGCGGCGAGTGGACGGCCCGAGCCAGAGCGAGCCGCGGTTGCGGTGCCCGCCTGAGCGCGCCATGGCCTGCAGCAATCTTAGGCGGCGCCGGACCGGTGGCGGCGCGACCTGTCCCACAGCCAGCGGAGATCCGCGGGCGTGACCAATAGCAGCGTGCGGGCCGACAACGAAAAGGACTGCTCGGCGGCTCTGAGGATGATCACGAACGTCACGGCGTAGGCGCCGAGGCTCACCCAGGCCGCGCCGATGCCGGCCGCGAGCGGCAGTACCACGATCAGCGCCGGCACCGTGACAACGAGTCCAGCCACCTGAGCGCGCGCGGTTGCACCAGGGTTACCGGCCGCGATCAAGGCCGACCCGAGCACCTGACCCGGTACGGAGAAGACGCTCGCGCCGAGCAGAACGATGAGCATCGGGATGGCGCCGTCGAAATCGTGCCCGAACACGAACGGCACGAAGAATGGGCTCGTAGCCGCGATCGCCACGCCGGTCACGAAGACGAGCAGGAGCGCGACCCGGCAGGCGCGCGCGGCGAGCAGCGAGTCCCCGGTCGCGACTCGCGGAATCAGCGCGTTCGCCGCCGCGGCGACCATCGCCCCGGATGCGGTTGCGAGCGTCACCGCGAGCGCGTAGAGCCCGAGCTGGCGCGAGCTGACGAGCCCGGCCATCAAGACTTGATCGAGATACGCGTTGCCAGTGTTCGCCAGCGTGGAGAGCCAGCTGCGCACGCCGAATGCGAAGCCGCGCAGCGCCAGCGGGCGCGAGAACCGCCAGGGCCACGAGTGGAGCAGCCCGCCGAGATAGGGAATGCTGCTGAGGACGCCGGCCGTGATGTAGGTGATCGCCACGCTGGTCACGGTGAGCGAGTGGAGCAGGCTGAGCGTCACGATCGCGGCGGCGGTGCCGCCGACGTTGAGGATCCGGACCAGCATCACGACGCGCCACTTCTCGTCGCCGACGGCGATCCCGTAGAGCAGCTGGAGCGAGGCGCTGAGCGGCAGCAGGAAGAGGCCGATCTCGATGAACTCGACGACCACTGGCCGGCCGCGCCCAAGCAGGTGCGCTAGCGGCACTGCAACAGCAACGCCGACGAGCGAGGCGATCACCGCGATCGGCGTCGTGGAGCCGAGCAGGAGCCCGAGCGGGTGCGAGCGCCGGGCGTGTTCGCGGCTGAGGAAGCTCGTGATGCCCAGCTCGCTGAACCATGGCGCGATACCTACGACGGCGAAGACGGCGGCGACCTCGCCGCGGCCCGACGGTCCAAGCGCCCGGGCGAGGATCGGCGACGTGATGAACGCGAACACGACGATCAGGAGGTTCGCGCCGGTCAGCCGGGCGACCACGTTTCCAAACCGGCTCGGGCGTGCGGCGGGCGGCTGGTCGTCGGTCACGGACGCCATACCTTACGGATGGCGTCGCCGGACTCCCTGGGCTCCAGCGAGGCCCGTGCCGCTTGCGTACGCGCTGCCCCGGACGCGCCCAGGAACCGCGTCAGGACGCGGTCGCCGGAGCGTCTGTCGGCCGCCCGGCCGGCGGGAACGGGCTCCGGTCGCGACAGTGGCGTGGCCGGCTCGGCTCGGTCCATGCTGGGGCGTGGTTTCACCGCTCCGGCCTCGAGCTGTGAGGCCGAGATGCGCGGCGCTCACGCTCGCCCAAGGTGAAGATCACCATCGTCGCCAACGAGATCGGGCCGATCGGCGGAACGGAGCGACAACTCCGCCAGCTGGTGTCTGGGCTCGTCGCCGCGGGAGTCGACGTGACGGTGATCTCGCGGACCTGTGAGCTGGACGACGCCGTGACGGTACGCTGGCTGCGCGTTCTGGGCCCGGCGCGTCCCTTCGTCGTCGGCTACCCGTGGTTCATCGTCGTCGCGTCGCTGCTCCTACGCTTCCGCGGGTCGCGAGCTCGCGCAGGCCACCGGGGCCATCGTGCTGGGCCGCGTGGACGTCGTCGCGGTTCACCTGTGCCATCGGGCGCTCGCGGCCAAGAAGATCGTCAGGGCAAGCCGCCGCTCGCTCCACTACCGCGTCAACGCGCTCGTCGCGGCCGCGATGTCGCGCGCGATGAGGCGGCTGGCCTACAGGCCGTCCGGCGGCAGGGCCTTCGTGGCGGTATCGCAGGGCGGCGCAAGCGAGCTGGCGGCGGCGTTTCCAGCGATCGCCGGCTCGATCTCGACGATCGCCAACGGCATCGACGCGGACGAGTTCCGCCCGCGCGCTGGCGATGCGACCGCGGCCGACGCCCGTGCGCAGAGTCCGGACCTCGACCTCCCGGTGGACAGGCCTGGTCGCCGTGTTCGTGGGCGCTGACTGGGAGCGCAAGGGGCTCAAGCTCGCGCTGCGCGTGGTCGCCGGGACCGGGCCGTGGCAGCTTGCGGTCGTCGGCCCGGGTGACGAGGACCGGTATCGATCGCTGGCGGCTGAGCTGGACGCCGGCGAGCGAGTGCGCTTCCTCGGCCGGCGCAGCGATGCGGCGCGGATCTAGACGTATCCCGGCGAGAATCGCAGCGCCGGCAACATGAGCACCGTGTTGAGGCCGGGTACGACTAGTCCGTGGTGCACCGCTGCAGCAGGCACCGGCTGACCCGGCGGGCAGATGCAAACGGCAGGCTGGTTGACTCGGTCGAGTGCATCGACGATCACCTTGAGATGGCGCCCCGGCCCACCAACGCCGAGCACGAGACCGCGACCGAGCCCGACGGCAACACCGAGTTCTGGGACCGCTCCACCTCCACTCGTCATTGCGCGTTGACGGGGTCCTCGAGCACCTACCCGCCCGTCGTCGATATTCGCTCGTCAGCTGCCCGGTCACTCGCGAGAATGGGCGGATACGATAGAAGCCCAGATCGCACGCGCCTACCACGCCTCAAGGCGTGCCCTGCGCTCCAACCCCGACGGTCGTGCGGATTCGGCTGCAACCCGGAGGCAGTTTCTGCTCACCCCTACCCCAAGTCGATTTCCAGGGTGCTCGGCATTCGAGTTCGAATCCTTCCTCAGTCCACAGCCGTAGCCTCGTCTGACAACGAGCCGGTGGTCCCGCCGAACCACGTTGAGCGATTGCCGCCCGTCGCCCACGACGCATCTCGCCGCCGCCGCGACAACGTCAGCCTGTCCCGTCGCACGGGTGCAGAGGTGCCGGGCGTTCGCCTCCTCAGCCACGTTGGCGGAGGAGACACGTCCAAACGAGGCATGCCGAATGCACAACGCTGAGGCGCACACCGCGGCCCTGCCGCCGGTAACCGTCATTGCTCAGATTGTCGGCGTCAGACCTGGAGTCCGCCGCGTGGGGGGGACAGAGCGTCAGGTTGGCTTGCTCATTAATGGGTACCTTGACGCAGGCGGAGCCGTGACGCTGATCTGCCTTCGCTCCGCGGTTCCAGATCATCCTTTGCTGACGACTTACCGTCTGCCGATTCCTGATCGGCCGTTCGTTATCGCTGAGCCGTTGTTCATCCTGTTGGCAACCATCACGCTCGCCCTTCGGGGCCGAGGAGTTATTCATTCCACCGGTGCGATCGTTCTGTCAAGGGTCGATGCGACAACCGTGCATTTTTGCCACACAGCACTTGCTTCGAGCCACCGGGGCCGGAGGGTCTCTCGCGACACGCCGTGGCACGCGCTGAACGCTCTCGCCGCCGCGAAACTGTCAGTCGCGATGGAGGGGTGGTGCTATCGGCGATCACGCGCGCGGGCATTCGTCGGACCGTCGGACGGCCTTGCCGCCGAGCTGATGCGGTTTTTCCCAGACATTAGTGACTCCGTCAGGGTGATCGGCAACGGCATCGAGCGAGCACGATTCGCCAACGTCTCACACGACGTGCGCGCACGAGCGCGCCACGAGCTAGACCTGCCCGATGCCGCGGCGGTCGCAACGTTTGTCGGCGGCGACTGGGAGCGCAAAGGCCTTTCGAAGGCGATCGAAGCGCTGACGTCGGCACCGGCCTGGCGGCTAGTCGTTGTCGGCGATGGCGACCGCAGGCGGTACGAGAGGTTCGCTGAGGACTTGGGCGTACGCCAGCGAGTTAGGTTCGCCGGTCCGCGAGTAGACGTCGAACGAATGTATGCCGCGGCGGACGCATTCGTATTTCCCTCGGACTACGAGGCGGCTCCGCTCGTCACCTACGAGGCCGCGGCCAGCGGACTCCCACTGCTCGTTTCCAGAATGAACGGAGCCGCCGATCTGGTCGTCCCCGGATTGAATGGGTGGTTCGTCGAGTCGGCCGCGGAGATAGGCAGCTATCTGAACCAGCTGTCGTCGGATTCGCAGCTTCGAGCGCGGATGGGCGAAGCAGCGAGAGCAGCGAGTGAATCCCACACGCAGGAGCGTATGGTCGCGGCGTATGCGGCCCTATACCGCGAGCTGAACGACCCGAGCCGCCGGTAGTGGACACTGTGTATCAGTTCGACGGACGACGCGCAGATGCGTCCGAGGGCGTGGCTCGCTCGTTAGCGAGCCAGCCTGGACGTGAGGTATCATGACTCATATGAACAGGCTCATCATGGAGAGTCAGCATCGTGCAAAGTCGCTGCTCAAGCCCCTTGTCTTTGCCGACGTCGACAAGCCTCGTCGAATAAAGGCGGGGCCTGGTCGCGGAGTGGTGGCAATTCTCAACCGCCGGCGAGATGTGCAGCGCGAGTTGGGCATGTATGAGACAGAGCTGACACGTAGTTATCGTAAGTATGTACGTCCGGGCACACTGGTTTTTGACGTAGGTGCTGCCGACGGCCTGACGGCGCTCACCTATGCTCGACTGGGTGCGTCGGTGATCGCGTTTGAGCCGGACCCGAAGGTGGTGGGCAGGTTTCGACGGAACCTTGATCTCAACCCGCTGCTGGCTGCTCGCATCACGCTCGTGACCGATCAGTATGAGTCCAATACCGCCGGTGACTATGCGGCGCCCGACTTCGTGAAGATTGACGTCGACGGCGGAGAAGCCGACGTGGTACGCGCTTTACCGGGACGACCGCCGTGCGTAGTGGTGGAAACGCATAGCCACTCACTGGAGTCAGATTGCACGGCGCTTCTCGAGTCTCGCGGCTACCGCGTCCGCGTTATTCCCAACGCTCGCTGGCGGACGCTGTTCCCAGAGTACCGACCGATCGAGCACAACCGGTGGCTACTCGCGCTTGTTATCGCATGACGCGAGTTCCTACCGGCTATGCCAGCCGTAGATGGTGCGGCTGCGGGCCTGCCGCCGCAGGCGATGGTACGGGCACGTTTCCTCTCCTTGATGCGGATTCGTTTCGTGGCTCCACGCGTAATGCCTGAGCGAGGACTCACTCTGGCGGTGTTTTGGCTTGCCGAAGCACTGGGTGAGATCGGCCACGACACACTCGTCCTATTCGGTAGCGGCGAGGTCCCGACAGACGCCGCATATCTCATCCTGCGCGCCAGCGGGCTCGGGTTCGAGGCATCGAACGTACTGCGTGTAGGAGACGTCGACGTCTCGGCGGACCTGGTGGAGGCGTCGGCGTCCGCGGCGCCCACCCTGTTTCACACGCAGGTCCACTCAGGGGTTTGTGCCGACCATGCTCGTTACTGGAATCACCTGCAGCGCCCGTGCGCGGTGCCAGCGAGACGGCACTGCATGGCGCTGCGGCCGCTTCTCGGCTGCTCCGGTCGGAGCCGTGCGTTCGACCCGCGACAGGTGTCGGCTCAGCGACGACTCCTCGCTGTCTTCGCGTCTCGCAACGCTGGCGTCGTCAGCATCAGTACGGATCAACCCGAGCTCTACCTCGGGGCGGCAGGGAGATGATCGGGCGGATCAAGCGCTCGCTGGCGCATCGCCTGACCTACGGCACGCTCGGACACCTGATGCGAGATGCCGTGACGCGCCACCCGCTCTACATCGGCACGCCGAACCCAGAGTCGCGAGTCACGCTCGGGGAGGGCGTGCAAATCACCAACGCCCTGTTCAACGTGCACTCGGGCACGATCACCGTGGGCGACTGGACGATGCTTGCGCACAACGTGTCGCTGCTTGCCGCGACCCACGATCTCGCGGCCTGCGACCGGGAGCGTCAGCTCGCGGTTCCCAGCACTGGATACGACATCGTCATCGGCCGCGGCGTCTTCGTCGCCACCGGCGCGACGATCATCGGTCCCTGTCGCATCGGGGACGACGCCGTCGTCGGCGCCGGCGCGGTAGTCACCGGCGACGTTGCCGCCGGCGCGATCGTGGCCGGTGTGCCAGCGCGGCCGATCGGACGGGTCGGTCCTTGAGCGCGCGCGGTCGCGCTGAGTTCAGCGGCTGATGTTCTTGGCGGCCGCCAGAACCCTGCGCCCGCCAAAGCGGCCGGCGAGCGTTGCGGCGGCGACCACCACCGTCGCCGGGGTTACTGCCGCCGCGAGCGCCCTTCGCGAACTCTTGCGCGCTGCGGGCACGTCGCCGGCGAGTAGCTCCGAAGCTGCCACGCGACGCTCGCAGGTCGCGAGGCGACCCCGGAACGTCGGCCACAGATTGCGCAGGCGCTCGTCGCTCAGCAAGCGCCGATAGCACTCCGCCCACGCCTCGTGCCACTCGACGCCCGCGTCCTTCGTCACCGAATGCGGGCTCACGCGATAGCTGACGAGCGGCTCCCTGAGGAAGTAGGCAGCGAGGCCGCTGCGCACCGCGAGGTAGCCGAGCCAGTAGTCGGAATGGATTGCCTTGACGTCGGGCAGCAACTCCCACTCGATCGTTTCACGACGGAACACGGTGCCCGTTGCCACGGGTATCGCCTGGTCGACGAGAGCGATGCGGTCGATCGGCCAGTGCCGGCCCCGCGCCAAGCTGCCACGGTAATGCTGCTCGTTCGCGATCGTCTGCTCCTGATCGATGACGCCGGCCTGATCGATGATGTATTGAGATACGAAGGCGGCGACGAGTGAGCTGTCCGCCTCGAGGATCGGCACCACGGTGCTGAGGAAGCGCGGCTCCCATATATCGTCGTCATCGAGATTGATGATGTACTTGCCCGTCGCCTTGCGCCAGCCGGCGAACTTGTTGCGGTCACAGCCGAGCCGCGTCGCGTTGGGGTGGTAGTCGAGCCGTGCGTCACCAAACGCGCGAACAACCTCGCGATTGTCAGCCAGATCGCCGTCGTCATACACCGTCAGCGTCCAATCCTGCCATTCCTGCGCGAGCACGCTCTGGATCGTCTGCTGCAGATAATGCGGCCGGTTGAAAGCCGGCACGACGATGCTGACCGTCGCCTTCGAGGTCATCGCGTCGAGACCACAGCCATCGCTCGGGCTGGGATCTGGCGTGCTCGAGCGGTCGGAGAGCTTGCGCGGCCGGGGGCCGTCGCGCGCTTGCATGACCGGCGGCCGGCGTGGCTCGAGTCGAGCGGGGTCACGATGATCATCGAGTATGCCGAGTCGGCCATCTGCTGCGTTATCGGTCAGATGAGTTCAGCGTGAGAATGGGACATGGAATGCGGTCTATGCCACGACGTTCCGCGGTCGATGTGAGCGCCCCGGATGAGGAGGATCCGCGGATCCTGATGCTGGGCCGCGGCTGGTTTCCCGAGACGGTTGGCGGCCTCGATCGCTACTACCGCTCGCTTCTCGAACAGCTGCCCGAGGCCAGCGGCGTGGTGATCGGGCCGGCGGCTGACGCTCCGGCGCGCGTCAGCGTCGTTGCGCGGCCCGGTGCGCCCGGGCTGGTGCGGATCCTCGCCTACTGGCGAGCGGCGCGGCGGCGGATGGCGCAAAGCGAGCTCCTCGATGTGCATTTCGCGCTCTACGCCGCGGCGCCAGTGTTCGCGAGCCGCCGCCGGCGGCCGGCGGTCTTTCATTTCCACGGTCCGTGGGCCGACGAGAACGTCGCCTCCGGCGATGCCTCGCGACTGCGATTCCACCTCCGCCATGCCCTCGAGCGGCGCACTCTGCGTCGCGCCGACGCATTCGTCGTGCTCTCTGGCGCGTTTCGGCGCATCCTGCTCGAGCGCTATGGCGTCCCGCCTTGGGATGTGCACGTGTGGCCGCCGGGTGTCGCAGTGGACGTCTTCACGCCGGGCAGCCGGTCCGATGCGCGCGCGCGGATGGGTCTCTCTGAATCAGCGTTCGTCGTCGCGTGTGCGAGACGGCTCGTCCCGCGAGTAGGCATCGAAGTGCTGCTCGACGCGTGGGCTCGGCTCGATGACCAATTGCCTGCGGGCTCAGCTGTTTTGATCGCCGGTGACGGGCCGTTGCGCGAAGAGCTCCAGCGCCGCGTAGAAATTCCCCAACTCGCCGGTCGCGTGCGCATTCTCGGGCGAATCAGTGATGGTGAGTTACTCGACGTGTACCGCGCGGCTGACGTTGCGGCTGTCCCGAGCAGCGAATACGAGGGCTTCGGCATGGTCGTGCTCGAGGCTGCAGCGTGTGGCACGGCAAGCCTGGTCAGCGACGTCGGTGGCCTTCCGCAGGCAGTCGCCGGACTCGACCCAACCCTCGTAGTGCCGGCCGGCGATGTGGACGCCTGGTCTCGGCGGATCCTCGCTGCTGCCGAGGGCGAGCTGCCCGCGCGCGAGGCGACGCGGCGGTTCGCCGAGCGTTTCGACTGGCCGACGATCGCGGAGCGCCATCGCGCGCTCTACCGCCGCACGGTCGCTGGTGTCCGCGACGAGCGGCTGCGCGTCGTGTACTTGAGCGACGTCGCGCACGTGTCGGAGGCTGAGACCGCATTCCTCTGGCTTCTCTCCGGCCTGAGCGCGGTCAACGCGCACGTGATCCTCGGTGAGGACGGTCCGTTGGCGGCGCGCCTCCAGGTCGCCGGCGTCTCGGTCGAGGTTCTGTCGCGAGCGAGAGGCCCGGACCACGGCGGCTCGATGATGTCGAGACTTACGGATGTCGCCCGGCTCGCCAGCCGGATACGACGGATCCGCCCCGACCTCGTGCACGCGACTACCACGCGGTCGGCGGTGTATGGGAGCGTCGCGGCGTGGGCTGCTCGAGTGCCGCTCGTCTGGGATGGCCGCGGCACCGTGTCTCCGGTCGCTCGGGTTCTACTGCGTCACGCGACGGGGGTGGCGCTTTCCGACTCGCGAGCGACGTCCTCGCACCGAAGTGACGAGCCGTACGGGGTTGCGGTGGGAGACCTGCTCAGGCTTTACGAGAGTGTTCGGCGGCAGAAGTCTCGCGTCTCCAAGTAGGTGCGTACTGGTTGGCGAGCGGGCAGGGCTGCGCGTCCGTGTCAGGGCGTATTCCCGGCGATGTTCAGCAGATCTACCAGCACCACCGCTGGCAGCACCACCATGTACGCCGCGAACCCGAGCAAATAGGCTCGTCGGATCCGCCGGCCGGCCGCCCTCACGATTGGGTAGGCCAGCAACATCGGCACTGCCACTGCAAGCGCCGCGCCTCGCCCGGCGTCCGGGTAGCCGCCGTAGTTCGGTCCGAAGATCACAAATGCCACGGCACATAGAGCAGCACAACCGAGCGCTGCATCGAATTGCCGCTGTCGCGCGAGCGCAATCGCTACGCCTAACCAGATCATGGTCGGGAGCACTACGAAGAGCAACTCCGGTGGTTGTCGAGACCACGACCAGGAAAGGTCGAACAGGAACACGAAGGGGATCGCTTGGGGGGTTTGCCCGGTCGGAGGTGACCCGAGCCACGCCCAGATGACACCACACCAGAAGAGATATGGCAGTGTCGAGAGCAGCAGTAGTGACGAAACATCGCGCCAGGGATGTCCCTTGGGCGCCTTGCGCTCCGCAAAAAACAACCAGATTGCATACGCAATTGGGAAAACCAGCGTCGTTTGGCGAGTCAGCGCCGCAAGGCCGAAGAGAGACCCGGCGACCACGACACGCGGCTGCGGTCTGGTTAACATGACCACCCCGCCAACCGCAAGGACGAAGCTCAGCGGCTCTGTTAGGTCTCGATGCACGGCCAGCGTTAAGGGCGGGGCTAGGCCGTAGAGTAGTGCCGGCCACGGCTGCTGGCCGCCGCGTACAAGCAGAAGAGCCACGAGTAGCGTTCCAACACCGGCAGCGAGCCAGTTGATCACCAGCATCGCGAACGGCACGGCCGCCGGATCGCCGCCGGCCGCGAGGAGGCTCACAGCTGGGTACAGAACGCGGCTGTAGCGATAAGGCGCGTCGTCCATGTAGTAGCGCGCGTGCAGTGGATCGAGTGCCATGTACATGTAGAACTGGCCGTCGTAGCCAAGTCCGCTGCCAGCAGGCTCCGGTGACTTCGCAGTCAGCCCAAAGAACGATGGCCGGATCACGGTGCTGGCATGGCTCTGGTTGAGGAACACCGGCGATACCCTTGCGAAGTCAGCAGCGGATTCCCCACGTGCGAAGTACGCGCCGATGAAAGCGCCCTGCGCGACCATTACGATCAGCGGCACGGCGATCAGTGCGCGCCTGCCGGGTACCCACGTGCGCAGACTCACCAAGCGATGGCTCACAGCGCCTGGGCGTCTCGAGTCAGCGCAGCGCGGTCGGGCTTGCCCGAAGCGAGGAGCGGCAGCTCCCGCACGACCTCCACGCGGTTTGGCACCTTGTAGCCCGCGATTCCGGCTCGGCAGAACCGCATGAAGTTGCGCCGGTCAAGTGACGTTCCCGGGGTGATAACGACGTATGCGGCCAACGCCTCTCCGAGCTCGGGGTGTGGAATGCCAACCACGACGGCAGACACGACCCCGGGGTAGGTCTGCAGAAAGCCCTCAACTTCAGCTGGGTGCACGCTGAAGCCGGCGGTGTGCACGACATGCTTGCTCCGTCCCGCGATTGTGACGTTCCCGTTGGCGTCAATAGTCCCGAGATCGCCAGTGCGCAACCAACCGTCATCAGTCAGCTCGGCTGACGACCAAGCACGACGAAAGAGGCTCGGCCAGAGGAACGCGCTGCGGACCTGGATCTCGTCTTGATCCGCATCGGGGACCGGGACCGCGCGGACCTCGTATCCACCGAGCGAGCGACCGACGGTGTGATGGCGCGTCTCGCTCGGATCATCGAGTCGGCAAGCAGTGACGTTCCCAATCTCGGTTAGCCCGTATTGCCCGAGCATTCGCGCGCCGCGGCGGTCGAGCGCCGCCACGAGCTCGGGCGGACAGGCTGAACCGGCGATGAACCCGCTGCGCCAGGCGGGTAACTCGTCTGCGCCGCGCAAAACGGCCGAGAACAGCGCTGGCGAACCATGGAGAACGCCAACGCGATGATCGCGCATAGCCTCGAGCAGGGGCGCGAGCGAGCCCGGGACATCGACCAGCACGGCCAACGATCCCGCCCCCACGGTGGCCAGCAAGCACGCCAGTCCGAAGCAATGGCTCACGGGGACGATGTAGGCGCAAGGTTCGTCGGCGTGGGGGCCGAGGACCTCGCCGAATGACCGTGCCACGCTAAGTCCCTTGGAGTGGCGCTCAATCGCGCCCTTTGGTTCGCCGGTCGTCCCGGATGTGTAAAGGATCGTCGCCGCCTCCGCGTCGAGTTCCTCGCAACCAATCCCGGTTGGGTGCCGGTGTTCGGCAATCGTGTTTCCGAGTTCGTCGGTGACGACGTGAAGTGCGAGTGTTGGTATCTCGGGGGCGAGTTGCTGGACGACCGTGGCGACGTCAAAGCCGGCGTGAGCCGAGAGCGAGACGATGGCCCACGGTTGTGCGTCGCGGAGGATGTGCTCTAGCTCGTAGTGGCGCAGACGTGTGTTCAGCGGGACAGCGACTCCGCCAGCACGCCAGACCGCGAAAAGGCCGACAATTACGGCGGGTACATTCGGAGCGATGACGGCCACGGGTTCACCCGGGTGTCCCTCCAGCGTCCGGGCGAGCGCGTCGACCATGCGGCGGAGCCTGCGGCGATTGAGCGTCACTCCACCCCAGGCAACAACGGGGGCATCGCTGTGACCGTCCAGAAGCGATGCTATCGACGGCGCCGGCAATGTCATATGTTCTCCCGCGGGCGCCTACCTTCTACTAGAGAAACGGCGCCGGACGCGCTACCAGGCGCGAGTTGCGACTCAGGCATTGTTCGCTTCCCCCGGTTCCACTTCGTCGTCCACGGCGTGTTGCTGACCGACGAATTGGAGTCCATACAGATGGGCATACAGGCCACCCCGCGCGATGAGCTCGCGGTGCGTGCCACGCTCCACGATGCGCCCGTCGTCGAGCACGATGATGACATCGGCGGCGATTACCGTCGAAAGGCGGTGTGCGATGACGATCGAGGTGCGTCCGTGGAATAGACCGGCGAGCGCCAATTGGACCAGCTTCTCGGACTCCGTATCGAGATGCGACGTCGCCTCGTCAAGGACGACAATCGGCGGATTCTTGAGCATCGTGCGAGCCAACGCGATCCGCTGGCGTTCGCCGCCGCTCAACCGGTAACCGCGCTCACCGACGATCGTGTCCAGGCCAGCCGACAGCTGGGCAACGACATCGCGCAGGAATGCAGCATCAAGCGCTGCCAACATATCCGCCTCGGTGGCGTTTGGCTGCGCAAGCTGGAGGTTCTCTCGCACCGATGCGTTGAAAAGGAACGCATCCTGAAACACCATGCCTATTGCGCCCGTCAGCGAATTGAGCGAGATGTCCCGTACATCGCGCCCGTCGAGGAGCACCTTGCCAAGCTGAGGATCGATCATGCGGGCTAAGAGCGCGGCGATCGTCGTCTTGCCGGCGCCGCTGCGTCCCACGAGCGCAATAAGCTGTCCCGGGTTGGCCGTGAAGGAGATGTCGGCAACGGCGGCGCGCAGTTGCCCCGGATAGGTGAAGCTCACGGCCTGCAGTTCGATCGCGCCGACGACGTGATCCAGCGTGATAGCGCTGGGGCGGTCGACTATCTCGGAAGGTGTGTCGAGGACCTCAAAGACGCGTCCCCAGAGCGCACCGGAGCCCCAAATCACGACGAAACCCGTGCCGAGTCGCTCGAGTGCCGGCCCGAGGCCAGCCAGTGACACGGCGCCAAACGCAAGAAATGAACCGAGGGACAGGCGATGATGAGCGAGCAGGTAGCCACCGACGCCAATCAGCGCTGCCGGCGACAGCGTCAAGAGTGCTTGGCTGATGACGCTCAGGCGTTGCGTGGTCTTGGCGACGCGAATCTGGTGTCGCCAAAGGTCATCGTTGAGGTCGGCGAAGCGCTCGCGCATGAGCGCCCAACGGCCGAAAGCGCGCACGAGCATCAGTCCCGACAGCCCGAGTCCCTCTTGCACAAACGCGGTGACATCCCCCTTCTGGCGTTGGAGTCCGCGTCTTGCTCGGTAGACACCGCGTCCTGCCACCCTCAGACCGACGGCGACGAACGGCAGAACGGCGAGCATCGCGAGGGTGAGCTGCCAGGAGATAACGGTCATCACACCTACTGAGGCGGCACCCATCGTGACGCCCCGTATCACTGCCGGCAGTGCCGCCGACAAGCCGTCGGCGATGTCGCCGGCGTCGTTCATGATCCGAGATATCAGGTCGCCTGCGCGCCGGTCTGTGTGGTAAGCGGCGGTTTGTGTCAGAAGGCGGGAGAACAGCTTGGTGCGGAGTTGGCTCCCGACCCCCTGTGCGGCGCGCATCACGAGCACAGCTCCGATGGCGCTGAGAACAGCTCCGATCAGCAGCGCACCGGCGGCGATCCCAGTCAGCGTTGCAAGGTGTCCGTAATGCACGTCGCGACGGTTCAGCGTGCTCGTGATGTTGCGTACGAGGACCGCAGGCACCAGCAGCAAGGCACTGCTGAGTGTAAGCACGACGCTTGCGGCAACAAGCGATCTCCACCATGGAAAAACGTAGCCGAGCACACGGCGCAGCCCGAGCTCGCGCCACGAGACTTTGTGGTCGGCTTCGGCCGCCGCGGTTGGAACTGAGGACACCGTGTCACCCGTGCGGCGGTCGCGGACATGACTCCGGGGCGGCGGTCTCGCCGCTCGGCCTATCCCTCCCGAGCACGCAGCGCCGTAAGACAAGGCTGAGGGCGCGACGCAGGCTCATCGCTCGACGCGCTCGTAGACGGCCATCGCTTGTGTGACGTAGCGCTCGAGGTCAAGGAGCTGCTGGATGTCGTGGCTTGCGCGCCTGGCCACAGAGGCCCGGCCGTCGGCATCCGCGAGGATCGCCGCGATTCGCCTCGCCCAGAGCTCGTCATCCCGCGGAGTGGCGAGGTAGCCAGTCTCGCCGTCGTTGATGATGTCGGCTGGGCCGCCGCGATTCGTCGCCAGGACTGGCGTTCCGAGGATCATCGCCTCCAGCATCGCGCGACTCAGCGGTTCGGTCCATGACGGTAGCAGCAGTAGGTCCAGCGCTCGCATGATCGTCGGGACGTCGCGCCGATGGCCCAGGAACTCCACGGCGTGCGCTACGCCGAGCGAGTCGACGAGCTCGTGGAGGTTTGCCAGGTACGCCTGGTTGGCGTATCGCGTGGAGTGCGCGACGAAGCGAGGTTCGCCGACGAGCAGCAGGCGAAGCTGGGGGTATGTTGGCAACGCCCGCGCGACTGCGCGGATCGCTGTGTGTTGACCCTTCCAGGGCGTGATCTGTCCGACGACGCCGAGAAGAAGAGCGTTGGCGGTGAAGCCAAGCTTGCGCCGCGCATCACTGCGGGTCGGTGCGCCCGAGAGAACCCGCTGTGCGTCGATCGGGTTGAGCATGACCTCGAACGGCAAGTGCGTGTGAGGGAAGCCCTCGAGGAAGGCGGACCGCGCAAATTGGGACACAGCGATGAGCGCAGACGCTCGGCGCAGCACGACACCACGGACCAGTCGCGCAAGGACTCCGTCGGGCAGGACATCATGCACGTGCACGACGACGGGCGGACCGCCGGCCATCCCGGCGAGTAGCGCGAGCAGGCCGGCCCGGATCGAGTTCGCGTGTATAACGGTGACATCAGTCGATCGTGCTGTGCGGCGAATGGTTCGGACGCTGGAAGCGGTATCCACCATCGCCCTCGCGACTTCGCGGACCTGCACGCGGAAGCTGGCCACCGTTCCGCGGAATGGAATCACTGTGACGCCGCGTGCGCGCAACACGTCTGCAAGCTCGCCTGACGGGCACATCACCGCTGCGGTCCTTACCTCCGTCGGCATGACCCGGATATGGTCCATGAGCGCCATCTCACCGCCCCCGACTACCCCAGTGTGTGAGATGTAGAGCACATGTGGCCTGGAATCAGTCACGGCGGTCGCGCGCTGGTGCGGGGACCGTGTTTGGCGTATCAATCCCTTCCGCGGCATGCCTGGCCTTCGATGGCGTGGGCAAGCAGGGCCTCGAGCTGATCGACGACGGTGTCCGTGGCTAGGTGCTCTAACGCCCGCGCTCTTGCAGCGGCGCGAAATGCGCCACGATCGGCCGCCAAAGTAGCGAGCAAGTCTCGCGTAGCTTCCTCGAGCGATGCAGCGTCGCCGTCCGCGAATACCCTGCCGCACGTGTCGTCAAGTATCTCGCTCGGTCCCACGGCATCGCTTGCGATCACCGGCACGCCGCAAGCGAGTGCCTCGCCGGTTACGATCGAGCCCGGCTCGAACCGGCTTGGAACAATGACGGCGTCAGCCTGCTGCATGATGGGTAAGACCTCGGCGGGCCACTTAGGTCCTGTCTGCTGGAGCAGATGCGGGTTGGCCTGATCGAGGAGGTGGGAATAGTCAGACCACGAGCGCGGCCCGCCGACGACCGTGATGAGGACTTCGCCGGCGAGGTCATCCAGACGATGGCTGAGATCAACGATCAGATCAATGCCCTTGCGAGCCGAGACGTACCCGACGAACAGCAGCAGGTAAGGCTGTGGGCGCGACATCTCGGACGACGGCTTGAAGCGCGCAATGTCGACCGGGTGGCGGAGCGTCCTCACCTCCGCTGGGTCGAGTCGCAGGGTTTCCGCCGCCAATTGGCCGAACCGACTACTCGGTCCGACGATCAAATCGGCCGCCTGTGCGGATCGCGGCTGAAGCCAACAACGGGCCGTGAGCACGGCTTGGATAACGGCAAACCGCAAACGGGATTCCCCGCTGAGGGCCAAACGCCGCTCTCGCCAGTGCCAGGCTGCCTCTTGGCGGGCGAGGGTGCAAGGGTGGAGCACCAGCGGGGGCCGTCGGGAGCCCTTGCGAGGAAAGGCGTGCTCGATCTGGGACATCTGGAAGATCACATCGAAGGGTCGGCGACGGTGGGCACGCATGACCGATTTGGCCACGATAAACGTCTGCACGCTGCGTACCGCGCTCACGCTGAGAAAGACGCGGGACGGCGTGCGCGCGTACCAGCGCTTCCAGTTCCAGCCGGTCTTGATCGGGTGAAGCTGTAGCCCTGCAACGCTTTCACCGGCTGGCTGGGGAGGCGCGCGCTCGACGAGCGGGAAGAAGACGTCGACCGTATGCCCACGTCGAGCCAGTGTAGAGCGGAGTTGGTGCGCGATCCCTGGCACGCCATCCGCGTCGGCCGAGCCCGGCTCTCCAGTCCACGCTATTCGCATAGCCTGCAAGTTTGACGGAGCCGCTAGCCGCAGCGATCCTTTCGGCGGGCACCCCGACAAGACGTCCTGTCGTCGCCGAGCGAGTCCCAGTGCTATTGACGCCGCGAGCCGTCTCGATGCGGCGTACCCTTGACAGCAGCGCACGTCGTAACCCAAGCTCTGTTCAGTGATCTCAGCTCGCGTCTCAGGGTCACGCCAAAGATCGAACCCAATGTCCGATCAGTCGCGGGAGGATCCGCTCGGCGGTGCACGCCTAATCGCGACCCGCGGCCCGCGACGCCGGGTCGCCCCTCGACGCCTCAAGCGGTCGTCGACGATCTCGATGTGCTTTTCGCAAGAGGGACGGGCGGCGGCGCCTCGCACCGCACCCGCACCGTACGCACGGCTGGCGGAGGCCGTGCGAAACGGAATCGCGCTCGACAGCGCCCGGCAAGAGCGGCGCGACGGGCGGACCGCCGCACGAATCCATCCCTATCGAGGGTTCGGTCTAGAGTTTTGGATTCCCGTGCAGACGCTAACCCAAGGCGGTCTGGGATTGCGAGTCCGGTACGGACGTGGGGCTAACACGTCACAGCCGAGAGCTGGCTGTTCGCCTAACTAATGGTGCGATGACGTCACTGGAGGCGCAGATGTGTCGACTCTGGGCTGAGGTGCTGGGGGTCGAGCGGGTTGAGAGCGATCAGAATTTCTTTGAGCTCGGCGGGGATTCGTTGGCAGCGACCATGCTTGCGGCTCTCATTCAGTCCGAGCTCGATATCGAGCTTTCCGCTTCTGTCCTACTGAACGTCACCACCCCGCAGAACCTCGTGGCACTTCTCTCCCGCGAGGCTGACGGCTCCAGTGACTCGCTTATTATAGTTCAACCGACCGGAAGCCGTACCCCGCTATTTGCAGTGCACGATCTGTGGGGAGGTGTCTTTTATGCCCTACATCTGTCGACGCACCTGGGTCCTGAGCAACCATTGTATGCCTTACGACCACCGTACAATCGAGGTACGCTCGGTGGTCACGACACGCTACAGGATTTAGCTACCTACTACGTGTCAGAGCTCAAGCGGGTGCGGCCGGAAGGCCCGTACCAGCTTTTCGGGTATTCTCTTGGCGGCAATATTGCCTTTGAGATGGCAATCCAGCTCGGAGACTCGGTGGCGCTGCTCGCCGTGGGGGACTCAGTCGCCCCGAGTTTATTGGCGAGTGCCGCGGCTCCACGGCGGCTCAAGGATCGCGTTCGGCGCAGAGTGGCGGGACTCGGCGGTCTGCGCGTTGGGTCCATCGTGGTCGAGCTGACGCGATGGACGGGTCGCACTGTGACACACGCGTTGCGTATGCTTGGAGGGCGCGTGAGCGATGCGGAGCGATACGGCAGACTCAGGGCGGAACGACGTGAGCTTCGAGACCCCGTTATGCGCTCGCTGGTGCCACTGATTGATGCGTACCGTCCGCGAGAGCGCTTTTCTGGGTCGATTCTGCTTTTTCACACCGATACGGACATGTCGTTCTGGGGCTTGCCGCGCGAAGAGCACCGAGGTTGGGCGCGCGATATCAGTGGCGAGATTCGAGAAGTGCACGTTGCTTGCCAGCACGTCGAGTTGCCGTCCGAGCCATTCATCGGCGAGGTTGCCGCGACACTGCGCACGTTTCTGAGAACGTCGCCACCTGAGCGATGACGGCCACCGGACACCCGCGATGCGCGGTAGCGAGTTCGGTTGACGGTGCGAGATCGCTGTGAGCGCCGTCCATCTCGCATCGCGCCCCTCCAGTGGCCATTGCGAGCCGGTGTTGCCCATGTCAGACGCAGGTGGAGGATGGCGCCCCATGGCCATGAAGGGAACGCTCGTGGGTTGACTCCGTTTACGGCCGCCTGCAACGTCTCGCGGCCTTACGGCGTGGAGCCTGGCGTGGATGGCGCGACTTCGGGGACGGCCGGTCGAGGTGATCGTCGTGTACCACGCCGTGCCGCCTACCCCGCTGCCCACGGCATGCACCTACCGTGCACGGGGAACAACTCCGAGACGACTTGGCACGCTTTCGCGCACTGGCTATCCCTACGGCATCGTCGACCAGCGCGTTGCTGCCGCTGCTGCGGCAGCCGGATTCGTTCGTGGTGTTACGACCGAGCGGCGGGCAGTCACCCCCAGCTCTGACCGGCTACGCTTGGGCCGAGTCGATGCAGCTGTCGGCTCCTCGCTCCTATGGCGCGGGCTCGCGGTGTAGAGTACGGACAACGCTGAGGGCAAGTAGTACTGTTGTCCGCGCGGACCCGCCGATGCCCGTTGTCGCTGGAGAGGCTCCTCAGGTCACGGTAGTGATCCCGACTCGTGACCGCCCCGGTCTGTTGGCGGAGGCTGTTGAATGCGCTGTGACACAGCGTGGGCCTACGCTCGAGGTGGTCGTTGTGGACGACGGCTCAGTGACACCGGTCACTTTGTGGATGGATATCCGCGCCATCATCGTGTTGCGCCATGATGAGAGCCGGGGTGATGCGGCGGCACGGAACACGGGCCTCGCGGCAGCTCGTGGCACGTGGACGGCGTTCCTCGACGATGATGACCTGTGGGCACCAGACAAGCTATTGAGTCAGCTACAGGCAGTTCGAGAGGTACCGGGGGCCGGGTATGCGTACTGCAGCGCCATCGAGCTTGATGGGCTTGGTGGTGTCATCAAAGACCACCCAGCTCCGGATCCTGCCGAGATCCTCGAGCTCCTCTCACGCCGCAACGTTATGCCGGCGGGGTCGTCCAACGTGATAGCCCGTACCGCGTTGCTCCGCGAGCTGGGCGGCTTTGACACGAGCTTCGCAAACCTCTCGGATTGGGACATGTGGCTGCGCCTTGCGCGTAGCGCACCCGCGGCGCGCAGCCCAGCACCGCTTGTCGCCTATCGCCGCCACGCCATCCGAGGTTTCGCAGTCCAGGAGGCACGCTCGTCACACACGCTTCTGGAGCAGACCGACGGGCTCATTGCGCAGCTACGCGCGCTGGAGGTCAAACACGAGTCGCTCGTGCCGCCGCTGCGCCCGAACTACGGCTCCTACATCCGATGGCTCGTGGCGAGCGGGCCCCGGCGATCAAGGCGCCGGCTCACCGCGGCACGGCAGTATCTGATGCTCGGGCTGCGGTTTCATAGCACGACCGCGGTTGTCGCTGCGGGACCCGTATTGCTCGGGGAAGGTGTCATGGGGCGCCTCCTGGGGCTGCTGCGCCGGCCAGCTCCAGCCCCTGCTTGGCTAGCCGCTCGAGCGGGCGCCCTGGTGTCAGAGCATGTTGAGCGGAGTGGCGCTCGATGAGCGAGGTCAGCGTGATCATCGCCACGCACGATCGCTGGACGCTGCTCTCGCGCGCGTTGCGGTGTGCCCTCGCCCAGCTCGACGTCGCCGTGGAAGTCATAGTCGTCGACGATGGATCAACGACGCCGCCGCCTCCCGATCCTGTCTGGACCGACCCGCGTGTCCGCATGATCCGACAGGCGACCAACCAGGGGTACGTTGCGGCGCGAAACGCCGGAGCCGAGGCATCGAAAGGCGAGTGGCTCGCGTGGCTGGACGATGACGACTTATGGGCGCCCTCGAAACTAGCTCGCCAGCTCGCTGCTGCGCGGACCGACGGTGCCGTACTCGCATACGCCGCAGCTGCAGTCGTGGACGAACGTCTCCGTCCGCTCGAAACCTGGCCGGCGCCGCCCGTGGACGATCTCGCTAAGGAGCTCGTGCGGGACGTCCTGATTCCGGCAGGTGGCTCGAATGTAATCGCGCGGCGCGCCGCTGTGATCGCATGCGGCGGCTTCGACAACAGCTTCGATCACCTCGCTGACTGGGACATGTGGCTGCGGCTTGCACGTCAGGGTCCGGCCGCGCGCTGTGAGCAACCGCTTCTCGCCTACGTGCTACACGACAAGAACATGCACCGGAACGCGGCCGCTGCCCTCATGGAAGAGTTCGATCGTCTCGTCGACAAGCACGCCGCGTGGGCGGCGACCATGGGAGTCAGCTTCAATCGATCCTGGTTCTCTCGCTACCCTACGCGCTTGCTCGTCAGCCGTGGGCGGCGACGGGAGGCGTTCGCGATGGTAGCTCGGTACTGCCTGCGAAGGCCAACTCCCGCAAACGTGCGGCTGGCGATCAGTGCGCTTGCCGGCGACGGGTTTGCGCGCCGCTACCGGAGGTTTCGTGGCCGCGACGACCTAGCACCGTCCTCGCCCCAATGGCTAGCCGAAATTGCGAGGGCCACGACTGATCGGTTCGTCGCTGCCTGCGAGATCGGCTCCGAGAACAGTCCTTAAACTGGGCTGGCTGGCGCGTTAGTTGTCACGCGCCGACCGAACGCGCGTCCTGAATCGTGGTCCAAAGTTGCCGCGAGGCGTCGAACGCCTGACGACCATGCCCGTTCAGATACGCTCGGGAGGTCGGACGCGTATCCGTCGGACTCAGAATGCTGGTAGGCAGCAAGTCCTCGAATTGTGCGACCGCACGCTGCTTCCAAGGACAGACCACCCGGCTATCGACGACTACAGCGTCACGCCGTCGGTGGCTAGGTCGCCGAAGTCGCCACTCCACACGCTTTCGTCGGCTCGCTCCCAGTGGACCCGCTCGACAATTGCGGGGCTGTCCCGGATCCAGGACCAGCCCGGGCTGCGTGCCAGATCGTCGCCGTACACCGCCCTCAGCTCAGCCTCGTGGTCAGCATGCTTGAGCCAGGTTCGCCCGACGAACTGAAAGGGCACGAGCTGCTGGTCGGGAATCGAGGCGAGAATTTGTAACTCCGGATCGTCGGACAACGAGAGGAGAGGCGCCCAGCTGAATTCGAACGTATAAAAGCGTAGATCACTATCCCGTCTGTCGACCAGAAAGAAATCAAACTGGGCGTCGTTTCGCTCAAATTGATATACCATGGCGCGCCCCCCGTTTGTGATGCATCTCACATAGGGGTTGAATCCCGCCGCGCTGATGGCGGGTACGGCACTCATAAACCGCGGCAGGTCGTCCGCCAGAAGACAGAAGTCGGCGTCTCGCAAGTCCTGCGCCAACGGCTTGCCTTCGCGCGCCCAGGCAAGCAATTGTCCACCGCACATCCAGTAGTGACCTGCCAGCTCCGTGCCGGCGAGCGTGTCGTTGAGGAGCTGCAAGCTGGCTACCAGTGCGTCCGCTTGACCGCTGGTCCGGTGCCTCGATATCGCGGCTCGGAGTTCGCGCAGCAAACGCGTGATCTTCCAGCTTGTTGAGTTCTCCCAGCATGCGGCGACACGCCGAAGCTCGGTGATCATGGCGACAAGTCGATCACGCTCCCCCTTAACGGCATGGAGTTGAGCCTGCAGCTCCCGGTTGGATCGCTCGAGTTCTGCGATCCGTTGCTCCCGCCAGGTCTGCTTGACCGCGTAAGGCCCGTCTGCGGGCGGAGCCTCGTGGTTAGGCACGCGCGGGAATATAGCGCGGGCAGCGTGGTACGAAGAGTCGCCGGTCGCGAGCGGCAATTCGCCAGCACTCGGCGTAGCCTGTCGCGGAACTATTACGCCCGTTCGCTCAGCCGCCTTGAGCGTTCGAGCGTCCAAGAGTAGGACTAGTAGTAATGTACCCCAGAGTGATTTCTAACTTCCTGGTGCGGCGACCGAGCTCTCACCGCCACTAGTTCTACGTGGCCTTTTCAACGCGCGGTCCTCGATCATATGCGACCATGTCGTATCGTGGCACTCGGCGATCTGCAGGCTGCCGCGGCGCCTCGACGACGTCGTAGCGGAGCAGCGGGTGGGCGGGCCGCTTATGCCGCCGGACGTTAGTGTCATTATTCCGACGCGCGATCGGTGGCAATTGCTGCTGCGATCGGCTGGGTGTGCTCTGGGACAGGCGGGTGTGGCGCTTGAGGTCGTGATCGTCGACGACGGCTCTATCACGGAGTGCCCAGATCTCAAAGTGTTGCGAGACCGCCGGGTCCGCATGGTCCGTCACACCACCTCTAGAGGAGTATCGGCCGCCAGGAATACCGGCATGGAGGTGGCGCGGGGACGGTGGCTCGCGTGGCTCGACGACGACGACTTGTGGGCTCCTGACAAGCTCGCTGTGCAGCTCGGCCGGATAGGAACCGCGGTGATCGTGTACGGCGCAGCGGTGGCTGTGGACTCAACGTTTCGGGTTACAGAACGCTGGCCCGCCCCGAGCACCGAAGGGCTCCTGCCCGCACTCTTCCGTGGCAACGTCATCCCGGCCGGGAGTTCGAACGTTATGGCGAGTGCAGCTGCGGTGAAAGCTGTGGGCGGGTTCGACGAAACACTGACTCACCTAGAGGATTGGGACATGTGGCTGAGGCTTGTCCGACGCGGACCCGCGGCAAAGTGCGATGACGCCCTTGTGGCGTACGTGATGCACAGCAAGAACAGGCATCTTGGTGTTCACGACTTCATGGGCGAATTCGATCGTTTTGCCGCGAAACACACCGCGTGGGCTGCTGATATTGGTTTGACGTTCGATCGAGCGTTGTTCGCACGCTATCCTGCGACGGTTATGCGCGTGCTCGGCTACCGCCGGGCCGCATACTGGCACATCCTCAGGCACGGCCTATTCCCCGTGACTCGCAAACATGTGCGCTCGGTTGCCGGCTTCGTGCTCGGAGAGAGGGTGGTACGTGCCTACCGGCGCCCTCGCCAGCACGACTTAGAGGCCGACCTTGGTCCGCTGGCGGAAGATCCTGCCTGGCTCGATGCGTTTCGGGGCGGGGAGTTACATCTTACGGCGGAGGCGGCTGATGAGACTGCCGGGGGGCGTGGTCATGCAGCCGCCTGGGAGTCCTGACAGCGGGCGGAGCTCAAGACGAACTGGCTTCCAGCGAGTCGATGGCCGGTCCCGGGTTGGCATGACCACGCTGACCTGGGCGTCCGGTCAGGCCGCGGGGCATCGATGCACGGAGGGCCGCGCGCCGCATCTCACGGCGCCAGTCCGCGGACGAGAGCACGGGCCAGACGGAGGGCAAGGAGAGCCGACGAACCGGCGTCTGCGTCTACGCGCCCCAAGCGTAGTGGGTCGGTGGTCGGCGTAACCCCACAAGCCTCGCAGGTGAGGCCACGAACGAAGCCGGCAGCCGCAGCAGCGGCGCTGACACGGTCGTCGGTGATCCCATGCGGGTAGGCGAGCGTGCGCACGGCATAGCCTGCGATCTCAGCGACGTTACTCAGACCGAGGGTGAGAGCGTCACTGAGCTCCCGGGAGTTCAGGTCCGTTAGCACTCGGTGATCCCTCGTATGGAATCCGATCTGTTGACCACCTTGCACAAGCATGGACAGACCTTCAATCGACAGGTGCGCAGGCGGTTCATCTGGAGCGAGCTCTCGCCAAAGCTCCTCTGTGACCGCTTGACGCTCTTGCTGCGTCAGCTCCAGCATCGCCGTTGCCAATCGCTCCGGGTCGCGTCCTGTCCGGACCAGCGCTGGGTGCTCCGGCAAAGCGATCCCGCGCTCGAGCGCCCTCTGCAGCGGTTCCCACCAATATGATCGACGACAGGCCTGCTCGTCCCCGCCCACGAAGAAGGTCGCATGAACTCCCGCTTGTTCGAGCAAGGGAAGTGCCACGCGCACGTGGGAGTCGAGGTCGTCGTCGAAGGTGATCGCGATCGGAATGCGACCGCCTCGACGACGAGCAATAATCGCCTCGTCGAGTCGCTCCAGCGGAACCGGGAGGTATTGGCAGCAGAAGCGCCGCAGATCCTCGGCGAACTGCCGGCTGTCCACGACGGGCGCGATACTCAGTGGCTCTGGCGAATGCGTCACACCGTGATACATGACGATCAGGCCCACCTGCCGCTCGCTGAGTCGGGCCATCCAGGTGATGACCCAGGCCAAAGCCGCTCCGAGCCGTTCGGAGCGACCGACGAGTTGGCGGACAACGACTCTTGCCTTCGCACGGATGCCGACCTCGGCCCGTTCGGGCTCGTGATCCGACACGGCCATCAGTGATCGTCTGCACCGGAGATCATCGGCAGCAATGATCGCGCACACCGACGCCAACCGCCCTGGTCCGGGAGCTAGACTCTGCGGACACCGACGCGCTGCAGCCGAGCATCCCTGCCTGGTCGCGATCGCCGCGCCGGGCGTGTCGCTCCGACGAGCTTTGCTTCACCATCTGCGGCTGCCCAGACGCATGAGGCTTAGGCGGAACTCGCCCGAGAGCGGCGGTGTTCTGTCGGCACTATGAGGACTTCCTGCCGCGGCCGGGCTCAATGGCATCTACGGCCCCTGTCGGCGTCGCGTAAGCGGCGCGACCGGGGCGCGCCAGCGCTGGGCGAAGCTGGTGTAGAGCCCCGGTATTCCGTCCGTTCCATCTGAGCCCGGATCTCCGTTCATGCGATACGCATCGAATCCAAGTGTGACTAGGAGGGTTTGGCGAAACGATTGGCGAAACTCAGCGCGTTGTAGGCCCAGACTCCCAGCAGTAGGCTCACTTGGGTGTTCGCAGATCGAGTTGCTGCGCTGGACACCCGACTGTTCGCTCATATCGCGAGCGAGACAAGCGATGGCGACCGTAGGTCGTTACTGGCCGTCCACAGCGGAGTCGCCGCTCGCACTGATCCCTTCTCCTATCTTGAGATTGGGTCGCATCTTGGCGGGACACTTCAAGTAGTCGTCGCCGATCAGCGGTGCACAAGAGTGGTGTCGATCGATCCACGGCCCCTCGGGCAGCCGGACGATCGTCCCGACCAATCCTGGTTCGAATATTCGGACAACAGCACCGAGCGAATGTTGAAGCTGCTTCAGGACGTGCCGGGTGCTGATCTGACCAAGATGGAGACCGTCGAAGAGAGCACGGAGAACCTTGCGCCAGGGCGATTCGTCCGCCCGGACGTCTGTTTCATCGACGGCGAGCACACGTATCGAGCGGCGTTGCGGGACGCGCGCTTCTGCCGCACCGTCATGCAAGGCGCAGGGATCATCGCGTTTCACGACTTCCACATCATCGAGCGGGCCATTCTCGATTTCCTCCGGGAGACACCACGCCCACGCCGCGGCTACCTGCTCCTAAACAGCGTTTTCGTCGTGGAACTCGGCGCCATACGGTCGCTCCTTAGCGATCCAGGCATACGTTCGCAACTAACGCCTCGCGGGCGGATCATGGACCGACTGCGAGGAGTCGACACGTGGCTGCTCGCCGCTGATATCCGTCGCCGACACGCACGCTAGCGCAGCGCGCACGCAAGCTTGGCGAGGATCGTCAGGTCGGCGTGCAGTCGTACGCGCTCAACGCCGCGCACGCGCAACGGCAGTAGTGCCCACTCATGCTTGAGCCGTCCGAACTCCCGCTCAACGGCCCCGCGTGAGCGGTACAGCTTGCGCGAGCGCTCAGTCTCGCGCGGGATCAGCGGGTGCAGCCGGTCGGCCTTGACCCACGTAGACGCAGGCTGGCACTCGCCCGTCGGGCAGCGCCACTTGGTTGCTTTGCGCTTGAAGTCCGCTCCCGCGAACGTCCATTCGTCGTGCTCGCACGTCGGCGGCTTGTGCTCGCCGCGTTTGACGCGCTCAGTCTCGCGCAGCGCGATCACCGGAGCGATCCCGCGCTCGGCGCAGCCGTCGTAGATCGGGCCGTTCGTAGCCCTTGTCCATGATCGCGACCGTTGCCTTGAAGCCATGAGCGGCGGCGAGGTTGATCAGCGGCAGCGCCATCGTCGCGTCATTCTCGCGGGCGCTCTGCACGGTCCCAGCGACCGGTAGGCCGGTGAGCGTGTCAACGGCGCCGTGGACCTTGTACCCGTAGTACCCGCCGCCCTTGCGTGTCGAGACAGCGGAACGATGGCCCCACGACGCGTCGGGGTCGCTATAGCGCTCGCGTTCCGGGCCGTTCTTGGAGACGTAGCGCTGCCCGTTCGCGTAGGCCGGAAGGTCGGAGCCGTCGATGGCGATGTTCTCGCCCATGCCGGGGTTCGCGTCGCGCAGCCGGTCGAGCACCGAGCCGATGCACGCGTCGAGCAGATGTTTGTGCTGGCTGAGTTTCCCGGCGAAGCGGTAGCACGCCCACTCGCTCGGACAGTCACCGTTGCAGCCGAGCGCTACTTGCAGGCCGGTGTGCTCGTTGACGAGCGGACGACGCGTGTCCACGTCGGGATCGCGTAGAGCGACTTGGCGAGCGCCATCCCGACCATCGTGCGGATCGGATAGCCCGGACGGCCAGTCCAGCGAGTCGCGTCAAGCTCGGAGATCAGAGAAGCGATCTCGGGGGAGTCGAGGAGTCCTGCAAGCTCGACTGCGGCCGAGCGCGGTGGTACGGTCTGTGAGGCCAAGGAGGTCAAATCTCCGCGGTCCAGACCCCGGGATGTTAGCGCGTCGCGGGGGTCGTTTATTACAATGTTGCACGGCGTATGTTACGTGTCTCATCGGACACATAGACGCTGCAAAACCCGTTGTAATCTGGACTCTTTTGGCCCTGTGTGGTAGCTTCTTGTGGTTAGGCAAAGATAGAGGGCGACCCTCGTGAAAAGGGCCGCCCTCCGGGTGTTCACCGGGTGCGAGGCGCCTCGCTACCCGGGCTGTTGCGGAGTGGAGGCCCGTAACAGGGGCGCATCTCCGCTCAAGTCTGCTGCTGCGCTGCCGTTCTGACTGGCGACCTGGTACAGACCGTCAGGGGTGCGCGTGATCGCCGCCTCTTTCAGCAGTCGCGCGAGCGTCGTCCGAATGCTTCCCGCGCTGGTTCCTCCGCCCTGCGACGTAACCGCCGTGACAACCTCTCCGGCACGCAGGCCGGCGGGAGAATTGCTCAGTGCAGCGAGGGTCTGCTCGCGAGTCCCGCCCGCGCGTGTGCCGCCTCCGCGCCCACCGCGACGACCCTGCTTGGTGAGGGCCTCGTCTACCTGGAGGAGTTCGATTCGCAGGCGCTCGATCTCGGCGCTCGTCCCGTCGCGCATTGCGCGGAGTTCGCTTTCGGGGAGTCCAGCTAAGAGAGACACGATGCGGGTGTTCATGCAGCGGATCGTAGCAAAGAACAGCGCTGGCGTGATGTGACCGACCTATTACGCAAGCGAGTGTAACCGCAGACACCCGTCATGGGGTAGCGCTGCGCCAGAAGCGAGGTATCGTCCGTGAGCCGACCGATGAAATTGTCCGCCACTACTGGGCGAACGAGTTTCGCCAAACCCTCCTAGGGACTATTGTCCCCTGCACGATGTACCAGGCCCAGCGACCGCCCAGTCGGCCAATGGACTCGCGACGAGGTAGCCCCTCGCGCGCCGCTGCGCTTGCTGCGATGGATTGCATCAGGGCTCGGCCGGCGTCAAGCCATTGAGCATGGTGGCCTCGCCGCGCCGCGCAATTGATCATCTCGCCGGCAACTTGCGACGGCGCTTCGCCTGGGAGGTCCGCGCATTCGGCATCAAGTATCGGTTGCTTCGATATCGGCCCGACCGCTGGAGCGTTGAGATGTGGGAGCACGCGTACAGCGAAGGCACCTTCGACTTCATGCGCAACCTCTACGAGCTGCCTCGCTACAGCGTGTTGATTGGTTACGTGCGCACCCTTGCAGCCGCACCGGCCATTCTCGACATCGGGTGCGGCGTGGGCATACTGCGCGAGATGCTCGACAGCACCGATTTTACAAGCTACGTCGGCGTCGATGTGTCAGCCGAGGCGATCAAGTCGGCTTCCCGGTTGGCTGATAAACGCACCAGGTTTACTGTGGGCGACGCAACGACTATCGATCTGCCCCGAGCCGACGTAATCGTGCTGAACGAGATCATCTACTACGCGCCGTCCCCACACGCGCTGCTCGAGCGAGTAGCCTCGGTAGCGCGCCCAGGCGGGCTGGTGCTCACGTCCATCTGGCGCCACCCAGGCGATGAAACGCTGTGGCGGCTGCTTGATCGGGAGTTCCGGCTAGTCGCAGCCTGCCAGATCGGTGCCGAGATGAATCCCTACAATCGTCGTGGTTGGCGCGTGAGTTGTCACGCGGCCTCGCCCAGTGTGCCCTAACGCTGCGGCACGAACATCGGCCGTGACACCGGCGGTGGCGCACGCTAGGCGGTCGGGCCGCAAGGTTGGGTCAGCAGGCCGACCGATGATGCCCTCTATAAGTGGGCTAGGTTAGGTGAAAATCGTTCCGTGATGAGGATGATGGGTTTCGACGCCGCAAACATGCAGTAAGTTCGGCCGAGGATCGTCGCGTCGCTGCTGGCGCCGAACACCTCGGCGAGTAAGGGGCTACGCTCGGTCCACGCCTGCCGGTGCTCGCGGAATAGCTCGGTACGGTGTCGTGTTAACACGGTACCGATGGGATCGCGCGTGAGTCGAAGATCCCGCTCGATGCCCGCATCGCTGAGGTTCGTAAAGGCGATCGTTGTGTGAGCGTGGAGCAGAACTCGGCCGCTCGCGGCTCCCGACAAGAGCACTGTCCGCGTCACGACCTGAGCGGGCGTGACGAGATCGAGTTCAGGCATGGCCGTGGCCAGCTCCACAGTCGCGTGCGCAAGCTTGACTACGACCATTGGTTCTTGCGCAAGCGCCTCGAGGATGTGGGTGACCGTACCGTCGCAGTCAAGAAGGATCCGTTGAACGACACTCAGGTCCGCTTGCCCGTCCGCGAGTGATGCAAACCCACGACGGTGTCCGACCGTGTCCAGCTGACTCGGGTGCTCTGGATAGTGGCCAAGCCCGCGCAACGCCTCACGGTGGTCGGCCAGCCGGAGCCGTGCGCGCTCCTCATCGGGAACGTCGGTTGCGAGCTCGTCGCGGAACCAGTCGGGCTCGTCCATGTCAGGTCGGTGGGAAGAAGGCCTGGTTGAGCCAGTGGGCGTGGCGCTCGTCGGCGAGCGCCTGGGTGGCATCGCCGGTGCGGAGCTCCAGGCGCGAGAGTACGAGCCAGATCTGCCAGTTGACGGCCTGCCGTGCCTTCGCCTGCTCGGCGTCGGCGAGCGCGGCGTTCAGATCGCCGCCCTGCTCTTCTACGAGCGCCTCCTGGAGCCAGCCGGCGGCGGCGTAGGGCTGGAGGCTGACTGCCTCGTGGGCGTCAGCGAGCGCGGGGGAGAGATTGCCGGCGGCAGCTTGCGAGTCGCTCGCGCGCAGCTCACGCGTGGCCGCCATTGGCAGGGCGATCGCGACGATCGCGGCGAGGCACGCGAGCGCAGTAGCGGTTCGCAATGCGATGCGGGTGGCTCCGTGCGTGTGCCGGGCCCGCCGGCCATCAGCCAACGCGCCGGCCGGATCGCCGGCCTCGTCGGCGCGATCCGGCGCGACTATCACGCCGGCGCAGATGAACAGCGCGAGCGGCAGCACGGGGATGAACCAGAGCCAGTCGATTGCCGCGGCGAACGCGAACGCGAACGCGCTGGCCGTCGCGGCCGCGAGCGCAAGGCGCCAGGCGGGGTCGCGCGTGCGGATCACGCGCCAGACGCCGTAGCCGAGGATCCAGCCGATGAACGCGACGACGAGCAGGAGGCCGGGGTAGCCGAGGTCGCCGAGCGCCTGCATGTAGAGCGAGTGCGCGTCGACGACGTAGCCGTCGTTGAGGTTGCCGCGCTGGAGCCAGAGGAACTGGAACGTGTTGGCGCCGGTGCCCGTGAGCGGCTTGCCGTTGGCGGCGTGGAACTCGACCTGCCAGTACTGGTAGCGCCCTTCGCCGGCCGAGCTTCCGAGCCGTGCGAACGCGGTCTGGCTACTTGTCGCGCTGTCGCCCGCAGACTTGAACTGGCTCCACTTGCGCTGCAGGAAGCTCGGGCCGCCCGCGCCGAGGAACGCGACGACCAAGGCAAGCAGGCCGGCGGCGCTGAGCTGCATCGTCCGCCGGCGCGAGATCGCGAGCAGACGCGGGCGCGCGACGTGGCGCTCGACGAGGACGATCGCGGCGACGAGCAGGCCGACCGCGAGGAGAACGGCGATCGTGATCGCGATCAGCTCATCGCCCTGGTGGGCTGCGAGCGCGCTGCGCAGGCCCTCGCGCACCGCTGCGCGCTGATTCGCGGCGGCGATCAGAAGCGCCGAGCCGGCGCCCCCAACTACGATGATCGCAGTCTTTGGGAGGCGGTCGGGCACGAGCGCGAGGAAGACGACGAGCCCGACGCCGATCTCGATCACGCCGCCACGCGAGGCGGTCAGGAACGCGCAGAGCGCGAGCAGCGGCAGGGCGGCGGCGGCGGCGGCGCGCGCGAGCAGCGTGCGTGCGCCGGTCGCGCCATAGAGCAGCACAGGCATTCCGACCGCCATCAGCGCGGCGAGCGCGTTCCAGTACTCGATGGGGTAGGAGAGACGCTTGGTGGCGGCCGAGAGCGCGATATCAACCTGCGGGATCGCGAACCACTCGAAGCGGAGGCGCGAGAGCACCGCGATCACGGCGATCACGACGATCCCGACCGCCAGGCCGTTCAGCATGTGGCGCACGGCGGCGCGTCCCTGCACGAGCAGCACGAGCAGCATCAGCGCGACGTAGAGGAGCATCTGCGAGACGTCGGTCATCGTGCTCTCGGCGCTCTCGGTCCAGGCGAGACTCAGCGTCGTCCACGCCGCGTACCCGGCGAGCAGGCCGAAGCAGATCCAACCGGGGCGGTTGATCCGCACGCGCACGAGGCCGAACGCGAACAGCAGCATGACGAGCCACCAGGCGGCGATCGCGACCTGGCTCGAGACGATCGTGTCGAAGCCGCCCCGGCGGACGCCGAGGTAGACGGTCAGCGCGACCGCGAGCAGCCACGCGGAAAGCGCTCCGAGGTCGGCCGCGCGCAGCATCTCCAGCGGGCTGCTGCGCTGCCTGAGCGTGAAGGCTTGCTCCATCTAGCTTCGCCGTCGTCCGATCGCCGCGACGAGTGCGCTACCCAGCGACAGCACAAGCAGGATCGGCAGCAACACGCCAATGCCGCCGCCGGAGCCGAGCAGTGATCGTGTGAGGACGGCGACCGGGCCGGCGGCGCGGTAGCTGAGCGGCTGAGCCTTGACGCTTCGTGATGTCGAGGACGGGGTTGGGCTTGACGTTGTCGCCTGCGCGAGCGCCACGGTCGAGCGACCCGCCGCGCCGTCCTTGGAAAGCGCGTGGACGGTGGCTCGCGGCAGCACGCTCGCGGCCGGCGTCGCGCTGCTCGGCTGGAGCGTGCTGACCGGGCGGCTACCCGAGGCGGTCGGGACGTCCTCCTGGTATTGGGCCGACCCCGGATCGCCCGGCGCCACGATGTGGTGATCCGCCCAGGCCGGCGCCGGTCCGGCGAGCACGGCGAGCGCCAACCCGACCGGGAGTGCTGCGAGCGCGCGTTTCACTGTCGTGAATTACGCGCCAGCCTGCCGCGGGCTGACAAGGTGGCCCTGGCGGCCGCGTGGGGAAGTCGCAGGCGCGATGTCGCATGCCGTAAGACTGCTACGACGCCGGATTGTCGAAGGCAGTCCAGGTGAGGCTCGTGCTGGTTCCTGCGACCGCCCTGAGGTTGGTGCCGATGCCGACCAGCAGCGAGCCCGAGAATACGCGGTTGGCGCCGGCCTGGAGCGTTAGCGCGGTGGTCCAGGCCGTACCGTTCTCGACCTGGATCGCCACTGGCCCCGCCGCCGGGGCCATGCCCCAGAGCTGCGCTACCCCGTTGACGCGGTAGGCGGTGAACGGGAAGCTGAAGGCGGTGTAGGACGGCTTCGGCACGTCCTGTGCCGGCGTCGTGCCGGTGTAGTAGATGCCCGAGGCGAGCGTCGAGACCCAGCCGCGCGACGGCATGTCGTCGCGCAGATTCCACCACGTGATCAGGCTCACGCCCTGCTTCCAGAGCACGTAGAGCGCGCCCTCGAGGTACTGGGCCTGGAGCGCGGGGGAGAGGCCGTTCGGGTTCGGCGGGTTGCTGTCCCAGGAGAGCTCGGTGATCCACCGCGGCTTGGGGCCTTTGGGCAGCAGCGTGCCGGCGCGCTCGGCGATCGGGACGAGGCGCGTGATCTTGCCTAGATCCGGCACCGAGACGTCATTTGGGTCGACCGCGTGCGTCGTCGGCGGACCGAGCGGGTACGGGTGGTGCGAGATCGCGTCCATGTGCACGCGCTGGTGGCACGTCGCGTGCGGATGCTTGCCGGCGCTGAGGCAGAGGAGGCTGCGCCAGAACGTCACGGGCGCCATTCGCTGCCCCCCGGGCGGGTCGCCGAACGGCGCCGTCGTGCCGCCGGCGACGACGTCGGCCGGAGCAACCGACTTGACGCTCTTGTAGAACGCGTCGAGCAGCGCGCGGTAGATCGTCGGGCTCTCCGGCTTGTTCGCCTTGGTCCACTGCGGCGCCAGGAAGAGCTGCAGATTCGGCTCGTTCCAGGCCTCCCAGTCGCGCACCGCGGGCAGCGGCGCCGACGAGACGGCGGTATCGACGAACGTTCCCGAGTAGCGAGTGGCGAGCGCCGTCGCGAACGCGCCGAACAACTTCGCCGAGGGGTCCCACGAGCCGGGCGGCACGACCGACGTCGGGGGCCGGTTAGGCCCCTCGGCCCACAGCGGCGCGTCGCCGAGGACGACGAGCGGGGACATCCCGGCGGCCGCGATCTCATCGATCGTCGCGTCGGCGGTCGTCCAGTCATAGCCGCTCCAGCTCGGATTGGCGGCCTGCGCGAGGCTCGGCGGCCGCGTCGGCGAGACCTGTCCCCAATTGATCTGGAAGCGCCACACCGACGCGCCGGCGGCTTGCGCGTGCGCCAGCCCGACCGCGATATCAGCAGGGCCGAAGTCCTGGAACAGCTCGCCGTCGTTGAGGCCGAGCGTCAGTCCCGTCAGCGGGCTGGACGCGGTCGCCGCACGGCCCGCCCGAGCGTCCGCGGCGCCGGCCGGAAGCTGCGTGCACAGCAGGGCGGCCAGCGCGAACAGGACGAGTCGGGCTCGCCAGGTGTGGAGCAGCCGGTTGAGGTCGTGAGTTGAGATCACTCGGTCGGCGACGTGACGATCGGAGCTGCCGCCAGCGCGTCTGGCCGCGCCGCGTGCGACGCGCCTCAGCGGACTCTGACACAGATACGGGCCCCGCAGTCAAAGCCTGACGCGCGGCGTGCCGCCGGCGCCCTCGCTCGTACACTCGTCGAGTGCCACGCCGCGCGTCGCGGACGCACCGGCGCGCACATCCTGCTGCGCACGTCGCCAGGCCAGTCGACGACCAACCCCTACGCGCCGACCGCGATCGGAGCGAACAGCAGCGTCGAAATCAGCGGCCGCCTGCTGCCGGGCAAGGCCGGGCGGCACCGCGGCGGCCGTGCGCTGCACACGATCGCAGCAGTGACAACCGGCGCTGGTGGGCGCTCCGGACCGACGGGCTGGCGGCCGGGCGGGCGCGGCACCTACGAGTTGTGGGCGAGCTACCCCGCTCAGCCTCGCGGGGTCGTCGCGGACAGCACGTCCTGCCCGCTGCGCTTCGCTGCCGGCTGAGCGAGCCGCTTGCCTGCCCTTCTAGCGCACGCAGAACCACGGCACGGTGGGATGACGCTGGCTGTTGCCGGCGCGGTCGAACGCGCGGATCCGCCGTCTGTGGCGGCCGACCGAAAGCGGCGGCGTCGTGTAGGGGAGGTGCAGGCCTTCCAGGAGCCTCGGTTGAGGCGGCACTGGTAGCGGGCGACCCCGGTGTGGTCGACGGCGGCGAAGTTCACGACCATGATGTTGCTGGCGGCCGGGCTGACGGTGAACGAGGTGATCACCGTCCGCGGTCGCGTGAAGTCGGACAGGCTGTTCTTGCGTTGGTGGGCACTGGCGGCGTTTGAACGGCGAGCGGCAGCGCCGCCAAGCGGGAGATCACGCCCCGGCTCACCTAGCCCCGACGGCTCAGCCAGCTCATGAGCCCTCGCTCCGCCTGGCGCGCGCCGGCGCTGACGGGCGGACGTGGCGGTGGTTCGCTCCCGCCAAGGATCGCTTCCGGTATGGCCCGCGTGAACCAGTCGGCCAGCTCGCTGAGATGTGCCTTTGAGAGCTCGGGCGCGATGCTGGGCGGCCGGGCGACGGCGTCATGCGCGTCGGAGGCGACGTTATGGACGAGCCCGTCGCGCACGAGCTGATCCGCGAAGCGCTGAACCGGCTTGCCGAAGCGTCCGACGAGCGAGCCGGCAGTGATCGACGTCAGCACACCCGCGCCGACGAGCGCCTCGAGCATCGCGCGGTCGCGGTGGAAGCCGCTGCATCGCTCGGGGTGGGCGAGCACGATGCGATAGCCATCACGCTGGAGGCCGTAGATCAGGGCATCAAGGCCCGTCACGACCGGCGTGAACGGCGGCTCGATCAGAAGCCAGCGGCGGCGTTGGCCGCCCAGGGTGAGTCGGGCGAGCTCGGCCGGGTGGAGGTCACCAACAAGCGTCGCGGCGATCTCGGCACCAGGGCGCACCTCGAGCTGGATCCCTTCGCGCGCGAGCCGTTCGTTGAGCGTTGCGACGCCTTCGAAGATCGTCACGGAATCATTGCGGCGGCTCCAGGAGACGTGCGAGGTCGCGACGACCAGCCGCGTGCCGCCCGCGACGGCGGCACGAGCCAGCTCGAGCGACTCTTCGACCGTCTGCGGACCATCGTCGATGCCCGGGAGGATGTGACAGTGCAGGTCGATCACGTCACACGCAAGCGGCGTGAGCGTGACGCACACGGAACGCGCTGCATTCGCACGATGTCAACAGTAGCCCGAACCGCCAGGGCGCAGAGCAGCCGCTCGCGTTCGCTTGGCTCGGCAAGCACCCGCGGCCGAGGCCTTGTTCGGCCGCGCGCCGACCGGAAGGTTATCCGTCGGGCCCGCCGGACGGCGCTAAATCCCGCGACGGCGGACGACGAACGCGACGGTGTCGAAAAGGATCGTGATGTCAGCCCAGAGCGACCAGTTGCCGACGTAGAGATAGTCGATCTTGACCATCTCGGACAGCGGGATCCGCGCTGAGCCGAGCGTCTGCCAGCGGCCGGTCATGCCGGGCGTCAGGTGTAGACGGCGACGGTCGTAGCCGGTGACGCGCTGGTCCTCGTCGATGACGAGCGGGCGCGGCCCGACGAGGCTCATGTCACCGCGCAGCACATTGAAGAGCTGCGGCAGCTCGTCGAGGCTCGTGCGCCGCAGGAAGCGTCCAATGTGCGTAACCCGCGGGTCTTCCGAGATCTTGAACAGGCCGTCCTCCGCCTCGTTGAGATTGACGAGCTCCTGCTTCATCTTGTCGGCGCCTTCGACCATCGTGCGCAGCTTGAACATCGTGAAGTGCTGACCGTCGCGCCCGACACGCGTCTGGCGGAAGAGCGCCGGACCGTGGCTGTCGCGCCGGATCAGGATGGCCGCTACGGCCAGCACGGGTGCGGCGAATAGCAGGGCGAGTGTTGCGCCGATCAGATCGAAGGCGCGCTTGATCGTGCGCGAGGAACGGGAGAGACCGAATCGCGGCACGCCGAGCAGCGGCATGCCGTCGAGGTCATCGAAAGCGACCGAGCTGCCGACGACGCCGAGCGAGCTCGGCAGGAGGCTGACGCTGAGTCCGCTCGCCATCGCGCCGCGCACGACATCCATCATTTCCTCGGGATCGCCGTGGTCCGACAGCGCGACGATGACGCGATGCGCTCCGACGAGCGTCGCCGCGCGCTGAAGCACGTGCGGGTCGCAGGCGACCTCCTCGATCTCTATCGAGCCGACCAGCTCGACGTGCGCGTGGCTCGCAAGCTTCGTCTCGAGCCGGCGCTGGACGGCGTCTGAGCCGACGAGGAGCAGCCGCTCAGACGGTGAGTGTTGAGCCGCGAAGGCACGAGCTAGTGCGCGACCGGCGGTAATCGCGGCGACCAGCAGCAGCCAGAGTGCGAGCAAGTAGAGCGTGCGCGGCGTGCCGTTGTTGACCCATTCTTTGCGCGAGATCCACAGCAGGAGCGCGAGCAGGGTGCCGAGGTTAAGCAGGCGCGGGAACTCGCTGAGCGTCGACTTGTGGATCACGAGCTCATCGCGGTCGTAGAGGCCCTGCGTCTTCGCGATCAGCACGATCGCGGGCATCACGAGCAGGAAGAGCGGGTTGAGCTGGTAACCCGCGATGACGCCGAGCACGATCGCCGCGCTGCCGGCCGCGGCGAGCGCGTCGGCGGCAGCGAGGCTACGGCGACTGAACCGCTCGCGAAGCGCGACGGCATCGACGACCGCGGCCTCGAGCGGCGGAGCTGGCTCGGCGACGCTCGACGCAGCACGACGCTTTGCCGCGCCGTAGCGGGGGAATGCGTCGCCGGGCGCGACCCGCTGGTCGGTGGCAGGCCCAAGCCGCAGCGCGTCGCCGCCATCCGCGGTGACTGAGAAGACTGTGGGTTCTGTGCTGTCGTTTGGCATATCGCCGACTAACGCTTGGGGAGACGCCTGCTCCCGTGAGATGTTGGACGCTTGGTCGATTCGGCTGCCGCGCCTGGACGGCTGATCGGGTCGCCAGCCGAGAAGCCCAACATAGCCGTATTTGCGGGCTGTGGATGGGGACATTCGTCCACAATTTGACCAAATAGCTAAGCCCAGTCGTATGCCGCACCGCTCCCTGAGGCGGCCGCTTGGGTTTAGTGAAGAGCGCCTATGACTCCGGCGGCCTGGTAGTAGGCCGACTGCCGCAGTCTCGTGGCTTATCGCAAATTGCGACTTGCGACTTCCGACCGCTCGATGGCCCGATGAGCCTAGCGCGCCGCAGCGAGTTCGACCTGCGACGTGCACAGTCCAGCGCTCGCCTTTCGCGAGCGGCCGCCCTCGGCCTTGTTGGCGCGACGTTCGCAGCTAAACTGGTGTCCTGTAAGGGGACGATCGCACCATCATCGTCGGACATTGCGCCTGACGGATGGTCGATTACCACCAGCGCGTTGGGGAGAAATTACCCCACCTGTACGCCAGCGCCTCGCCGATCCGGCAGCCCTGCAAATAGCGGCCCCGCGACGAGTGCCCGGGCGCTGGCCCTTGCGCCCCCGAGCAACCGTGTCGAGCGCTCCTGCGACGTCCAGCAGGGGCGCGCCGCATTTGCAGGGTATTTGGGCAAGGCTGGCACTGTCGTGCCTCCGCGCCCGTTACCCGCCGCCCGCGTGCCGGTCGTCGGGCCGCCTCGGATTCGTTGAGCGCGTAATACTCCGCGGCGTGAACCACCCCGATCACGTCCGCCCCCAAGGGGATCACGTCCATCCGTCCCGGCAAGGACGGCAGTCTCGCCGTCTGCTGTGGTGAGCTGGTCTCCGTCGAGACGCGCCGCTCGTGCGCACGATCCTTTCTCGCCGTTGGGAAGGTGCCACTCTCGGGTAGCCGAGCGCGTCGGCGACACAGCCCCGGACGGCTCCACTCCTGAGGAGACCCCGCATGGCGGTTGAACCCCTGCCGGCCACGCTGCTCGACGACCGTGTGGCGGACTGGCTGCGGCCGTTTACGGTGGATCTCGGCGGCGAGCGAATCGCACGCCTCCGCCAGAGCGTAGAAGCGCTGCGCAAGGCGCTCTCATTGCGCAACGCCGTTGACGCAGTCGCCTATGCATACGGTGATGAGCCAGCCGGCGAGCGGATCATCGAGACCGTGCGAGCAGCGGCCCGGAACGCCGATACCGCCCGCACGGCCGCAGTCGGGGACGCCGAGCCGCCGGCACTCGTGGCCGCTGCGCTTGCCGATCAGCTGGCTGTCGAGCCCGACAGCGAGGTCTCGACACTGATCTCGCTGCTCGTTCTATCCGCGGACTGGGGTGGCCAGCGCGCCGCAATTGACGGCATCCGACTGGCCGACTACGCGAGCCGCCAGCTGGAGTACCGGTCGGCGTCTGCTCGGCGCTTGGTGGGGCTGACCACCGTTCCGTCGGCTAGCGAGTTCGTTCGCGATGCGTTGCGTTCGCTCGACGCCGCGGCGCAAGACCTTGCACACCAATCGACTGAGTACCGCCGCGGCAGCGAGCTCGTGACGCAGGCTGACATCGTGACTGAGTTGGCGGCCAGGATTGACGAGCTTGCCGCCCGGGCTGACTCCGAGCACGCCGTACTGCGCGAGCAGTTGCGCCAACAGACCTGGCTGTTGCAGTCCTGGTGCGAGACGGCCGAGGCGTCGTGGAGCGACGTTGCGCAGGAGGCGCGCCCGATCATCGCCGCGATCGAGCTCGCGCAACGCACTTTGGGTGGTACGCCGGCGGTCGGCGCCGAAGCTTTGCTCGGCAGCGTTCTTGCCGGCGCCGGGCGCGGGTTGGGCGTCGATCCGATCGCGGCGATTTCCGCAGCCGGCCCGTACCTTGAGGATCGCCTGCTCACCGCGCCGCACCCGTTTTTGTTCCCTCTGACTAGCGAGCTGTCACATTGGCGTGAGCTCGCGGCCGACCGGGACGAGCCGCGGTGGCGGCCGTCGGCACACGGGCTGACCGAAGCCTGGCAGGAGGAAACCGCTATCGCGGTGCAGGCGTATCGCGAGGCGCTCGCGTTGCGGCTGCTCGGGCATGACTGAGGCGCCACAGCCAGTCCGTGCCGAGGCCGCCGTCGAGATGGACGAAGCGGTCACACCACTGCTCGGTACTGAGCTGCTCGACTCGGAGGGGGCAAGTCAAATCCTCGCTGGCGGTCCGGGGCGGGTCGTTGTTTGGATGGGCGAGCGCGGGAGCGGCACGACTACGTTGATCGCGCGCCTCTACGAGCGACAGCGCCTCCCCGGAGAGGACGCGCGGTTTGCCGGTTCGTCGACGCTGCTGGCGTTTGAGGCGCTAGCTAATCAGCGGGTCCTCACGGTGGGCGGTTCGACGGCATCGCGCGACCGTCCCACGCGCGACGCCAACGGTCGCCAGATCTATCACCTCGCGCTCAGCCAAGGTGTCGAAAGGGTCAACTTGCTGCTCGCGGATCTTCCGGGCGAGCTCTTCCGGGCGGTTGCCGACAATCAGCTCGCTTTGTCTTCGATCCCGCTCGTGAGTCGTGCCGACAAGCTGGTGCTTATCGTCGACGGTGCGCGTCTGCGCGACCCGACTGCGCGCGCTTCCGTGCTCACCCGCGTGCGCCAGCTGCTCGAGCGCTTGTCGGCTGACTCGCTACCCCACCCGAGTGCGGAGCTTGCTCTAGTAGTCACCAAGTGGGACCTCGTCGTCGAGGATCCGGACACGCTTGCCTACTGGCAGGCGCGCGAGCATCAGCTTGCAGCGGACGTCCGCGAGCTGCACGCGGGTGCCGAGCACGTACGCGTGGCGGCCGGCGCTCCCGCTAGCTTTCCGCAGGATGACGGTGTTGGCGCGCTGCGCTCCTGGCTTCTCGCGGCCCCCGGAGCGACGCCCGACCCGCCGGTCGAACCCTATGAGTGGCCGGAGGATGCGCCGGAGCGCATGCGAAAGCCCTGGCGCCGCGCGACATGAGGTTCATGCTCCTGGGCGAGCAGGCTACGGGCAAAAGCTCGATGCTCGTCGCGCTCTACGGCGCGCTTATCAACCGCCGTGCCGGGGATTTGCGGATCGTGCGCACCGTGGACGACGTCGAGTTTCTGTCGCGTGGGCTGCTCGCATTCGCCCGCCAGGAGAGCCTGCGCCGGACGGAGGTCGACAGCGACGCGGCCTTACTCGTCGACTTGGCGACGGGGGATCAAGTTGTCAGCCTCGATATTCCGGATCGCTCGGGGGAGCTGCTCAAGCACATGCTCGATGCGCGCGTCTGGGATCCGGACCTCCTCGCACAGATCGGACCCGCGTCAGGGGCGCTGCTGTTCCTCCGCGCTGACCTGCTCGCCCCGGACCAGAGTCCAGATGCCCAGCCTGCCGCTGCCGCCTCGGGCGCGGTCGAGCCGGCGGACACGGTCGCGGAGGGCACGGCCGAGCTCGGTTGGAGCCCTGCGCGGATGCCGGCCGATGCGCGCGCCGTAGACCTGTTGCAATCGTTGTTGGCTCAACGCTCGCAGCCGCTCCCTTTGGCAATCATCATCTCAGCGTGGGATTGCGTGACAGCGCCGTCGCCAAAGCCGTCGCCGAGCGACTGGCTTGCCGAGAATGTGACGCTCCTACATCAGTACCTCGCCAGCAACGCCGATCGGCTCCCGCACGCCGTGTTTGGGGTCTCGGCACAAGGCGGAGACTTCACGGCGGGTCTGTCAGGGGAACTGCTTGCGGAAGACCCTTGGGATCGCGCGTATCTCGTCGATCCGGAAGGTCAGCGCGATACCTTCGCGTCGCCGATTCTCTGGCTGCTGGACGCCAACACCTAAATCGAGGCCGCGAGTCACGGATGAACGCTGTGGATCAGCTCCTGTTCGGTTACCGCGACGGGCACCAGCTGATCGCGGGCTCCAGGCCGCTGTCGCCGCGGCAGCAGCGCGACGTCCTGCCCCATCTCGATGCGAGCTTCGACCACGCCGATGCCCAGCAGCTCGTCGGCGTCGGGATCCCGTCGCTCGACGGTTACCTGCTGGCACGCATCTGGCCAGCTCCCGAGCTGCCACGCCCCGGGGCAGTGTGGGCGCATGCGCTGCTGCTGAGTGCTGACCAGCTGGTTCGCGTTCGACTCGCCGGAATGCTCGGGCTGCTGCGCCGTCCGCTCGATGACCGGTTCGAACAATATGGCAGTACGGTGACATTGCCAGAGGGAACCGCGGACGCGGCACCGCCACTGCTCACACGCGCCTTGACCTGGGCGCTGAAATCCGGCGACGGAGGCCGGGTAATCGTCCTATGGGACTATCCGGACGAGGCGGAGTTGGCTCTTGTCGCGCTCCTCGACGCGATACCAGGGCCCGATCGTATCGCGCTGAGCTTCCGAACCCGTGAGCGCGCTCGCCCCAGCTCGCCGTACCGCATTCAGGTGGCCGCAGCTGTCGCTGGACCGCTCGGTGAGGCGCGCGAACTCGTGATAGATCCGCGTAGTCCACCACCGGCGTCGCGATCGCAAACGGACGCCGCATAGGCTGGAGCGCAACGCACGCGCAACCGACTCCCGATATGGCGCAGCAAGAGCGTTGTCGGGATTGACCGGCGCGGTACGTACATTGCGGCGATGGCCCTCGACGCGAGTCCCCGGCGGCGCGCGACGCGTGTGCGACTGCCTCGCCTCGCGCTCTTAGGCATCCTCGCCGCGCTCCTCCTCGGGCTGCTGCCCACCGGCGCCGGGGCAACGGTGCCGCCGTCCGACTACTACGGCGCGAACATCCAGGATCTCATCAGGGAGACCTTTGTTTCTCCGAGCAACTGGGGCACGTTCATCGCGACGATGGGCGCGGACAACCTCAACACGGCGCGGATGGATGCTCTGTGGGACTGGGCGGAGCCGAACCCGCCGGTAAATGGCAAGCACACCTACGTCTGGAACAACCCCAATGATGAGGCGAACTCGCTCGACAACCTCGTCGGCCTGCTGGCGCAGAGCGGGGTACGGATGATCGCCGTGCTCGACTCGCCGCCCACGTGGGCGGCTGGGCCTGGTACGTCGCTGGCGCCCGCCTATTACGCTGATTTCGCGGCATTCTCGGCCGCATTCGCGGCCCGCTACGGCGTGGGAGGGACGTTCTGGGCGCAGAATCCGCAGCTGCCATATCTCCCGGTCGAGCAGTTCGAGGTCTGGACGGAAGCCAACTCCGACAACTTCTGGACGACGGTCGACCCTGAGACCTATCTGCAGGCTCTCGAGCCACTGAGCACGGCGGTGCACGCAGTGGATCCGAGCGCGCAGATCCTCGCGAGCATCGGCTGGCAGAACTTCCAGCAGTACGTGTCCGAGCTATATCAGGACGGCGTCAAGGGCTGGATCAACGGCATCGGCTTCCACCCGTATGCACCCGATGCCCCCGGGATCACGCTGCTGACCGAGCAGCTGCGCTCGATCATGACGAGCTTTGGCGACAGCTCGCCGATCTACGTGACGGAGATCGGCCAGCCGGACGCGACCTCGGGGCTGGGCGCGCAGTTTGCCTATGACGGCCCGGTGAGCGATGCCGCACGCGCCGCGACCCTGTCGCTCGCGGGCGACTCCCTTGCCCACAGTGACTGCAACGTGCAGAGCTTCGATCTTTACGGGCTGGTTTCGAGCGGCACCGGTCTCGAGCAGTACGGCCAGGGCTACATGAGCCTCTTCGACTACACGACCGACACGCCCAACGCGACCGGCGCGGCGATCATCGCGGCCTCGCAACGCTGGCAGAGCGCTCCTGCACAGGGGCTCGTTATGTGTGGAACTGCCGCAACCCCGACGAAGGCGCTGCTACCGCTGGGGATCCAGGTGACACACACCAGTCCGACCTGCGTGAGCGCGAACGTCACCTACTACGGCAACCCGATCGAGAGCGCCGAGATGGTCATGACGACCGCTGACGGGCGCGTCGATCCGGCGGGGACCGACGCCTTAGGCAACACGCAGATGTGCCTCCAAAACGGTCCGGCGATCACGAGCTTCAACGTCTACGCGGAGCTGTCGTCGCCACTCACGACGGGAGCGCTGACCTCACCGAACATTGCGATCTCGCCTGCGTACACGTGCGCCGTCACGACCGCGCTGCCTAGTCCGCCGTGCACACTCGAGGGCACGCCCACCACGACGACGAGCGTCGTCGCGACGCGTCGCTGCACACTCGCCGCCGCGCTCCTCGGCGCCACCAAGCGGCACACGAAGCTCGAGGCGAAGCTGACGTGCAAGACCGGCAAGGCGCCATCCGCGGACGCGGAGGTCTACCTCGAGCGCAAGGGCCAGCGCACGCAAACTCCGCTCGCGTCGGTGCTGCTCGCGAAGGCGCATTGGCGAAAGTTCTCGGTGTTAGAGCGCCTCCACGCCGGCGACCATTTGATCGTGGAGGTGCAGTCCAGCACGACGATCGGCCTCCCGTCGGTAAAGCACACGCTCACAGCCACGAGGCGCTTCGCCGCCGCCGAGCAGCACAAGAAATGACCGGCGCCACCGACGGGCGCTTGCAGGCGCTGTGCCGCCGCGTCGCTCTGGCGGGCGTCCTCGCCATCGGCCTCGTGGCGAGCGTGCCCGCCGCTCTCGGCGCCAGCTCGAACACCGCGCCCGCCGGTTTCTTCGGAGTCGGCGGCTGGTCCTACCCGAGCAACACCGAGGCAGCGACGCTCAGCTCTGCCGGCCTGCGGCTGGTACGCGGCTCGCTGGCGTGGGGGACGATCCAGACCGACGCGGATCCGGCGTCACGCAACTGGAGCGACCCCGACCGGCTGATGCAAGAGGCCGCCGCCGATCACTTCAACGTCCTCTTTGATCTCAACGGCTGCGCCGTCTGGGCATGCGGCGCCGTGTACTTGCCGCCGACCGGCAGCGAGCTTGCGGCCTACGAGGGGTTCGTGCAGGCAGCCGTCGCGCGCTATGCGCCGGGGTCAGCGTTCTGGGGCGGGCAACGTGACGTCCCTACCGTCAGCTGGCAGATCTGGAACGAGGTCAACGGGGGCTACTTCTGGCCGGACCCGACCCCGGCGGCCTACGCCACCTTCCTGAGCGAGATCTCCTCGACTATCAGAGCTGTCAACCCGGCCGCCACGATCGTCCTCTCAGGTCTCGATCAGCTTCCGGGCTTGAGCACGGGCATGCGCCTCGTTCCGTTTCTGCGCGGCCTCTATCGCCAGCCGGAATTCCGCTCGAGCTTCAACGTCGTCGCCGTCCAGGGCTATGCGCCGAGCCCAACGAAGTCGTTGGGGATCCTCGACCAGACGCGCCGGGTCATGTTGCGCAACGCCGATCGCGCACATCCGATCTGGGTCACCGAGATGGGCTGGGCGGCCGGTGGGCCGGCGAGCGCTTTCACGGTTAGTCCACAAACCCAGAAGCGCTACCTCGTCAAGACCTGGGACACGATGGTCGCCTGCCGGCGACGCTGGAACCTCAAGCACGTGCTCTGGTTCTCGCTCCAGGATTTCACCGGCGTCGATCCGAGCCAGCCCGATTACTGGGGCTTCCATGACGGCCTGATTGACAGCGGCGGCGTCGCGAAGCCCGCCTATGCGAGCTTCCTCAGCTTCCTCGGCCGCGGGCCGTTCCCAGGCGCTCAGTCCTGTCAGCTGCGGGGCGGCACGACGATTCCCGGCAGCTGAGAGGCGCTGACGAGCGTGCTCGCGAGGCTCGGCGCTGCGTCGAGGCGTGCGCGACGGCGCATCGCGATCCAGGCGATCGCGCCGGGCAGCGACACGATTGCGCCGGCGATCACCGTCAGCAACGAGAAGGCGACCGCTTGGCCCGCTGGGACGCCCGCCGGCACCAGCAGGACGCGAAAGACGGCCTCGCGTATGCCGATGCCGTTGATGGCACTCGGCGCAGCTGTCGCGAGCAGGACGACGGGGATGCAGGCGGCGAGCAAGCCGAGGTCGAGGCGCAGCCCGAGCGCACGGGCAAGGAGGTAGGCCGCCGCCACAACGCACGCCTGGGCGACAAGCGAGATCCCCACCGCGCGAGCGAGCAGGGCCCACCGGCCGCGGTAGCTTGCGAGGCCGTCGCCGACGCGTCCGATCGGACCTGAGAGATGCGACCAGCGTGATGTCGCGCGCGCCAGCATCTGTGCCGGGGCTGGAGCCAGCAGGAGCGCGCTGCCGGCGACCACCGCCGTCACCGAGAGCAGGCAGGCGATGATCGCTATGCCCGGCAAGCGGGAGTACTGGAACGCGACGGCGATGGCGCCGACCGCAACCAGCGCCCACGCGGCGACCAGGCGGTCCATCAGGACGCTCGCGGTAACGCGCGAAAGTGCCCCGGCGCGCCGGCCCGCGAGCCATGCCCGTACCGCGTCGCCGCCAAAGCCGCTCGGAAGCACGTTGGTAAAGAACATCCCGATCCAGCTGAAGCGGAGCGCTCCCTCGAGCCCGAGCTCGATGCCCTGACCGCGAGCCAGCAGGCGCCAGCGAAGCGCGCCGAGCGCGTAGGAGGCGGCTAGCACCAGCAGTCCGGCCGCAAGCCACGGGATCCTCGCTCCGCTGAGGTCGTCGAGGATCCCTTGTAGACGGACGCCGCGTAGCGCCACCCATATGAACACTGCGGACACGAGCACGCGCAGCGCGATCCGTCCGGCCGCGCTGAGATGGCGACCAGGCCCGCGTCGCGTCGAGCCCCTGCCAAGGATGCCGCCGTCAGGCCGCAGCATCAGGCACCACAGCGTCGCTCTCTGCGCGCGCCAGTTCGATCACGACGAACGCCGCGTGCAGCGGGTCGAGCCGCGCCATCGCGCGAGCGGCGCGTGGGGGGAGCGGGTAGTAGCCGTTCATGCGGGTCTGCGTGACGCGCAGACCGTGGGCCTCGGCCAGCTCGCGCAACGCTCTCGTGGTGAACACGCGCAGGTGCGTCTGGCCGATGTCGGCATGACGCATGCCGCGACGCGGATCGAGCGGGTTGCCGACGTGGATTTCGTCGGAGACGTGGTTGGGTAGTGGCTGGAGACCGAGCGCCAGCGCACCAACGTTGTGCCATGACGAGAGGTTGTTCGTGGCGAGCACGATGCGGCCATCGGGTGCGCAGACGCGGCGAACCTCGCGTAGGAAGCGGTCGGTGCTGCGGAGATGCTCGACCAGCTGGTTGGCGTGCACCAGGTCGAAGCTCTCGTCCGCGAACGGGAGCGGCTCGTTGATGTCGGCCTCGACGACCTCGATGCCGCGTGCGCGTGCGGCAGCAGCGTGTTGGGGGAGCCATTCGATACCCACCACGCTGGTGGCGCGGGCCGCCACACCGAGCTCGCTCGTGAAAGCGCCGTTGAAGCAGCCGAGGTCGAGCACGCGGGGGCGCGCAGCGCCGTTGACCACGAGGTCGAGGATGACCTGCTTGTTCTCATCCTCCGAGGCTTCGAAGACCGAGGCGAGTCCGCGCGAGACCCGTGCGCGCAGGCCACGCGGCTGGGCCGCGGGGTTGCCGAGCGGAGCAGGCTGACGCCATGCGGCATGGGATGAGTCGATGCCGCGCGGCTCTCTCAACATCTCGCTCCGAACCTCGCTGTCGGCATGCGTCGTAAATCGGTCTCCCATCAACCGACCGTGAATCGAACGGGGCACGATGTCGTGTCCGTGGCTAGGCCGCCCGGCTGCTTTGGATAGCTCGCCCAGAGGTCGTAGGTTCCTGGCCGCCCGGGACTCCAGGCGGTTGCGGTGAAGCGTCCATTGGCGTTGGTTCGAAGTTGCTCGAGCGGATGCAGTGCGCCTTCTCCGTGCGCCCATTGCAGCACGATCAGCCGGTCGGCGACGGCGGGCAGGATGCGCCCGCTGATCGCAACCCGCTGGCTCCGGGAAATCTCCCGCGGCGCATAGGGGGTTCCCGGTGTTCCGCGTGGGTTCGTGGTGAGCAGGATGTGTACCCCGGTGCGCCCGCCGACGTTGGGCCCGGCGGTCGTGATCGTCATCGGCGTGGTCACCGTCGGCGTGGCAGCGAAGGGACTCCCTGCCGGATAGGTGCCGACGAGCTGCGTGTCCACCCTGAACGTCAGCTTGAAATCGCTGTCGACCCAGGGAGCGCGCCGGCCCGTGTCGTAGCGCACGGCGAGGGTGCTGGCGCTGTCAGGCGGTAGCAGCACGTCGACGCTCGCCGTGCCGGTCGCGTAGCCGTGGAAAGCGGATTGGCGCGGCGAGCAGGGCGTGATGACGCTCGGGCTTTGAACGATGTCGCCGAGCGTACCGGGACCCTGGAGTGCGATGTCGGTTGGACCGTCGATCGACTTCCCCTGGTCTGTGCCACCGACCGTCGCGATCGGCGGAGGCGTCATCCGCACCGAGAAGAGCTCCTCGCTCGCGGTCGACGAATGCATTTGCAGGTAGTAGAGGATGTAACGAGTTGAAGCCGTCACCGTTTTAGGGGTGAACAGCGTGCCGCTCACCGTCAGGTCCGCGTTCGTCGCGGGAGCAAGCACGGCGCCGAGCGCTAACACGATTACGCTGGCCCCGCTCGCGCGCGCTCGCCGCCGAGCGCGCAACGGGCGGCGGCGCCGCAGTCCCGCCCGCACGGCCCCCGGTAGGCGTTCACGCATGCGACACGATACGTCCACGAGCGGCGGGCGCTGACAGCGACGCGGCGCCGCCAGCGGTCGTCAGCCCGGCTGACCGCGCCCAAACTGGCCGGCGCGCCGCCGGTCGAGTCCCTCGAACGGCCGTTGCCGCGCGCGCCGATCGATGCGGGCGACCGGCCCGAACCGGCCACCGACGATGCGAAGGACACAGGCCTCGCGTGTCGTGCTTTAGCGCCGCAGCGGACGCAAGGGGACGAAGATGGGGCGACGGACGTAGTGGCGCGGTCGCTGCGATCTCACAGGCTGGGCCTCCTCCTTCGAGGCGGGCCTCGACGGTCATGGAGAAACGAGTGGTCTGCGTCGCTGCTGTGACGGTCCGCCTTCGCCGGTCATCTGCAGTGCACGCAGGAATGAGACGCATGTCGGGCACTGCCGAACTTCACTTGCTGCGGCTGTCGGTCGCGTCCAAACTGTCAGGAGCACGACCTGCAACACGTATAGCCGACCGTGAGTGCCCCGAACCCCATTTCACAGGATGATTTCGACTCCAGCGTCGATGCCGACGAGCGAGTCAAGCTCGCGGAAGTGGCGGCGCGCCTGATGCATGAACGCCCGGCGCCGCGTGCCGCCTTCCGCGCGGAGCTCCGCGCTCACCTGCGCCAGCTCGCGGACCGCGGGCCGCTGCGATCGCGCCCAGCGTGGCTGTGGCGGCGCGTCACCGTCCTCGCGCTGTCGGGCAGTGGCCTCTTCGGGCTCGTCGGGCTCGGCCTCGCGGGCGTCGGCCCGTTCGCGCCGTAGGTCTCGGCTGGCCCCGGCGAGCGTCGCCGCAGCGCATCGGCAGCTCTAAGGGACACGCCCCGGCCGGTGGTCTTCCGGTGATTCGAGGAGGCTGCGCAGCCGACGCAGCGAACGCGAAAGGATCTGCTGGACGTTCGCCAGTGTCAGGCCGGTCAGCACGGCGATCTCGGGGCCGCTGAGGTCGCCGCCGAAGCGCAGCGCGACGATCTCGCGCTCGCGCTCGCCGAGCTGCCCGAGCGCGCCTGCCAGAGCGGGATCGAGCCCGAGCCTTAGCTCTTCGTCGGCGGCCGCCGGGTCGAGTCCTTCGGGCATCGGCTGCTCGGGGCGCACAGCCCTCGAGCGGTAGTGGTCGACGAGCAGGTTGCGGGCGATCGACAGCAGCCAGGTCCGCACGCTCGCTCGTCCGGGGTCGAAGCGTGACCAGGCCTTGAACGCTCGCTCGAAGGTCTCCTGTGTGAGGTCCTCGGCGTCGGTGCGCGAGCCAAGACGGTAGGCGAAGAAACCGTGAACCTCCCAGACGTGCTGCTCGAACGCCTCGCTGTAGTCAGGCTTTGAGGCCATCTGCTCCGCAGTCTGACCACTGGCCGGCCTGAGCGCTGCCCCGTCGCGTGGACGCTTGTTGGCCGCGCGCTGGACGAGCGTCGCAGACAAATGATGTCCAGCTCAATAGTCGTCCAAAGACCACGCGGGAGTTCTCGCGCCCCACGCGCCGCACCGACCCCAGAGGTAGAGGCCCAGCGTTTCGCATGGGCGAAAACTCGAGGAGTCAGGCGTGTTCAGGCACCGACAGGTCGCCTCAGAAGTCGATGCCGCGGACCCGCCGCGTCGGCGTGTGCGCCGGTCAACGCTTGCCCGCCTGGCCGGCGTCGCGGCGGCGTTGGCCGTGCTCGCGACACCCGGGCTTGCCGCCGCCACTGGCACGATCGGAGCTGTCGGTACCAACGACCTCCGCTCGGATGGCATCCTGCTGCCCAACGAAGCCTGGAGCGGGCTCGACGACCTCGACATGGTGTCAGCCGCTGGCGTGCAGCTCTACCGCGCGCGGATACAGCTCAACTGCGTCGATCCGGGATACACCGGCAGCTTCAACTTCACCTCGCCGTCGGCCAGCTGCGGCGGTGTCAGCTACGACCAGCTTGTCTTGGCACTCGCCCAGCGTGGCATGACGCTGCTGCCCGTGCTGATCAACTACACCAACGGCAGTCCGCTGCCGCCGACGACCGACAGCGCCGGCGGCAGTCCGACGATCGCGGAGTTCGCGGCCTTCGCCGCCGCGGCTGTCGAGCGCTATGGACCGACCGGCAGCTTCTGGCCGACCTGCGGCTGCACCCCGCATCCGATCGAGGCCTGGGAGATCTGGAACGAGGAGAACAACGGCTTCTGGTGGGACGGCGACGTCTCCCCAACCGGCTACGCCCAGGTCTTCGCGGCAACGCGGGATGCGCTGCGAAGCGTCGATCCACAGGCCCTCGCCGTGGTCGGCGGCCTCGCATTCGACGCCAACGGCCAGTCCTCGTTCGTCGAGCCGCCGGCGATGATCCAGGCGCTGGCCGCCGGCAACGCCAACGCGTTCGACGCAGTCGCCATTCACCCATACACCGACGCGACCGGCGCGACCTCGACGCAGATGGCCGACCAGACGATGGCGCTAATCAACCAGACGGCCGCCGCGGTGCGCAAGTACACGGGTCCCGGTCCGGGCGGAGCGCCGCGCCAGCAGCTGTGGCTGACCGAGGTCGGTTGGTCGACCCAGCAGGCCGATCCGAACACGGTCGCTGTCGCACTGCAGGACTTCTTCGGCCTGCTCCAAGCCTCCGGCCGAACGACCGA
>Ga0182024_10001501_pt1 | contig 60071 bp, 39 predicted proteins | sample P32metaG_FD_120480 | JGI IMG/M metagenome (GOLD analysis project Ga0182024, IMG submission 120480) | Permafrost microbial communities from Stordalen Mire, Sweden - P3-2 metaG (Illumina Assembly) | ecosystem: Environmental > Terrestrial > Soil > Wetlands > Permafrost | place: Sweden: Stordalen...
CAGCCAGGTCGAGACCCTCGGATGCGCCAGTCGGCAAGTACTTGCCCATCACGTGATGAATCCGGCCGAGTCGTGCCCACGCCGGGGCGAACCGCGGGTCCTCCTCAACGCAGCGCAGGTAGAGATCGCGCGCCACCGCCCACTGCTTCGAGTCGTAGCTCAGCTGGTTGCCGCGCAGATAGTACTCATAGCCGCGGGGGCTGGCCGGCACATCGCGGTTGAGAAGCTGGGTTTCGCGCGAGGTGAGGGGCAGCGAGAGCGAGGCGACAATGCGCCGCGCGAGCTCGTCCTGGACGCGAAAGACGTCGCCCACCGGGGCCTGCGCCGTGTCGGACCACAGGAGCGTGCCAGTCGAGGCGTCCGTGAGCTGACTCGTGACCCGCACCTGGTCGCCGGCCCGCAGCAGTGTGCCGGTGACGATCATGTCGACATCGGTCTCGGATGCGACCTTCTTCGGGTCCGCACCGGCCTCACCGGCGTAGCGAGCGGCGGCCATGCTCGACCGAACGACGAGCGCGCGAAGGCCGGATAGCGACGCCGTGAGGGCATCCGGGAGGCTGAAAGCCAGAAAGTCGGTGTCCGTGTCCGGCTTGAGCATTTTGAACGGCAGAACGATGAGCCGGGTCGCCGTCTTGGCCTGAGCGGTTTCGGCGCGGGTCACGGGCGTCAGGAAGCGATAGCCGCGCCGAGGCAGGGTCTCGATGAACCGCGGCGCATCGGCCGTGTCGCCCAGGGCCTCGCGGATCTGGCGGATGCAGAAGTTCAGGCCCTGCTCGAAATCCACGAAGGTATCGCCCGCCCAGACCCGATCCCGGATCTCGCTCCGGGTCACCACTTCGCCGGCCTTGCGGACAAGCAGTTCCAGGACCTTGAGAGGCTGGGGGGCGAGCTTGACCAGATCGCCTTTCTGGCGGAGTTCTCCGGCGTCCGAGTCGAACTCGAAGGTGCCGAAACGCAGGCGACCGGCCGCACTCATGGATTCCTCATCTCGATCTCATCCCGCAACTATGGCTGCGGGTCGAGCCTGCCCACTATAACTGCGTGCGTCGGCCGCATCCAGCGGCGAACGGCCTTCGGGCCTGGAGGTGAGAGATGAGGCTCAACATCGGCGCTACGGCACCGGCATTCAAGGCCCAGGCCCTCGGGGGCCGGACAGTCGACTTGACCGCCCTACGCGGTCGTACGGTCTTGCTCAAGTTCTATCGATTTGCCACGTGTCCGGTGTGCAACCTGCACATGCACCGGTTCATCGGCGAGTACAAGCAACTCGAAAACCTCGGGCTCACGACCGTCGTGCTGTTCCACTCGCCCGATGCCAAGCTCGAGGCAAGCCAAACGGATATCGCGCCGTTTGATCTGGTGGCCGACTCCGAGAAAAAGATCTTTCGGGCCTTTGGCGTCGAGACCCGCTGGCGCGGGATGTTTTCTCCGACCGTGATGCGCGAGTACATCCAGGCGCTCCTCTCCGGTTACAAGCCTGGGCTGACGACGAGCGACGGCGGCATCACGGGGAACCCGGCCGATTTCCTCATCGACGCCGACGGAAAGATCGCCTACGCCCACTACGGCAAGCATTACGCCGACTCGCTCTCGGCCGGCCAGATCGCGACCTTGCGCCGTCAGATGGAACCTGGCCGCATCGGGGCCGAACTCGCGATGGCCTCGCTCCGGGCCTCTCACGCCGGGCACTAACCTGGTGGTCTGCGCCGCCCGGACGCAGGTTCGATTCGGTTCTCGGGACTGTTCGTTCACTTTGGCATTTCACCTTTGGAGGCAAGTCATGGCATTGCAGATTGGCGACGTCGCACCCGATTTCGAAGCAGATACCACCGAAGGCCGCATGCGCTTTCACGAGTGGCTCGGTCACTCCTGGGGCGTCGTCTTCTCGCACCCCAAGGACTTCACGCCGGTCTGCACGACTGAGCTCGGCTATCTGGCGAAGATCAAGCCGGAGTTCGACAAGCGGAACACGAAGATCGTGGGTCTCAGCGTCGACCCAGTCGACAACCACTCGCGGTGGTCGCATGACATCGCCGAGACGCAGGGGCACGCGCCGAACTATCCGATGATTGGCGACACGGAGCTCACGATCGCCAAGGCGTGGGGGATGCTCCCGGCCTCGCTCGAGGGAACCTGCGACGGGCGGACCGCGGCCGACAACCAGACGGTCCGCACGGTCTTCGTGGTGGGCCCCGACAAGAAGATCAAGCTCATCATCGCCTACCCGATGACGACGGGCCGGAACTTCGATGAGGTGCTGCGGGTTCTCGACTCGCTCCAGCTCACGGCCAACTACAAGGTCTCGACGCCCGCCAACTGGAAGCCGGGCGACGAGGTCATCATCGCGGGCTCGGTGTCCGACGAGGAGGCGAAGACGACGTACCCGCAGGGCTGGAAGGCGCCCCGCCCGTACATGCGCATCGTGCCGCAGCCAGGTCCGCGCGCCTCGGCGTAGTCCCAAACGTCACGACCGCGTCTCTCGCGAGAGGGACGCGGTCATTTTTCCTTGATTGAGTGTGATCTGGGCTGCGACAAGGGCTGCGAGAAATGCGGACATCGCGCCGATGCCGAGCGACCATCTTGGGCCGAGATGATTCGCCACCCAACCGACGATGGGAGCCCCAATCGATGTTCCCCCGAGCGCCACGCCCACACGAGTCGCCATCACCCGACCGCGCATGGTGGGCTTGGTCGAGAGCTGCATCATGCTGTTCGTCGCGTTCGTGAAGGTGAGGGCGGCCACTCCGATCACCACGAGGGCTGCAGCGAACCACCAGTATCCAGGAGAGAACGCAGCAAGCGTACACCCGATTCCAAAGACTCCGGTGCCGAGGAGCAACGACCCCACATTGGGCTTGTCGCGTCCGGCGGCCAGAAGCGCTCCGCTTAATGTGCCGATCGCCATGATCGACGACAGCAAACCGAAGCCGCGGGCGTCGGTATGGAAAACGTTCACTGCCATGGTGGAGATGAAGATCGGGAAATTGAAACCGAATGTTCCGATCAGAAATAGCATGACGAGGATTGATCGGAGGTCCGGTCTACCCCATACATAACGGAGTCCTTCAACGAAGCCACCCGGTCCGCGGGAAGCTCTCGCGTGTGTTCTGAGCTCTTGGGCGCGTAGCAGATGCATGGAGAGCAGGACAGCGCCGAAGGACAGGCCGTTGAGGAGAAATGCCCAGCCTGTCCCGATTCTTGCGATGACCAGACCGGCCACAGCCGCACCGATCATCTGGCCGACGAAGAACGAGGTCGAGTTGAGGGCGACTGCATTGGGCAGGTGTTCGTCACCCACCAGCTCCCCAACAAAGGTTTGCCGCACGGGCGCATCCAGTGCCGCAGCGGCGCCAAAGACACAGGCAAACACATACACATGCCAAAGCCGGACGACACCTGAGATCGTTAGGATTCCCAGCGCGGTCGCAAGCCCACCCATGGATGCTTGCGTCAGCATCAGCAGCTTGCGCTGGTTGAAACGGTCCGCTGCCAAGCCGCTCCAGGGCAGCAAGAGCAACTGCGGAGCGAACTGCAGGCCCGTGACAATGCCGAGGGCAGTCGCGTCATGGTGGGTCAGTTGCGTCAGCACGATCCAGTCTTGTGCCACGCGCTGCATCGAGGTCCCGATGTTCGATACGAGACCGCCGGCTGTCCACAAGCGAAAGTTGAAGTTCCCCAGGGCGCGGAACGCTCTGGAGAGCGGATTCCTCAATGGCGCTCCGGGGTGTTGCCTCCGTGAAACTGACCGAAATGCCGTGCCAACTGCAGGCTGATGAGGAGTGCGCCAGCTGCAAACGGCGCGATGCAGGCGACGGATCGCGGATCGAAGTGGCCGACGCGCAGCAGAAGCAGATAGGCGAAGACACAATTTGCGAAACCCCATAGCACATTCACGGTCGAGGACGAGAGACCTTTGCCCGGAGGCTTCGCGAACGGTGTCTGAAAGGGTTTTCCCATAGTGCCGCTCACGAAATGCGGCACGACATTGGCCAGAAACAGGCCTCCGAAAAAGTAGGACACGGTATGCAACCAGGTCATTGTTCAGCGCCCCTCTTCGCGAGCAAATCAAGCATGTCCTGCGTAGAGCCGGTCTCGCCAAGGCGGGGAAAGACATGCTTGGGCCTACCCCGGTTCCGTGGACAGGTTAACGTTTTCGTCTCTTGTCTTTAATCAATAGGGCAAGAGGGAGTAGGCGATGAGCCATCACGACGCGTATCATGTTCGTCGCCACCTGCAGGGCCTCAAAGTCCTCTCGCGAAACCCGGGTTGGTAGCCACGAGCCTGGAAACGGCCAGCCTTCAAGGACTCCTCGTCCATCTGGCACCGGGACAACGGCGGCTGGAATTGTCCATAGAGTCAGGTCCCCGCGCCCACGCCTCTTCGCGGGACTATAATGCGACAGATTTTGATACTAGCGGCATGAAGGGACTTCATGGTCGCGACCAAGGTCAGGGAAAACGCGGAGGCCAAGGCTAGCGTCGGATTCCCCATCGTGGGCTTGGGTGCATCTGCCGGTGGGCTCGAGGCCTTCGAGCATTTCTTTCGCAACGTCCCGCGCGATAGCGGTATGGCCTTCATCCTGGTCCCGCACCTCGATCCCAGCCACGCCAGCATCCTCACCGAAATCCTGCAGCGCAGCACGGCCATGCCGGTGGTGGAGGCGCAACACAGCATGGTGGTGACACCCAACAGCGTCTATGTCATCCCGCCCAATCGCGACATGGCGATCTTCCGAGGCGTCTTACAACTGAGCATGCCGGAACGACCGCGCGGGCATCGCATGCCGATCGACTCCCTCTTGCGTTCCCTGGCCGAGGATCAGGGAGAAAAGGCCATCGGCGTTATCCTCTCCGGCACCGGCACCGACGGCACCATGGGGCTTCGCTCGATCCTGGGCGCGGGTGGCGTCTCGTTCGTGCAGGACCCGGCCTCGGCGAAGTACGACGGCATGCCCTCGAGCGCGATTCAGGCCGGCTTTGCCACCTATGTCCTGCCGGCGGACCGCATGGCGGAAGTGATGCTCACGGGCGCGCGCACCATCGCCGTGAGCCAGCAATCCTCCGCGACCGATGGGAGCAGCCTGAGTCGTATTTTGATGCTGTTGCGCTCCGGCACCGGCCACGACTTCTCCAAGTACAAGAAGACCACCCTCGGCCGGCGCATCGCGCGGCGGATGTCGCAACACGACATCGAGAACATGGAGGTCTATGCCCGCTATCTCAAGGAGCATCCGCCTGAGGTGCAATCGCTCTTCAAGGAGTTGCTGATCAACGTCACCAGCTTTTTCCGCGACCCGGAGGCATTCACCACGCTGAAGAACGAGGTTCTGCCGCGACTGTTCGCGGGCAAGCCGGAAGGCTATGTCTTCCGTGTCTGGGTCGCGGGCTGCGCCACGGGCGAGGAGACCTACTCCATCGCCATCCTGATGCGCGAGTTCATGGATGAGACCGGGCAGGATTTCAAGATCCAACTCTACAGCACCGATCTCGACGAGGACGCCATCACCGTGGCGCGCGCCGGTACCTATCCGCCCAATATCTCCCAGGACATTCTGCCCGATCGGCTGCCCCGCTTCTTCGTCAAGGAAGAGACCGGCTACAGGGTGAAGAAGGAAATCCGGGAGATGGTGGTGTTCGCCGTCCAGAACGTCATCAAAGACCCGCCGTTCACGAGGTTGGACCTGGTCAGTTGCCGTAATCTCATGATCTACTTCGAGACGGAACTGCAAGATCGCGTGATCCGGGCGTTCCATTACGCCCTCAAGCCAGGCGGGGTGCTCTTTCTCTCGCCCTCGGAGAGCATCGGGGATCACGACGAATTGTTCGCCACGGTCAGCCGGGAGTGGAAGGTCTACCAGCCCATCCACTCCGGCACCGCGACCACGGACAGGACACCCGTCGGCCGATCCTGGCCGGCGGAGAGCGACGGCACGCCGACGATGGTCGAGCCGGTGAAGATCATGAAGGATACCCGCTTCGCCGAACTGACCAAGCGCGTGTTGCTACAGTCCTACGCCCCCGCCTCGGTCGTGACCGACCTGCAGGGCAACATCCTCTACGTGCACGGCGACACCGGCAAATACCTGCGCCCGGCCCCCGGCCGGGCCACGCTCAACGTGGTGGAGATGGCGCGCGAGCCCTTGAAACCAGAACTGAGCGCCGCCGTCCACAGAGCCGCCAGCAAAGGCAGCTCGACGTTGAGCCGGGAACTGTTGGTCGAGACTGAAGGCGGCGGCCGGACCGTGAGCATCAGCGTGCGCCCGCTCGCCGACCCGGATGGCGGCGAGGCGTTGCTGCTTCTGAGCTTCCAGGATGTGGTGCGCGCCGCACTCGGCAAGTCCGCGCGCGGCAAACGCGCAGTCGGTGCGGTCGACGCCCAGCGCATCAAGGATCTGGAGCGCGATCTGGCCTACACGAAAGAAAACCTCCACGCCACGATCGAGGAACAGCAGGCCTCCAACGAAGAACTGAAGTCCACCAACGAGGAGATGCAATCCACCAACGAAGAACTGCAATCGACCAACGAGGAGCTGGAGACCTCCCAGGAGGAGCTGCAGTCCGTCAATGAGGAACTGGTTACGCTCAATGCCGAGCTGGAGGCTAAGAACGGGCTACTGGCCGACGTCCAGAACGACATGAAAAACCTGTTCGACAACATCAACGTCGGCACCATCTTCCTCGATGGACACCTGGTCATCAGGAGCTTCACGCGCGAGGCGGCGCGGGTCTATCACCTGGTCTCCTCGGACGTGGGCCGGCCGCTGGTCGACATCAAGTCCGAACTGGAGGGCGCGGACATTCTCGCCGAGGCCCAGTCCGTACTCGAGACCCTCGAGTCCCACGAGCGCGAGGTGCGCACCACGGGCGGCGCCTGGTATCTCGCGCGCATCCAGCCGTACCGCACGCTGGACAACGCGATCAATGGCGTGGCGCTGACCTTCGTGCCCTTCACGGAGGTCAAGAAGATTCGGGACGAGCTCCGTACGGCGCGGAACCTGGCGGAGAACATCATCGATACGGTACGCGAGCCCCTCGTCGTGGTAGATCCCGACTTCCGGGTCGTTTCGGCCAACCGGTCGTTTTACGAGCTCTTCCGCACTTTGCCCGAAGAGACGGTCGGGTGCCTGTTCTACCAGTTAGGCAACCGCCAGTGGGACATCCCCGCGTTGCGGGCACTTCTGGAGACCGTTCTGCCGCTCGGGCGGAGCTTTGATGACTTCACGGTCGACCACGAGTTCGCCGGCATCGGTCAGTGCTCGATTCTGGTCAGCGCGCGCCCCATCGTCGGCACTACGAGGGAGACCCAATTGATCCTGCTCTCGATCGCGCTGGCTCGTCCCCTGAGCGGGGGAAGCGCGTGACCAAGAAGCGGGACGGGATGAGAGGGCGCAGGGCACGGATGCGGACGCACGCGGAAGCGCAGCTTGCTGGCGCCCCGCAGACGGGCGCCAGGACAAGGCCACCCGAGGAAATCCTGCACGAGCTCGAGGTGCACGAGATCCAGCTGGAGATGCAGAACGAGGAGTTGCGGCGCACCCAGCTAGCTTTGAAGGAATCCCGCGACCGCTACGTGGACCTCTACGAGTTCGCTCCCGTCGGCTACCTGACCCTGACCAGCGAGGGACTGATTTCTGAGGTCAACCTGACGGGCGCCGCCTTGCTGGGGGAGGAGCGCAAGAAGATGCTCCGCCGCCGCTTCAATCGATTCGTCACCAGCGAAGACTTGGACCGCTATCATCATCTGTTCGTCCGCCTGATGCAGCACGACGAACGGCAGGCCTGCGAACTGGCGCTCCGGCGCGGCGACGGCGGTTGCACCTTTCACGCCCATCTGGACTGCCGGCGCGTGGCGGCCGGCGACAAGCCACCCGTCGCGCGTATCACGCTGACTGACGTCACCGAGCGTAGTCTGGCGGAAGTAGAGCTTCGCATTGCCGCCGCCGCGTTCGAGTCTCAGGAAGGCATCTTTGTCGCCGATGCCAAGAGAGTGATCCTCCGAATCAACGGGGCCTTCTCCGCGATCACCGGCTTCACGGACAAGGAAGCCGTGGGACAGACGACGCGTCTGCTCAAGTCGGACCGCCACGATGAAGCCTTCTCCGCGAGGATGTGGGAGGCCGTGAATCGCACGGGGGCGTGGCGCGGAGAGATTTGGAACCCGCAAAAGAACGGTGAGGTGTCCCCTCGATGGCTCACCCTCACCGCGGTGAAGGGGAGCGACGGCAGCATCACCCACTATGTGGGCACCCTGGTCGACATCACGCAACGCAAAGCGGACGAGGCGCAGATCGAGAATCTGGCCTTCTACGATCCGCTGACGCAATTGCCTAACCGACGGCTCCTCATGGACCGGCTGCAACAGGCCTTGGTGATCTCCGCCCGGAGCCAGCAATTGGGCGCGGTCTTCTTCATCGATCTGGACGATTTCAAGACCTTGAACGACACCCAGGGCCACGACGTCGGCGACCAACTGCTGCTGCAGGTGGGCCGCCGGCTCCGTGCGGCTGTGCGCGCGAGCGACACGGTGGCGCGTCTGGGTGGCGACGAGTTCGTCGTGATGCTAGAGCTCTTGAGCCGAAGTTCGAGGGAAGCTGCAACCCGAGCCGAGGTCGTGGGCGAGAAGATCCTCGCCGCCCTCGCACCGTCCTACGTCCTCGCCGGCCACGAATATCACAGCACCGGGAGCGTCGGAGGCACGCTGTTCAGCGAAGATCCCGAGACCGTCGATGACTTGCTGAAACGGGCGGATCTCGCCCTATATCAGGCCAAGGCCGCGGGCCGCAACACGCTGCGCTTCTTCGATCCGGGGATGCAGGTCGTGGCCAACGCCCGCGCCGTCCTGGAGGCCGAGCTGCGCTACGGCCTCCAGGAAGGCCAGTTCGTGCTTCACTACCAGCCGCAGGTGGATGGCGAGGGCCGCGTCACAGGCGCCGAGGCGCTGGTGCGGTGGCAACATCCTAGCCGCGGCTTGGTCTCTCCGGCCGAGTTCATTCCCCTGGCCGAGAAAACGGGCCTGATCGAGGCCCTCGGCCACTGGGTGCTGGAATCGGTGTGCGCTCAGCTTCTGGCGTGGAGGGCGCGGGCGGAGACGGCCGACCTCACTCTGGCGATGAACGTCAGCGCTCGCGAGTTCCGCCACCCGGAGTTCGTGGCACGGGCGCTGGCGGTGATCGATCGCACCGGCGTCGATCCGCAGAAACTCATGCTGGAGTTCACTGAAAGCACGCTGCCGGACGACTTGGAGGAGACCATCGCCAAGATGACCGCCATGAAAGCCCACGGCGAACGGTTCTCCCTGGACGACTTCGGCACCGGATACTCCTCGCTCTCCTACTTGAAGCACCTGCCCCTCGACCAACTGAAGATCGATCAATCCTTCGTCCGCGATGTCCTCATCGGTCCCAACGATGCCGCCTTTGCCAAGACGATCATCGCCCTGGGCCAAAACCTAGGTCTGGCGGTCATTGCCGAGGGCGTGGAAACCGTGGAGCAGCGCGACTTCCTGGCCCATCAAGGCTGCTGCGCCTTCCAGGGTTACCTGTTCGGCCGACCGGGACCCGTTGAGCTTCTTCTTTGAGCCTTGACTGAACCGTCGTCGATCCTTACGAGCCTCCCGCTGGCAAGCGCGGCTCCTCCCTGCTCAGGGGGCAAGGAACGTATCGGTGTGGCGGGCACCGTCGATTGAAACCGGACTGCATTTGCCTTGGCGCGGCAAGGTAAGCCCCGAGCTTGACCCTGGAATGATTCCAGGTTGTAGCGTACCGTCAGAGGTAACCGACTCATGCTGACCGTTCTGCTACTTACCTTGGTTGTCGCCCAAGATCCCCATCAGGCCATGAACGATCGAAGCGCCATGGCCATGGGCTTCGACCAAGACAAGACAACCCATCACTTTTATCTATATGAGGACGGCGGGGCGATCGCCATCGTGGCGAACGATCCCGCAGACACAAAGAACCGGGACGCGATCCGGTCACACTTGCCGCACATCTCCATGATGTTCGGCGACGGCAATTTCGACGTGCCGATGCTCGTCCACGACTCGGCCAACGTTCCAGGTACAAAGGTCATGGCGGCGCGCAAAGGCATGATCACGTATCAGTATGTGGAAACGCCGATGGGTGGCCGAGTGGACATCGTGACGACCGACAAGGATGCCTTGGCGGCCGTGCATGACTTCCTGAAGTATCAAATCACCGAACACAAGACCGGCGACCCGCTGACGACGAGCAAACGGAAGTGACCCCCAAAGCTCTGGCCGAGGCGACCAGCGTCAGCACGGATACGCTGCGCCATTACGAGCGGCTAGGGCTGCTACCAGGAATCACGCGTACACGGGCTGGATATCGCCGCTATCCCGAGAGTCTGATCAACCGCGTGCGCGTGATTCAGCAGGCGCTCGCGATCGGCTTTTCACTCAGCGATCTCGCGTCTGTTCTCCAGCAACGAGATCGGCAGGGCTCCCCTCCATGCCAGCACGTTCGGAAGCTCGTGGGTGAGCGACTGACCGACCTTGAGCAGCGCATGGCAGAGTTACGGACGCTCCGTTCAGCTATTCGATCGCTGCTTCGCGAGTGGGATCAGCGGCTCCGGGAAACACCACCAGGACAGCGTGCTCGGCTGCTGGACATGCTGGGACAACGGACGCATCTGAGCCGCGCCGCATGGCCCAGTCCAAGGCCGCACCGCTAGTTACGCAGCTGTCCCCTTCGCAGCAGGGACAACCAGTCGGTGGCGCCGGGACGCGCGACTGACGGCCGGCCCTGAGGGTGGAACGACCGCCGATCCCCCGTCGGCAGAATGTCACCCGAAATGTCTCTCTGCGTTCTCACCGCCTAGGGTTCGACGGCGATGAGCCTCTAGATCCTTAGGAAATCCCAACGAATCGCGGCATCTAGGGTGTGAAGTGGCGGTGAGGGAGGGATTCGAACCCTCGAGAGGACTTTAAAGGCCCTCTAACGGTTTAGCAAACCGCCGCCTTCGGCCGCTCGGCCACCTCACCGCGCGAGAATTTCCTAAGGATTCTTCAAACACCCCTTCGTCGAAACGGTCTTGCGGGGCGCAGTGTGCCCGAAAGTGTGCCCGGTCGGGGCTCCGAGCCGGTGCGCAGCGTCCCGCAGGTCGCCATCACTCACGACATTATAGCGGTCGAAGAGTCGCGCCCTGGCGTCCAGCTTCGGCCGTCGTCCGTCACCGGGCTTGAACGGCCGCGGCAGGAGACGAACCGCCTATTTCGTTGCGACGATCACGGTCTCAGGCATCGGCAGCGGATGCGCCGACACGCTGGTGTAGCCTGCGTCGATCGCCATTTTCTTCAACTGGGCGAACGTGTACGCGTCGCCCGACGGCGTGCCCGCGAGCATCGTCAGGCTGAACGAGGCCGAGATCGGAGGGGAGACCCGATCGTCGTTCGGCACGAACTCCAGGAAGACGGCCTTGCCCCCGGGCTTCAACGCGGCAGCCACCTTCTTCAGGAATGACGTGCACGTCGGTGGATCGAAGTGATGCAGAAAGTTGGTGATGAGGGCCACGTCGAAGCCAGTTCCATAGTCCACTTTGAAGGCGTCGCCCGGCAGCGTGCGGTGACGATCCCCCACGCCCATCTTCCTGGCAAGTTCGGTGGCCACCGCCAACACCGCCGGCCAGTCCACCGCGATCACCTCGACCTTCGGGTTTCGCTGCGCGAGCACGATCCCGAAGATACCGTGTCCCGCTGCGATGTCGAGCACGCGCTGCGAACCGGCCGAGTCGATCTGCAGAAGGTCCGCGATGCCGAACGCCGCCGGCATCATCATCGGCGCCATGGCCCGCGCAAACAGCACCCAGTGGTCTTGTTCGTGCCCCGCGACGGTGTTCGACTCAGGGGCCACCGTTCCACGCCGCACCGTTTCGGCCAACCGGTCGAAGTTCTTGACGATGTCGGGGGCCGCGAGGAACCCGAGGGTCCCGCCGAGATAGGCCTGGGACTTCTTGGATAGAAACGTCGCTGACTCGGGCGTGAGCTGGTATCGATCGCCCGTCTTACTGAGTTGACGGTTCACCGTCAGGAAGTCGCAGAGGATGCGGATGCCGCGTTCACTGGCCGCGCATCGCGTAGCAATGGCGCCGACGCTGTCGGCCCCCTCATCAATTGCGGTGAACAGCTCGAGCTCAATCGCTGCCTTCATCGCCGCGGTGCGTTGAAACGCAAAGGTCTCGGCGAAAAAGACTTCGGGCGACGGCATCGCGGGCGTGGTCATGTCAGGGCCCCCCAGGTACGGTCTAGATCTCGGGCGACCTTAGCAAACCGCCGCCTTCGGCCATTCGGCCACCTCGCCGCGAGTCTGTAACTATACGATCGGACGCGTCGGCCGGCGGGTCGTGAATGCGGTCTTGTGACGGCTCCCCAGAGTCTGGCAGCCCCAGCGATCAGCACGTCAAGCCGATTCGCGGTCCCGCTGCTGCAGCTCAATGCGATCGTCACGGCCGTTCAGGCAGTCTTAGCGGGAGCCGGAAAGACCGGTCCAGTGGCTGGAGCGGTGACGCGTCCAGCGACAGCCGTCCGATGGCGCCGCGGGCCCCGGCGCCCCAGCCCGTCCGGCTCTTCGGCGCAAAGGCGAACGTGTGAAACCCAGGTCCCTCGATTGGCGTCCAGCTTCGGCCGTCGTCCGTCGTGAGATCCGCCCCCAGCGGCCCAACGGCGATCGCGGCGCCCGGATCCGCCGGCACGTAGGCGACCACGGACCGGAATCCCGACAAGCCTCGGTCTCGAATGAGCGTCCAGGTGCGGCCGCCGTCAGCACTCACCGCGACGTTGTCGACCGCCTCTGATTCCTTAAGGTAGTCGCCTCCGACCACGATGCCGTGCAGGGCGTCCCGGAAGGCGATCGAGAAGATGCCGGCGGAGGCGCTCGCGGCGAGCGGCGCTGGGGTAACCGCCCAGGTCCGGCCCCGATCGGGTGTGTGGAGGACCCGCGCGGTGGGCGTGCCGCCCGCGGCGATCCACGCGTCGCGGGGACCGTAGACCGCGATGTTCGTGCCGCTCGCGGCAAACGCGCCCTCGTTCGGCAGGGCCGGCGGCAGCGCGTCTGGGGGCACCCGCGTCCAGGCCCGGCCGCCATCGGCTGTCTCGACGGCGTAGAACTGGCCGTCAACCGAGTCGCCCACGACGAGCCCATGGTCCGCGTCCCAGAACGCCATGCCGTCGAGGTCCCCCGTGGGCTCGCCCTTCGTGAACTGCAGCGCCCAGGTGGCGCCCGCATCCGACGTCTTGTAGATGCGCGAGAGGGGGCCGGGACCGATGCTGAGCACGTACGCGGTCCGGGCGTCGATGGCATCGACGTCCCGGAAGTAGATCGGGTCAGCCGTGACCGTGAGCGTCTGCCACACGAGGCCGCCGTCTTCGGTCCGCAAGACGGTGCCGTTCGATCCGCAAGCCCAGACCACGGTCTCGCTCACAGCGCTGACGCCGCGCAGCGACGCGGTCACACCCGATGTCTCGATCGTCCACCGTGGTGCGACGACGAGCGCGGCCGCGGCGAGGCTCGCCCAGACCCTCGCTGATCGGAGCGCGTCGGCCGGCGTCATGCCGTAGGCTACCATCGGCTGTTGTACCGCTCGAAGACCCGACATGCCTTGGGCCCGGCCAACCGGCTCGCTTTCCGCTTCTACGCGCGTGCGCGTCGCGCCCGAGGACGTCGCGACGATCGCGCTCGTGTCTTGGGCGTCTTGACCTCAGGCGGCCCCGACGACCCCGCACCGGCGAGGGCAATCGCCTGCTGTTGGAGCCACTCGAAGCTCCAGGTGAGTCGGCCCCTGCGCAGGTCGGCACTCACGCGGCGCAGCCAGTCACGTTCGGCTCGCACGAGGGCCGCCATGTACTCCGATTCGAGCAGGAACAGCCTTGGCACACCCGGAACTGGCGCTTCGAGTTCCCGAAGGCGGCGTTCGACCGCGACGACGCGCGTCTCGAGGGCGGTTCGCGCCTCGTCCGGCGAGAGGATCATGACGAGCGACAGCGCCGCGGGAAAGTCCGGGAACTCACGGGCGGGTGCTCCCAGAATCGTCTGCATCCACTCCTTGAGCGTCGTCCGGCCGAGCGGGGTCGCTTCATAAATCGTGCGTTCCGGGCGGCGCTCGTCGCGCGACATCTCGCGCACTTCGACGAGGCCGGCGCGGCGAAGCGCATCAATCGTCTGGTACACGCTATTTCGCTGCGCGACGTTCGCCACGAGATCCTTGCCGCGCTCCTTGATCAAAGCCTGCATGCGGTACGGGTGCATCGGCGCTTCAGCCGCCATGGCCAGGACGACGAGCCAGAGGGGGGATCGAGGACGCGGGGCGGTCATCGCGACAGCCTACACGGAGGTTGACATCGCATGAATAATCATATTATAACTAGTCATTGAATGGCTGGCGCACCCGCGCGGCGGCCTCGACGCACGGGAGGTGCGACATGTCGACCACACGCGGTTATCGAGGAGTGGGCATGGAAGGCCCCATCGCTACTTGGTATGCGAAGAACACCGGCCGTGACCTGACGCGGTTCCGCCGCATGGCCGCGACGATTGCGGCCCTGGCTCCGGCCGGCAGCCGGATTCTGGAGGTCGCGCCAGGACCCGGCTACGGCGCGATCGAGCTCGCGCGTGCTGGCTCGTACCGCGTGACCGGCCTGGACGTCAGTGAATCGTTCGTCCGCATCGCACGCGAGAACGCCCGCGCTGCTGGCGTCGATGTCGACTTCCGTCACGGCAATGCCTCAGCGATGCCTTTCCCGGAGGCTTCGTTCGACGTCATCGTCTGCACCGCAGCGTTCAAGAACTTCACCGACCCCGTGGGCGCGTTGAACGAATGCGAGCGGGTCCTGGCGCCGGGTGGCTGTGCGCTCATCTACGACCTGCGGAAAGACGCCTCGCTCGAAGAGATTGCCGCGGAGGTCCGAGGCATGGGCCTTTCCCCGCTCAACGCCTGGATGACGAATTGGACGTTTCGGACCGTGCTGCTGCGACGCGCCTACACCCGCGACGTGCTCGAGGCCATGGTCACGCGGAGCCGGTTCGGCCGCGGCGAGATTCGCCTTGACGGCATCGCGTTCGAATTGCGGCTCTCGAAGCCTCCGGCCGCCGGCACCTTCCTTCGATCCGCAGCGAGCGCGTGAACGGCGTCGATTGTCACCACACGTGAGGAATGAGTCGGTATCTCACCTGCGTCATGTATGTACCGTAGCCAGCCAGTTCCTTCAGCAACACTCGCTCCTCGAGCACCGCCCGCCGGGCCACCATCACGACGAGAAGCAGTCCGCCCAGCAGTCCGTACCAAGAACCAAGCAAGAGCGCCGTGCCAGTCGTGAATAGAGCGAATGCCGTGTACATCGGGTGCCGCACGTGCCGGTAGGGGCCCGTGCTCACCACGGCCTGCGAACGCTCGCTCTGAACCCGAACGGCGGGAGACAAGTATGCGTTCTCCCGGAACGTGAGGTAGAAGAGGTAGAACGAATTCAAGAGCACGGCGGCGCCGAATCCCTGAAGCCAGGGCGACATTCGTGACCCGTGGTACCGCACCGCGTCAAGCGCCATCACCGCCAGCCACGCGAAGAAGGCAACCGCAAGATGACGAAGAACACCTTGTCCCACTGTTTTTGATCGGCCTTTCCGATGCCCGTCATACGCTCGACCAGGAGGTCCGGGTTGAATCGCAGCAACCACGCGCTGAGCGCGACGACAAAGCCGAAGAAGAGCGCGAGGAATGCCCACCCAGCCGGCCAGGCGGCCGTGCCCGCTGGCAGGAACAGCGCCAAGGCAAACACCACCATCATTCCAATAATCTGGGCGACGAGTTGCGCAACGTTAACTTGCATACCTCTGGGTGACGCGACCACGCAATATGACGTCGGGAGGGTCTGACCCTCCGGTGAGTCGTCGTTGGCCATCTGTCACATTTCCTCGTTGCCCTTCGTCAATGGTATGACGGAGGAAAGACGGAGGTGCCGGCGTTGCAGGCGGCGGCAAAGACGGCCGAGAACGGCAGCGCGATCCGGTTCCGGACGAGATGACGAGATCTGGAACGAAGCCGCGAGGCACTACGACGAGCGCGCCCTCGCGACGCTCCTTGTCGCGATCGGGATGATCAACCTGTGGAACCGGCTGAACGTCCCCACGAGGCAGGTGGCGTGCGGACGGCTTCCGCAAGCGGCCGCGCGCTCAGGGGCCGCCCGGTGCTCGCCGCAGCCCGCGCCTTGCCGCAGCCCGCGCCTTGCCGCAGCTGCGGCAAGCCTTACATGCGCTAGAGTCCCGTCATGGCGCTCTTCTACCATCAGGACCTGCGCATCATGTGGGCGGACGCGGATGCGGCGGGCATCGCCTGGTTCGGCCACTATTTCCGCTTCTTCGAGAACGTCGAGGAAGAGCTGTTCCGGCACCTGGGCCACGATCGCACGGCGCTTCTCGCCCGGCTGAACATCCTCATGCCGCGGACGTCTCTCAAGGCCGGCTTCCGTTCGCCGGCGAGGCTTGGCGACGACGTGTTCATCGGTATCGGCGTCATCGAGATCACCGAGCGGCGCATCGGCTATGCCTTCGACATCCGGGCGCGCGATGCCGATCGGCTGATCTGCGAAGCGTCGTACCGCGTCGCCTGCGTGGATGCCACGACGTTCGAGGCCAAGGCCTTCCCGCCGGAGATCGCGTCGCTGCTCGCACCAGCTCTCGTCCGCCACGACTAGCGCATCTATCTCCATGGTTGCCACTGTCGACTCGCTCGGCATTCCGTCGACGTTCAACGCCGCGACGTACTTCGTCGATCGGCACGTCGTCCTGGGCCGAGGCGACCGCATTGCCATCGAGTGCGCCGACGAACGCCTCACGTATGCCGACGTGCAGCGGGGCGTGGACCGGTTCGGCCGCGCGCTTCGGACGGAGCTTGGCGTGCGCCGGGGCGACCGGGTCCTTCTGCTCCTCGTCGACGGTCCGGCGTTCGTCCACGGGTTCTTCGGTGCTATGAAGATTGGTGCGGTTCCCATCCCGCTCAGCACGCTGTGGACTTCGGCGGACTACGCGTACGTCGTTCGGGACTCGGGCGCGTGCGTGATGATCGTGAGTCCCGAGCTCCTCCCGAGGATCGAGCCGATCCCAGCGAACGAACGGGCCGGCCTGCGGGTGGTGCCGGCGACCGACGCCGTCCTGGCGACGGCGTCTTCGGCGGCGCTCGACGCGGAGCCCACCAGCCGCGATGCGTCGGCCTTCTGGCTGTATTCCTCGGGCAGCACCGGCGCGCCCAAAGGCTGCGTCCATCTCCACCATGACATGGCCGTGTGCGCGGAACTCTTCGGCAAGGGCATTCTCGGCATCGGCCCGGACGATCGCTGCTTCAGCGTGCCCAAGCTCTTCTTCGCGTACGGACTCGGCAACGCGCTCTACTTTCCGTTCGCCGTCGGCGCCACGGCGATTCTCTGGCCGGGCCCGCCCACTCCGCATCACGTGTTCGCGACGATCGCACGGCACCGGCCGACGCTCTTCTTTTTCGTGCCGACCGGCTACGGCCGGATGCTTGCCGAGGAGGGCTCGTTCGACCTCTCCAGCATCCGCCTCGCCTCTTCGGCGGGCGAGTCGCTGCCCGCCGCGCTTTACGAGCGCTTCAAGGCGCGATTCGGCATCGAGATCCTCGACGGGATTGGCTCGACGGAGGTGCTGCACACGTTCATCGCCAACCGGCCCGGCGCCGTGCGGCCAGGGTCGAGCGGTCAGGTTGTGCCGGGATACGAGGCGCGGCTCATCGACGACGACGGCCGGGCCAGCGCGCCCGGCGAGACGGGCAACTTGTGGATCAAGGGCGACTCGATCTGCGCGGAGTACTGGAATCAACCCGGAAAAACGAAAGACACGATTGACGGCGACTGGATTCGCACCGGCGACAAGTACTCCGTGGACGCGGACGGCTACTACTGGTACGCCGGCCGCTCGGACGACATGCTCAAGGTCGGCGGGCTGTGGGTCAGCCCCGCCGAGGTGGAGAACACGCTCATCGCGCATCCAGCGGTGCTCGAATGCGGTGTGATCGGGCACGAGGATCGCGACGGGCTCGCGAAACCGATGGCGTTCGTCGTCGTGCGCGCAGGCGAACGCGGCACGCCCGAGCTGGCGGCGGCCTTACGACAGTTCGTGCGAGAGCGGCTGGCCGAATACAAGCGGCCGCGTTGGGTCGAATTCGTAGACGCGCTACCGCGCACGGCGACGGGGAAGCTGCAGCGGTTCCGGCTGCGGGAGCTGGCGCGGACGCTGCCGGCTTCGCCCGACGTTCGGTAAGGGCCCGCTCCTCCGTGCTGGCCAGATTAGTGGGCAGAGTGGTACAGGCGGGATGAGTTTCCTCAGAGGACGGGCTGCGCGCCTCAAGGCACGTCTCCTCGCCGATCCCGCCGGCGCCCCTGCGGCAACGGCGAAACTGATCGAGGAGAGGCTGATCCGCCGCGACGGACGCCGGTCGCTCCGGCGGCTGCTCGTGCCACGCGAGCCGTACGACGACATCGCGCGCGACGTGATGGCAGTGCACTGGTTTCACCGAATCGAGCTGCCCGACGGGAGGGTGACTCCGGGCGAGAACAATACCGGCCGGTATGCGCAGCGCCTGAAGCTGCCCCAGAGCTTCACAGGCAAGACCGTTCTGGACATCGCGCCTGGGACGGCTACTACTCGTTCGAGGCCGAGCGACGGGGCGCCGCGCGGGTCCTGGCGACCGACCACTTCTGTTGGACGGGCGGCGGCTGGGGCACGCGCGCGGGCTTCGATCTTGCGCACCGGCTGCTCGGTTCGCGGGTCGACTCGCGCGACATCGACGTCCCCGATCTCTCGCCGGCCACCGTCGGCGTCTTTGATGTGGTGCTATTTCTCGGCGTGCTCTATCACCTGCCGAATCCGCTCGCGGCGCTCGAGCGCGTAGCCTCAGTGACGCGCGAACGGCTGATTCTCGAAACGATGGTGGATCTGACGTTCATGCGGCAGCCCGCGCTGTCGTTTCACCGGGGACGATCGCAGCCGCGGTCGCTCTACCGCCACTGGCGGAAGGACCCGACCACCTGGTTCGTGCCCAACGAGGCAGCCATCGTCACGATGCTGGAGCATGTCGGGTTTTCGAGGATCGAACGGATCTTCCCTCGGTTTTCCCTTGGGCGCCGGATCAACCACATCGCGAATGCGTGTCTGCCGCTCGTGAACATTCAGAAGAACTACCGGGCGGTGTTTCACGCCTGGAAGTGATCAGAACACGGCCGCACGGGCCCAGGTCATCCGCCAGGTTTCCAGCGGTGGATCGCGGACCGGCAGATGGCGCCGGGCAGGCGCCACGCGGAGTCGAGCTGAAGCCGGTCCCGGAGGTAACGCACAAACCCGGCTGCTCCCTGCCACTCGAGTTCGTTCGCGCGGGTCCGCAGCCAGTCCGACACGGTCGCGCCGGTCCACCCAGCAGGTCCGGCCAGGAGGTGCGATCGAAACTCGACGCGCTCCACGACCCCAATCCGGGTTGCGGCGCATCGTGCCAGGACCTCGGCGGGAATTTCTATGTCCAGCCGGTCGTTCAAGTATCGCAAGGCCCGGTCCAACACGAGCGACAGGTGCGATGCACGAGCCTGGCTCAGCAGGCGCCCCCAGTCCAGCCGTGGACCGCACGCGCGAACGATCATCGCCGCGTCCGAGGCCCAACGCATCGGGGCCAGCGCGTTGCGTCGCAGGCCGTGGGCGATCACGTGCAGCACGGTGTCTTCGGGCCCGAGCGCGAGCGTCATCATGTCGCCGACGGCGAGGGGCTGTGCACGCGCCCAGCGGTCATTGTCGGCGACGCGGCCCAGTTGGCCGTGCATGACATGGGTGTGGAGGTCAACCTCCCACCCGCTGGGATGCACGAACGATCTCGATGCCGTGAATCGCGGCGGCCACTCGGTCGGCCGAAATCGTGGTGCGAGGCCCGCCTCACGGGCCACGGTCAGCGCCCGAGCCGCTTCGCCGGCGGGAATGAGCAGGTCGACATCCGACATTGGCCGGGACGCCGGGGTCGGGTAGTAACGAATCGCCAGCGGCACACCCTTGAGCAGGAGGGTTCGCATTCCGGCTCCCGAGAAATGCCGGAGCACGTCGACCACTGCCCGCAAGAGTAGCTCCGAGCGAAACCAGCTTTGGCGGTACGCCTCGCGAAGGCGCCGATCGAGCGGCGGCCTGAGCGCGATTCGATGCCGCAGCAGATTTTGGTAGAGCAAGGGCAGCAGCCGGAAGGACGCCTGGTCGAGAACATCGAGATCTAATTGATACTGCCATCGCAGGAAAGCGTCCCTGGCCCGCTCGCCATCGAGCAGCGCTGCGCGGAGCAAGACCTCCTGCCCCGCCGTGGGAAAAAATCCGTAGGCGTCCAGCGCCTCGCGATCGGTCCGGAAGGGCAGGGCCGGACCGGGTTCAACTGGCGGTCGGGGCCACGCGGAATCCGTCCGGTTGGGAGCTGCCACCCCGGTGCGGCCGTCGCGGTCGACGACAGTGACGATCCCCTCCTCACCCAACTCGCCGAGGAGCGTGCCGACGACCAGTTCCATCTCCGCCTGCGGGAGACCAAATCGGCCGGCAAGCGAGACCGCGATGTCGTGTACCGAGTACCGGGCGAGCATCAGCCGCCACACGTCGGCGCCAAGTCCGTCCAACCCGTAGTAGCGTCCGGACTCGCGATCGGCGATCGCCACCTCGTCTTCGAACGACTCGTGGACGATGTTCGGGCCGGCCGGTTGAGCGCGCGCCGACGGGTCGAGCCGCGGGTGCATCACGGAGGCTGCGTCAGCAGGTTGGCGCGGTCGCCTCTCGGCCACGAGGCGTCGCGGCGACGGCTCGCGAGAGCGCCATGGCATCGTCGGCGAGCATGCGACGAAACCGTGCGTAGTCTCGGGCGTCAAGGTGCGCGTAGGGCTCGGCGGAGACATCGTCTGCGATCTGGACTGGGGAGAGCGGCAATGCCTTGGAGATGGCGCGTAGGTGGCATTCGGCTCGAGCGCGCGCCTGATCAACCGCCGCATCCCGGCACTCGCGGGACTGCTCGAGGAGGTGCTCGACGGTTGCGAGATACCGGAGGTCAGTGAGGCCCTCCCCCAAGCCCTCCCACTGGAGCGTCGGCACGCTGCCCCTTTGCGCCGGATGCGTCGCCAGTTGATCCTTGAGGGGCCCATCTCCTGTGCCCACCGTCGATCCCGGCTCCCACTCGTCGAAGTCGTCGTAGGGGAGGAACGGGAACCTCGGCAGATGTTGATAACAGTAGGGCGAGATCCCGGCGGCTTGGCTTCTCCACAGATAGAACCCTGCGAGCACGCGATGGACGTTGGGCTTCTCCATGCTCGCCATCCAGTAGTAGAGCGCGGCGCGGCGCGGCATCTCTGTGAATACCGCGGCGGCCTTGAAGAAATCAATGTTCGATGGCAGGTAGACGCTCACGAGGTCCGGGGGTGGCCCGAGCCCCAGGGTCGACAGACGGCTGATGAACCGCTCGCGAACGAGCGAGATCATCGTGGGCAGCCCAAGCGCTTCGGCCGCGCGCGCGTTTTCACGGTGCGACGCGAACCAGGACGGCCCGCGCTGGTCGATCTCGTCGCTGACATAGCAGACAGCGTCGAAATCCCGGACGTCCTCCCGCCGCAGCCCTCGCGGATAGGGTGGCTGGATCACGACGCCGGCGAACCCCACGTCGTGCGCGATCTCGAGCGCCCGCCGCAAGGACGGCACGGTCGTCTCCGCCAGCGAGATCGCGTTGAAGCCGTGGTCATGGATGTCTCGCAACTGCCACGCGAATTGCTCGGCATCGAGATAGAACTGCGACCGCGCGCAGTCCAGCGTGCCGCGAAACCACAGCATGCGGCGCGCGGCGACCGCGCGGTCGAACAGGTCGGCCGCTCCTGCTCAATCACGGCCGACAGCACCCTGCCGAGGCCGCCTTGGTCATAGGGCGCGTTGCAGGACACGACGGTGCCGGTCGCGACGCGGCCCTGAGCGACGGGATGCCGCATCTTACTGGCCGCCATCGCGCGAGACCCGATAGAGCGTGATGGGAAGGAGCTCCTGGCCGGCGGTCGCGCCGAAGACAAACGCGGGCTCCAGCCGCCAATGTTGCTGGGACCAGTCGACAGCTGGCGGGTTCGACAGAATGGCCCACGCGTCATTCCCGCCGGGCTTGCCGGGGCTGGCCGGGTCGCCGGAGAGCGCCCGGAAGGTCGCGCCGACGGTCAGCAGCCGATGGTCGCAGCCGCTGAGCGTGAGCACGTAGTCCACGGCGTACAGCCCGACCCACGCCGGATTCGTCAACGGCCGGCCGACGTCCTCGACATACAGCTGGGGTCCGCACGCATGGCGTGCTAGCACCGCGTCTCTCAGCCCGAAGTACCCGTCATTGGACAGGCCGCGCTCGAGGGCCCACGTGGTGTAGCGATCCATCAACCCCAACGGATAGATCCTCGTGGCGAGCCCGACCATCAATGCGATGGCGAATCCGCTCGATCCCGTCCGGTTCAACCAACCTACGATTCTCGGCCGAGCGGCGCTCGTGAGCCATGGCACCACTGCGGCTGCGATTGCGACGAAGGCGGCTGGGAGCAGAAATGTCAGGTACCGCGGGAGGAAGAGCTTGACGCACACGGGAATTGCCAGCGCCGACGGCAGAAGCATCCACGAGAAAAACCCGCGGCGCCTGGTCAAGTCGACGCGCAGGGCGATGCACAACAGGCCGGCGGCTGCCACCGCGGCGGGCAGCGGTGCGGGAAAGTGCTCGAACGACAGGCCGCCCGCGAGGCTGTCGAGAAACGTCCGTCCGAGGTCGACGGCACGCGCGGCGTAGACCGCAGGATGCCAGCTCGGTGCGAAGGCATATGTGCGGCCAGACGCGACACGCAGACTGATCAGAGGACGGACGAAGTTCCCGACAACCATGGGGAGGTATCCGACGACGAAGAATGCGGCCGGCCTGCGAAGCTCGGCGGCCGTCAACCACGGATGCTCCGCCTGGGAGCGGACGAGCCAGATGGCCGCTCCGCCCAGAGCCAGGATCGTGATCGGATGCGTCTGCAGTGTGAGTGCCGCGAGCAGGCCACCGGCGGCCAGGGCCGCGCGGCTGGCCTTGACGACGCCGGCGTACACACAGGCGAACGCCAGCGTGGCGAACAACGGGGTCAGGGAGTTCGACCATGCATAGTGGCTGCTGTACAGCACCAGGGCGGGACACGCGCTCACCAACAAGGCGGCAACGACGCCCGTCCATCGACCCGCGACGACGGTGCCGAACCCGTATGTGGCCGGAACCGTGAGGGCGCCGCACACTGCCACGACGGCGCGCGGCACGAGCATGCCCACGCCAAATAGCTTGAACGCGGCCGCGATCAGATACGGAAAGAGCGGCCCATCGTAGGCGTCGTACGCCGTGAGCGGTAGATGGCTGCCCAGGGCGATGCGGTATCCCCAGAGCACTTCCAGGCCCTCGTCGGCAAATGCGGGAATCGCCATCAGGTGCGGCCATCGCGTGGCCAGCGCGATCGCGAACAGCGTGATGGCGACGAGCACGTCGAGAGAACAGCGACGCCGTTGAGCCGAGCGCGGTTGCGTGGGCGATTCGCTCATTTTGACACTCGCTCGATCGCATTCTAGAAAGCGCGACCCGAGTCTACCGTGATGCCAATCGTGTCGATAGGATGAGATGATGCGCGGATGAGACCGCCTGGAACGTCCGCTTTGGCCGGGATCGGCGACACACCCGTCTTTCCGCTGAGGCGGGTCGTGCCGCCGGACCACGCCGAAGTCTGGGTGAAGGTCGAATCCGGCAATCCGACTGGCTCGTACAAGGACCGCATGGCGCTCTCGATGATCACGGGCGCCGAGCGGCGAGGCGATCTCCGGCCCGGCATGACGGTCGTCGAGTTCACGGGCGGCAGCACGGGCTCGTCGCTCGCCTTCGTGTGTGCGGTGAAAGGCTACCGGTTTCACGCGGTCTCATCGGACGCTTTTGCGAAAGAGAAGCTCGACGCCATGCGCGCCTTCGGCGCCGAGCTGGAGGTCCTTCCGTCAGATGGCGGCCGCATCACGCCCGATCTGTTCGTCCGGATGCGCGAGCGCACGATGGTGCTGGCGGCCGAGCCGGGCACGTTCTGGACGAATCAGTTCAACAACAACGACGCGCTGCTTGGCTACGAAGAGATTGGCGTCGAACTCATCGAGCAGCTTGGCGAGTCGATCACGACCTACTGCGGCGCGGTGGGAACGGCGGGCATGCTCATGGGCGTCGGCCACGCGCTGCGGCGCGGGCTGCCGGCCGTTCGGATCGTGGCCTTCGAGCCCGACGGGTCGCCCGTGCTGACGACGGGCCGGGCTGGCTCGCATCGTGTGGAGGGCATCGGCATCGGCGCTGTTCCGCCGAAGTTCGATCGCGCGTCCGTCTCCGACATCCGGGCGGTGTCCGAAGGCGACGCGCGCGTCCTGGCGCGTCGTCTCGCCGCCGAGGAAGGCGTCTTCGGCGGCACATCGTCGGCGATCAACGTCCTCGGCGCGCTCACCCTGGCGCGCGAATTGGGACCCGGCAGGCGCGTCGTGACGGTCGTCGTCGACTCGGGGCTCAAGTATCTGGCCGGCGATCTGTACGCCCGGACCCCAGCGGCCTATTGATCCAGGGCCGCGGGAAGCGCGAACACGCCTGTTTTGGGGCCTTTTCAGGGCCGGCCCCGGTCCGCCGGGCCCTCGGATCACGGTCTTGACGAGTCCAAGAATCAGGCTGACAACCGGACCCCAGGAGAGTAACTTTGTCTGTAAATTGCCGGAGACTGCCTTGAGAAAGCTGGCCTTTGCTCTTGTCGTCGCCCTGCTCTTCACGACGCTCGTCTCGAGAGCGGACATGTCGGGCGGCCTCTCGCGCGCGGCGTCGCCGAAGGCGAACGCGGCGAGTCCTCAGCCGGCGGCGCCGTCGGCACTCGCCGCGAACGACACCATCGAGAACTTCTGCGTCGACTGTCACGACGACGGGCTCCGTACGGGTGGACTGTCGCTGGCTTCCTTCGACGTGGCCCGCGCCGGCGAGCATCCGGACATCGCCGAAAAGATGGTCCGGAAGCTGCGCGCCGGGCTGATGCCCCCGAAGAATGCCCCGCAGCCGGACGCAGCGACCCGCAATGCGCTTGCCACCGCGCTCGAGACCGCGCTCGACGCCGCGGAGACGACGCCCAATCCCGGACACCGCCCATTCCAGCGGCTCAACCGTGCGGAGTACATGTCGGCGGTCCGCGCCCTTCTCGGCGTCGACGTCGACGTCAACGCCTATCTGCCGGCCGACACCATCAGCGCGGGTTTCGACAACATCGCCGATGTCCAGATGCCGTCGGCCACGGTGATGCAGGGATACCTGCGCGCGGCGGCGTACGTCAGCCGGGCCGCGGTCGGCGACCCCTTGACCGATCCGGGTTCGACGACCTACGACGTGCCTCGCACGCAGTCTCAGAAGGATCGCGTCGAAGGCGCGCCGTTCGGGACGCGCGGCGGCCTGGTCGTCACGCACAACTTTCTCGCCGATGGGAAGTACAGGTTTCAGTTGCTGCTCCACGGCGAGCCGACTGGGGCCCTTTTCGGCCGGACGGTCGGCAAGATCCAGATGGAGGTGGCGATCGACGGCGCGCGCGCCGCGCTCGTGGACGTCGACCGCTGGATTTCCGAGTCCGATCCGGGCGGGCTGACCGTCTCGACCGGTCCGATTCCGGTCACCGCCGGTCCGCATCAGGTCGCCGCGACGTTCATCCGGCAGTTCGAGGGCGAAGAAGACGATCTGATGAAGCCCATCGATCACACGCTCGCCGACACGCAGATCGGCGTCGGCTACGGCGTGACCACGCTGCCCCATCTCCGCAATCTCGCGATCGTCGGACCGTTCGACGTCACGGGCGTCTCCGACAATCCGGTCCGACAGCGGATCTTCGTGTGCCGGCCCGCGGCCGGGGCGGACGGCACGGCCTGCGCGCAGCGGATCATCGAGCGGATCGCGACCGAGGCGTATCGTCGGCCGGTCTCGGCGCAGGACGTGGCCGAACTGATGCCGCTCTATCGCCAGGGTTTGGCGAGCGGTGGTTTTGACGGCGGCATTCGGACGGCTCTGCAAGGCATCTTGTCGAGCCTGCATTTCGTCTTCCGCGTCGAGGACACGCCGGCTGCCGTGAAAGCCGGCGACGTCTACCGCATCAGCGACGTCGACCTCGCCTCGCGTCTGTCCTTCTTTCTCTGGGGCACGATTCCCGATCGCGAGTTGATCGACCTGGCGGCGCGCGGCACGCTCGGCCGGCCCGAGGTGTTCGACCAGCAGGTCCGGCGGATGCTCGCCGATCCGCGGTCGAGCGCGCTGTCCACGCGGTTCGCGGCGCAGTGGTTGCGTCTGCAGGATCTCAGCAAGATGGAGCCCGACGCCATCTCGTTTCCGTACTACGACGAGACGCTGGCGGAGGCGATGGAGCGCGAGACCGAACTGCTCTTCGATCACGTCGTCCGTGCCGATCGGCCGATGCTGGAGCTGCTGACGGCCGACTACACGTTCGTCAACGAGCGTCTGGCCCGCCATTACCTCATCCCGGGTGTGAGCGGACCGGAGTTCCGTCAGGTCTCGTATCCCGACGACGCGCGGCGCGGTCTGCTGGGCCACGGCAGCATCCTCACGCTGACGTCGCATGGCGATCGGACCTCGCCGGTGTTGCGCGGCAAGTGGGTGCTGGAAGTGCTGCTCGGCACGCCGCCCCCGCCGCCGCCGCCGAACGTGCCCGTTCTCGAGCAGACCGCCGCGGCGCACGACGGCAAGTTCCTGTCGGTGGCCGAGCAGATGGCGCAGCATCGCGCGAACCCGATGTGCAGCTCGTGCCACAACGTCATTGACCCGATCGGGCTCGCGCTCGATCACTTCGACGTGACGGGCGCGTGGCGCATCAAGGATCGTGGTGTGGCGGTCAACACGAACGGAGAGTTGTACGACGGCACGAAGCTCACCGGCGCCGGCGACCTGCGCGCCGCGCTTCTCGCGCGCTCGGACGTGGTGGTCTCGCACTTCACGGAAATGCTGATGGCGTATGCGCTGGGCCGCCGCGTCGAGCCCTACGACATGCCGACGATTCGGCAGATCTTGCGGGACGCGCGACCGCATGAGTATCGGATGTCGGACCTGATTCTTGGAGTGACGCACAGCGCGGCGTTTCGGACGGCCCGCGCTGAGGCACGTGATAGTCGCTAGGGTGAGGGCGGGCCAATAGCCCGCTCGGAGGATCACATGTATCTGACCGGCAAACATTTGTCACGGCGCACGGCTCTTCGCGGTCTCGGCGTCAGCATCGGGCTGCCCTTGTTCGAAGCGATGGTCCCCGTGCGACGGCTCTTTGCGCAGACCGCCGCCGGCCAGGCGGCCGCGCGAACGCGTCTCGTGTGCATCGAGCAGGTGCATGGCGCCGCCGGCTGCAGCCCACAAGGCACCGCGGACTTTCTCTGGAACCCCGCTGCGACCGGGCGGCAGTTCGATCTCAGCAAAGGCAGCCTCGTCTCGCTCGAGCCGTTCCGAGACTATCTGACCATCGTGAGCAACACCGACGCGCGGATGGCCGAGGCCACCACCGCCGCCGAAGTGGGCGGCGACCACTTCCGGTCGAGCGCCGTGATGTACACCCAGTGCCATCCCAAGCTGACGGAGGGCTCGGACGTCATGGTCGGCACGTCGCTCGATCAGCTCTACGTGCAGAAGTTCGGGCAGGACACGCCGATCCCGTCGATGCAGCTCAGCATCGAGCCCGTGGATCAGTCTGGCGGCTGCGCGTACGGCTACGCGTGCGTCTATACCGACACGATCAGCTGGTCCGCGCCGGACACGCCGCTGCCCATGGTTCGCGATCCGCGGATGGTGTTCGAGTTGCTGTTCGGCGCAGGCGGCACCAAGGAGCAGCGAGCGCAGCTCCGCGCGACCGACCGCAGCATTCTCGACATGCTGGTCGAGCAGATGAACGCCGTGCGGCGGTCGCTCGGGCCGACAGACCAGCAGCGGCTCGATCAGTATGCGACCGACATTCGCGAGGTCGAACAGCGGATTCAGCGGATCGAGGCGCGCAATCTCAGCGGCGACACGCGCGAGCTGCCGACCGCGCCGGCCGGCGTGCCGGATGCCTTCGACGAGCACGTCAAGATCATGTTTGACCTGCAGGTCCTCGCGTTCACGTCCGACACGACGCGCGTGTTCTCGTTCAAGTTCGGGCGGGACGGATCCGGTCGCGTCTACCCCGGGAGCGGCGTCGACACGGGCTTCCACACCGCGTCCCACCACGGCGTGGCTGAGGAGAACATCCGGCGGTTCGGCGAGATCAACAAGTTCCACGTCTCGATGCTGCCGTACTTCCTCGACAAGCTGAAGAACGCGACCGAAGGCGACGCGAGCCTGCTCGACAAGACGCTCATCTTCTACGGATCGCCGATGGCGAACGCCAACGTCCACAACCATCGCAACTGCCCGCTGCTTCTGCTCGGCAAGGGCAACGGCGCGATGGAGGGCGGGCTCCACGTCAAGGCTGCGAACGACACACCGATGGCCAACGTCATGCTGACCGCGATGCACCGCCTGGGCCTCGACGACGTCAAGACGTTTGGCGACAGCACGGGCGAGTTCTCGTTCACGGCCGACGCGTAGCGGCTGGGCCGGACATTTGGAGCCTCGGACTCAGGACTGACCACCTCAGCCTACGGAGCAGAACGATGCGAACCTGTCGATCCGCCGTCGTGCTCTCGAGCGCCCTGGCGCTGGTGCTTGCGCTCGGCCGTGTGCAGGCGACTGTGACGGCCCCCCTCGCCGACGCGGCCATGCGCGGCGACGGCGCGGCCGTGCAGGCGCTCATCGGCCAGGGCGCCGATGTCAACGCCGCGCAAGGCGACGGCATGACGGCGCTTCACTGGGCCGCGCTTAACGGCGATCTCAAGACGACGAACCTCCTCCTCGCGGCGAAGGCCAGGACGGAGGTCGTGACGCGGCTCGGCGCCTACACGCCGCTCCACCTCGCCAGCTCTCGCGGACAGGCGGCCGTGGTGGCACGGCTGCTCGAGGCTGGGAGCCACGTCGCGGCGGTCACGGACACGGGCGTCCAGGCGATTCACCTGGCGGCACAGGCTGGCAGTGCCGACGCCCTGCGGTCGCTGCTCGATCGGGGTGCGGACATCAACGCGCGCGATGCGGTGTACGGCCGGACGCCGCTCATCTTCGCGACGTCAGAGAATCGTCTTGCGGCGATGAAGCTCCTCGTCGCGAAGGGCGCGGACGTCCAGGTGACGACGAAGGTCATCGACTACGTGGCGCGATCGACCGCCGACACCGCCGAGCACCAGGAGCGCGATAAGGCCATCACCGCGGCGACCGGGCACGCGCCGTCCGATCCCTACGCCAGTCAGGCCGCTCGTGGCGCCGGCCGCGGGGCGGGCTATACGCCGGACCCCAACGATCCGGGCGCCCCGCAGGCTCCCCCTGGCCGTGCCGGCGGGCGCGGCGCCGGCGGCAACGGCCCGCGTGCGCCGTCTGACATCGAGACGATCGGCAAGGAGGGCGGATTCACGGCGCTTCACTACGCTGTGCGCGATGGGTATGCCGACGCGGCGATGATGCTGCTCGACGCCGGCCTCGACGTCAATCACCGCACGGACGGCGATTCGGCGACCCCGCTGCTGGTCGCGATCATCAATGGCCAGTACGACATCGCCACGACCTTGCTCACCCGCGGCGCCGATCCGAATCTGCCGAGCACCGACGGCGTCGCGCCGCTCTTCGCCGTGCTCAACACCGAATGGGCGCTCCGCACGTGGTACCCGCAGCCTACGGCCGGAACACAGCAGAAGGCGTCGTATCTCGAGCTGCTCGAGTCTTTGCTGAAGGCTGGCGCCGACCCCAACGCGCGGACGCGGTCGCACATCTGGTACGCCTCGTACAACACCGGACGGATGGGGGTCGACTTCGCCGGCGCGACTCCGTTCTGGCGCGCCGCGTATGCCCTCGATGTCGACGCGATGCGGTTGTTGGTCCGCTACGGCGCCGACCCGAACGTCGCGACGATGACGTTCGGCGTCGCGAAGCGCCCGAACGATCCGTCGGGTCTGAATGCCGCGCCGGCCGGCGCGCAACATGTGCCGCCCTTCCAAGCCGCGAGCGGCGTTGGCTACGGCACCTCGCGCGTGGCGCAGCAGCATCGCCACGTGCCGGATGGCTGGATGCCGGCCGCGAAGTACTTCGTCGAGGAACTGAAGGTCGACGTCAACGCCCGCGACGCCGACGGGTTCACCGCCATCCATCTCGCCGCCGCGCGAGGTGACAACGAGATGATCTTGTACCTCGTCAAACACGGCGCCGACGTCCTGGCCGTGAACCGGGCCGGTCAGACGACCGTCGACATGGCCAACAGCCCCGAGCAGCGCACCCAGCCCTTCCCCGACACGATTGCCTTGCTCGAGGGCATGGGCGCAAAGAACAATCACAAGTGCGCGGCGTGTAAGTAAGGGCCCGGAGGGTCGGCCCGGGGAAGACTCCCCGGCGCTGGGCGCGCGGGCGGGGGACCGCTGGACGGGCCCTTCGGGGCTCGGTCGGCATCGGCCTCGAAACGCGTTTGAAGTCCGGTTACAATCCTGGTTGCCAGCGTGTGCCGCCGTCGGAGGCCGAATGTCCTCGTCCAACTCCGGTCGTCGGATGCGCGGTCGCGTCCCGTCGATCGTCGCCGTCCTACTTCTCGCGGGCCTCGTCGGCCGTGAGCGCCTCGCCCTTCGAGCCCAGAGCTTCGGGTCCAAGCTGACCACCGTGCTCGCGGACGTCACGACGGTGGTCCACCAGGACAATCCGTCCGGGCCGCCGACACCGGCCGCCGCGCCTCTGGACGTCACGACGCTGCCCCAGTCCGCGCAGGACGCGATCAAGGGCCGGGCGATGCGTCTCGACTCCACCGGCAGCGTTCAGGTGTACGTGTTGGTGTCGGACGTGTCGGCCGGTGCCCTGCAACAGCTCGCGGGGGCCGGCGCGACGGTTCAAGTGTTCGACACGCCCCACCGGCGGGTGCAAGCCATGATTCCGCTCTCGCGGCTGCAGGCGGTGGCCGCCTTGCCGTTCGTCAACTTCATCCGGCTGCCGAGCTACGCCTTTCGACGGAAGACCGAGAGCGAGGGCGACGCGATCATCCAGGCCACGGCGGCGCGCGCGCAGTACGGTCTCGACGGCACCGGCGTCAACGTCGGCGTCATCTCCGACGGCCTCAAGGGCGTCTTCGCCACGGGCTGCACGAGCTGCAGCGGCGTGTCCGGCGGACCAATTTCCACGGGCGACCTGCCGACGTCGACCGGCACGCGCACGCCGGGAGGCATGCTGACGGCGTCGAGCGGCGGGATCACCGGTAAATCGTTCACGTCAAACAACGACCTGGAGGGTCTCATCTCCGGGTGCGCCTTCGCGGGCGCGGGCGCCGAGGGCACGGCGCTGCTCGAAATCGTGCACGACGTGGCGCCGAACGCCCAGTTGGCGTTTTCCAATGCCGACACGGATCTCGACTTCAACCAGGCGGTGAACTTTCTCGCGCAGGGCAACGACGTCGTCGTGGACGATCTCGGGTTCTTCGACGTGCCGTTCGATGGCACGAACCTCGTGTCGGCCAACACGGCGGCGGCGCTCAACAACAACGGCAATCGGATTCGCACCTACATCACGGCGAACGGCAACGACGCCAACGACAATTACTTCGGGGCGTATGTCGACTCGGGCGTGGACGGCTCGACGATTACCGGCGTGGCGAGCACCGGTCATCTCCAACTCTTTCAGGGGTCGTCGACGACAGCCGACGTGCTCAGCCTCGGTCCTCAGCCCTACAACATCATCTCCCTGCCGGCCGGCGGCGAGGTGGACATTTTCCTGCAATGGAACGATCGCGCGGGCGCGTCGACGAACAACTACGACCTCTATCTGGTGCGACAGTCCAACAACACCGTGGTCGCGTCGAGCACGGACGTCCAGAACGGGTCACAGGACCCGCAGGAGTTCATTGAATACACGAACACGGGGGCCGCGGGCCTCTTCCGCATGGTCGTGCAGAACGTCCGCAATCAAGCGGCCGTGAGAAACCTGAGCCTCGTCTCATTTCAGGACGAGTGCGCCGCGACCGGACCGCTCCTGCTCGTGAACGGCAACAACGACCTGCAAAGCTACAACACGGCGTCCTCCAGCGTGATCGCCGAGAGCGACGCCGGCGGGTCGCCGGTGAGCGTGATTTCGGTCGGGGCGATCTGCTCCGCGTCGGCTGCCGCCCAAGTGGCCTTTGCGGGTTCTGGCGCGGGCGATCCGTCCTGTGCGGACAGCACGCACTCGACCGCTGAGTTTTTCAGCAGCCAGGGACCCACGTGGGACGGCCGGGTGAAGCCCGATATCTCCGGGATCGACGGCGTGTCGATAAGCGGCGCCGGGCAATTCGAGGTCCCGTTTTTCGGCACGTCGGCTGCGGGCCCGCATATCGCCGGGGAGGCCGCGCTGGTGATTCAGGCCGCGTCGTGCCTTCAGAGCACGTCTGACTTCCCGCTCGACGCGGTCACGGCGCGCACGAAGCTGCGCAACCTCCTCACGTCCACGGCGACGCCCCTCAGTGGCTCGCCGCCGGACAATGTCTTTGGCTCCGGCCTCGCCAACGCGCTCAAAGCGGTCCAGGGCACGCTGCCGACGCTCACCGGCCCGACGAGCGTGGTCGTCAGCGGCAACTTCGCGGGTGGCGCGCGCCTCTCGGCGTCCCAACTCGGTTACGTCGATCCGGACGGCTGTCCACTCACCCGGCTCAGTTGGACGGGCGGATGCGGCACCTCGCCGGACACGGCGATGACGTGCCCGGTCGGCACGACCGGCGTCTCGGTCTCCGCCAGCAACGCCGGCACGGCGTTTTCGTCGGCGACGAGCATGCAAATTACCGTGACGGGTTTCAGCGTCTCGGCGACGACCCCGTCGGCGTCGGTGCAGCCGGGCCAGGCGGCGCAATATCAGCTCACGATCGCGCCGGTGGGCGGCTCGTTCACGAACGCGGTCCAGCTCGGCTGCAGCGGCCTTCCCCAGGGGGCTGCCTGCACGTTCAGTCCCGCCACGGTGACCCCGGGCGCCAACTCCACGCAGTCGGTCCTCACCATCACGACGACCGCGCCGGCCTTGTCTGTCGCGCGGCGCTCGGCAGCCATCGCTCTCTCCGTCGCGCACAGCGCCCAGGATCGTGCGTGGCCGGTCATGCTCCTTTGGGCGCTACTGGCGATGCTGGTCGCGGCCGGATGGGCTGGCGCCGTCGTCCTCCTCTGGAAGGTGGCCGGCGACCGCCAGCGGCGTCTCGCGATCGGCGTCATGTCGGCGACGCTCGTCGCGTTCGCGCTTCAGATTGCGTGCGGGTCGGGCAGCAGCAACAACACCGCGTCGACGACCGTCTCCCTCGCGCCGACCAGCCTGACGTTTGCGAGTCAATCGACGGGGACGTCGGCTCCGGCCCAGGCGGTCACGCTGCTCAACACGGGAACGGCGGCGCTCACGATTTCGGGCATCGCGGCCTCCGGTGACTTCTCGGCGACGAACACCTGCGGCACGACGCTCTCGAAGGGTACGAGCTGCACGATCCTCGTGATCTTCACGCCGACAGCGGCCGGGTCTCGGACCGGGACGCTCACCATCACGGACAGCGCCGGGAACAGTCCACAGACGGTCGCACTCACCGGCACCGGCGTCAGCTCGAGCGGCACGACGCCGGCCGGGACGTTTAGCGTCACCGTGAATGGGTCGTCCGGTACGTTCGTGCAGTCCGGCACCATTACCCTCAACGTGCAGTAGGTGGCGGACCCGCTGGCCGTCTTCGTCAAGGAGCTTCTTGATGTCTGACACGACCGTGACGTCTGAATCGTGGCTCTCTCGGTTGGTGGGCTCAATTGTCGGCGTGTTCTTCGGCGCCCTGCTCGTCGTCGCCTCGATCGTGGGGCTTTTCTGGAACGAGGGTCGGGCGGTGCGGGCCTCGTCGAGTCTGAAGACCGGCGCGGGCGAGGTCGTGAGTATCTCGCCCAACAAGGTTGACCCAGCGAATGAAGGACGGCTGGTCTACACCACAGGCGAGGCGAGCTCGTCCGAGATGTTGACCGATGTGACTTTCGGGTTGGGTGTGCAGGCCATCCGGTTCATCCGGAAGGTCGAGATGTACCAGTGGAAGGAAGAGCGCAAGACCGAGACGAGGAAGAAGCTCGGGGGCGGCACCGAGACTGTGACGACCTACACCTACACAAACGCGTGGTCGCCGACGCTCATTGACTCAACCAGCTTCCATGAGGCCGCAGGCCATCAGAATCCCGCGACGATGCCGGTCGTTGGGGCGAGCTGGGCAGCCCAGACGGTCACGCTCGGCGCATTCACGCTGGCGCCGGAGCAGGTCGCGAAACTGGATCAGACCCAGGAGGTCCCCGTGGACGGCAGTCCCGGCCATCCCGTGCCCAAGGGCATGACGGTCGATCAGGGAGGGTACTACCGGGGCGCGAACCCGGCGGCGCCAGCGGTCGGCGACGAGCGGATCTCATTCGAGGTCGTCCACCCGGCCACGATCAGCCTCGTGGCCAGGCAAGTCGGCCACTCGTTCGAACCGGATCGGACGACGGCCGACCCGATTCTGATGGTGACGTACGGCACGGTCAGCGCCGACGACATGTTCAAGACCGCCGAGACGCAGAACGAGACGCTCACGTGGATCGTGCGCGGCGGCGGGTTCGTTGCCATGCTGATTGGGTTCGTGCTCGTGTTCCGGCCGCTCGTCACGGTGGCGGACATCGTTCCGCTCATCGGCAGCCTGCTGGGTGCCGGAACGTTTCTGGTCGGGTTCTTCATGGCCCTGAGCCTGTCGGTCCTGACGATCGGCGTGGCCTGGATCGCCTATCGTCCGCTGCTAGGCGTCCTGCTCCTCGTCGCTGCCGTGGCGGCGATCTTTTTGCTCCATCGATTCGCGGTGGAGAAGAGGGCTGCCAGGGCCTAGCAGTCCGTGCGAGCGCCGGGCCGCGATATCCTCTCTGGATGATCTCTACCCAGCGACCCACCGTTCGCCAGCGGACACTCGTGATCGGGGGGTTCGGTCTCTTGATCTCGACGGCTGGACTCCTCTCGGCGGTCGATCTCGTCGCGCAGCAACCGACGCCCGGCGCCCCGGCGGGAGCACAAGCGACGCCACACTCGGCCGACGCGGCCAATCAACTGCCGGCACTTCCGGCCGACGCGCATGCCGACCAGACGATGCAGCTCGACGGCCGCACGCTGAAGTACACGGCGACGGTCGGCACGATTCCCGTCTACGGCGCGGATGGCAAGAAGACCGGCGAGGTCGTGTTCACCGCGTACACCATGGACGCGGCGGGCCGTCCTGTGACATTTGCCTTGAACGGAGGTCCCGGCGCCTCGTCGGTTTACTTGAACTTCGGCGCGATCGGTCCGAAGCACGTCAGGTTCGGCAACGAGGGCGACAGCCCATCCGACCCGGCGACTCTCGTGGACAATCCCGGCACGTGGCTCGACTTCACGGACCTGGTCTTCATCGATCCGATCGGCACCGGCTACAGCCGGTCGCTCGAATCTGTCGAGCAGACCAAGAAGGATTTCTACAGCACCGACAACGACATCAGCTATCTCTCGAGGGTCGTGTTCGACTGGCTCGTGAAGAACCGCCGCATGGCGTCGCGCAAGTATCTGGCGGGCGAAAGCTATGGCGGCTATCGCGTGCCGCGGATGACGCATTATCTGCAGTCGCAACTCGGCGTCGCGATGAACGGCGTCGTCGCGGTCTCGCCGTATCTGAACCCGACGATTGGCGAGGACGGCGACCTCTCGCCGATCCCGTGGGTGACGACGCTGCCGTCGATGGCGGCCGCCAACCTCGAGCGCCAGCACAAACTGTCGACGGAGACGATGGCGCCCGTCATCGCGTATGCGCGCGGCGACTACGCGGCCGACCTGCTGCGCGGGCGTTCCGATCCGCAAGCCATCACGCGCATTGTCGACCGTGTCACCGAGCTCACGGGCCTCGACAAGGCGTTCGTCAAGAACTCGGGGGGCCGCCTCGAGATCGGCGCCTTCCTGCGCGAAGCGCATCGCGAGCAAGGCAAGATCGGGAGCGTCTACGACTCGAACGTCACGTCGTTCGATCCCTTCCCATTCGCGCCCACGCAACAGAGCAACGATCCGCTGCTCGAGAGCATCATCGCGCCGACGACGACGGGAATGGTCGATTTCGTCACGCGGGTGGTCGGCTGGGACGTCACGGGCCGCTACAACGCGCTCAGCTACGAAGTGAATGGGCAGTGGGACACGGACAGCGCCGCGCTGCGCAACGGCGCAGTGCCCGACCTGCGCGAAGCGGTGGCGGCCGATCCCAAACTGCGTGTGCTCATCGTGCACGGCTGGAACGACTTGTCCTGTCCGTTCATGGGATCGGTGCTGACGGTCGATCAGATGCCGGTGATGGGTGACGCCGCGCGCGTCTCGGTCCGGGAGTATCCGGGCGGCCACATGTTCTACAGTCGGCCCGACAGCCAGGCGGCGCTCAGGAAAGACGTCATGGAGATGTACGCCAAGCACTGACCCAAACTCGGCACCCTTCGGTTTCGTCAAATACGACCAAGTGCGCATGCTCGAACGGGGGTAGCCGTGGGCACGTTCCTTCAGGACGTTCGCTTCGCGATCCGGAGTCTTCGGCGTGCGCCCGCGTTTCCGCTGGCCGCCATTGCGACGCTGGCGCTTGGCATCGGCGCCACGACGGCGATTTTCAGCACGCTCAATGCCGTGCTGCTCAAGCCGCTACCCTACCCGCACGCCGAGGACTTGTACAACATTCGCACGGCGTTGACCGACGGTCGCGTCACGACGGGCATGCTCTCGAACGGCGAGATCTGGCGGCTGAATCAGGCGCGTGTCTCCCTCATGCAGGCGGCTGGGCTGCAGTCGAACCAACTCACGTTCCTCAGGACGGACGGCACACCCCAACTCGTGACGGTGTACGGTGTGACCGAGGGCTTCTTCGAGCTGTTCGGCCTGCCCATGACCTCTGGGGGCTTCACGCACCAGAACTTCGTCCAGCCGCCCCCGGCCCCACCCAACACGCCGCCCCCACCCGGCACGCCGCCGGCGGTCGTCATCTCCTACAACGCGTGGCGGACTTTGTACAACGCCGACCCAGCCGTCGTTGGAAAGCCGATCCGATTCGCGGAGTTCTCGAGCACGGTCGCTGGCGTGGCGCCGCGGGATTTCGACACCCCGCACGGCGCCGACTTCTGGTTCAGCCAGCGGCTCGGCCCGGAGGACATCAATCACTTTTTCGATGGCTATATGCGGCTCAAGCCCGGCACGCCGCTCGAGCGCGCCAACGCCGAAATGGCGCCCGTCATGAAGGGGCTCGAGCGCGATTTCCCGGCGGCCGACAAGAATCGCGTGTACGTCACGAAGTCCCTCGTCGCGTCTGTTGTTGGCGATCTCGGGCCGATCCTGATCATCGTCATGGCCGCGACCGGGCTCCTGCTGCTCCTCGCGTGCGTGAATGTGACGAACCTGCTGCTCGCCCGCGGCGCGGCGCGAAGCCGGGAGATGGCCGTGCGCGTGGCGCTCGGGGCGGGCCGCGGCCGCATCGTCCGCCAATTGCTCACCGAATCGGTGGTGCTCTCGACGGCTGGGGCGGTGCTCGGGGTGGTCGTGGCGTACTTCAGCGTGCGGGGCCTGTTGGCCCTCGGCGCATCGAAGCTGCCCCGGCTTGACGCGGTCACATTCGACGTCCGCGTCCTACTCTTCGCCCTGCTGGCGCTCGTCGTCAGCGGCCTGCTCGTCGGCTTCGCTCCGGCTCTGCGGCTCGCCGGCACCGATGTGCGCACCCTCATGAATGAGTCTGGCCGGTCGACCAGTGGTGGACGCGGGACCACGCGCTGGTTGAGCGTGATGACGGTGGCGGAGGTCGCGCTCGCCATCATGCTGGTGGCCGGCGCGGGGTGGTTGGTCCGCGGGTTTGCCAATCTCCGAAGCACCAACCTCGGCTTCGTGCCCACTCAGCGGCTCCTGTTCGATGTGTCGTACCTCGGGCCGAAGTACCCGAACGCTGATGCCGTGATCGCCGCTTCGCGCACCTTGACCGATGAGCTCGGCGGGCTGGCCGGCGTCTCGGCCGTGGGCGCCACGTCAAACTTCCCGCTGCGAAATACCACCGAGAACTCCCTCATCCTGCAATTCCAAGGACAGCCCCTCGATACGACGCATCCGATGGGGACCAGGCAGCGATTCGTGAGCCAAGGCTTTTTCGCGGCCACGGGCACCAAGCTCCCCGAGGGACGAGACTTCGGGCCGGACGATCGGTTGACGACCCAGCCGGTCGCCATCGTCAACCGGACCTTCGTGAGGCGCTACCTTGCGGGACGCGATCCAATCGGCGTCCAGTTTGCTGCGGGCTATCCGGCGCCCGATCCGCGGCAACAGAACACCATCGTCGGTGTGGTCGACGACATCAGGCAGAAGACTGTGGTGGACGAGGCCGAGCCGGCCTTTTACTCGCCGCTGTCGCAGGCCCCCATCCGCCGGCAGACGATGATCGTCGAGGCCGCCGGTGTGGACGTCGCCCAGCTTCAATCAGCGATTCGCCAGGCGGTCCACCGACTCGATCCGCAAATTGCGGTCGAATTCCAGTTGGCGACCGATCTGGTGTCGAGCACCATTAGCCGTCAGGAGCTCGGGATGACCCTCATGCTGATCTTCGGCGGCGCGGCCATTCTCCTGGCGGCGGTCGGGATCTACGGCGTCGTCGCCTATGCGGTGTCCCAGCGGCGGAACGAAATGGCCACACGGTTGGCGCTCGGGGCGACGCCAGCGAGCGTGTTCAGCCTGATTCTGAAACAGGGCATCATCCTGGCCACGGTCGGCACCGCGATCGGCTTGGGACTTGCCTATCTGTCAGGCCGGGTCGTGTCGAGCCAGATCTACGCGATCCGCGCGTCCGACCCGCTGATGTTGACCGGCGCCATCGTGGTCGTGGCCGGTGTCGTCCTCATAGCGACGATGATTCCGGCGTGGCGTGCGTGCCGGCTGAGCCCATCAGGCGTCTTGCGGTCCGAGTAGGATCGCGGGCCGAGATCGCGCCCCGGTCGTCGCGATCGCCGGCCGCGGGCGCTCGAACGGCGCGCGCCCTCCAGCGTGATTTCACGCTGACGGTGCCGGGGCCGCTCCATTCGCCCGTCGCCGCGCGCCACCGAACGGCAAAACGCTCGACCGTGACGAGGTCGGCTCAGGCCCGCTACTCCGCCCGCAGCGCGACCAGTGGATCGACTTTCGTCGCCCGTCGGGCGGGGATATAGCTGGCGGCCGTGGCGACGACGAACATGAGCGCGGCTGACGCTGCGAAGGTCGTGCGGTCGAGCGGTGTGACGCCGTAGAGGTAGCCCGAGAGGAACCTGGTGGTCGCCACCGCCACGCCGAGGCCGATGACCACGCCGCCAAGGGCCAGTGCCATCGCCTGACGAAGCACGAGGCCCACGACGGCCTCCGGGCGGGCGCCGAGTGTCATGCGGATGCCGATCTCACGGGTCTGCTGGGCCACCGATGCGCCGATCACCGCCGTGAGACCGACGACCGCCAGCCCGATGGCCATCACGGCAAACGCGCTCATCAGCCAAGTGATGGATCGCCGGCCGGCGACCGACGCCGCCAGGAGATCATCGAACGTCCTGACGGCATCGAGCACCTGGGTGGCGTCGACGGCGGCGACCGCCCGCCGAAGGGCCGGCGCGAGATCACCCGTGCCGGCATCCGCCGTTCGGACGACGACATTCATGTACACCGACGGATCCTGGGACATCGGCACGTAGATCTCAGAGGACGGCCGCGTATGGCTGCCGAACATGCGGATGTCGCTCACCACGCCGACGACCCGGCGAGGCGTCGGGTCGACCGCGCGTGCCGTCATGGAGACCTCCGCGCCGATGGCGTTGCCATCCGGCCACACGCGGCGGGCCAGGGTCTCGCTGACGACCGCGACCGGCGCGGCCAGCACGTCATCGGTCCGCAGGAATCCTCGCCCGCGCACGATCGTCATGCGCATCTCATCGAAGTAGTTGGCGGTGACCGCGGATGAGAAGACCGAGACGTGGCCGTCGGCCAAGTCGGGCCGTCCGGTCACCGTGATCGGCAAGAACGAGAGCATGCCGCCGAACGGCGCAAAGCTGATGGCGCTCACGCCGCGCACGCCCGGCAGGAGCGCGAGGCGAGCCGTCAGGTCGTCGAGGAACGCGACGCGCGGTGCCGGCGTCTGATAGCGGGCGCCGGAAAGCACCAGCCGCGCCATGATCTTGTTCGACGCATCGAATCCGGGCCGCGTCGGGCGAAGGGTGAGAAAACTGCGCGTCATGAGCGCCGCGCCGACGAGCAGGGCGACCGAGAGCGCCACCTCCGCGATCACCAGACCGCGTTTCGTCCACGACCGGCTGGGAAGGGTGACGGCCCGCGCGTCATGCAACCAGATCGCGAGGCCGCGCGACGAGGCCTGGATGGCCGGCACGACCCCTGACAGGACACCCGCCGTCGCGCCCACGAGCAGGGCGACTCCGAGCACGCGGCCGTCGAGGGCCACGCGAGCCGCGTTTGGCAGGCCCGGCAGGAGCGCCATGAGCGAGCCGAGCGCGAACCACGCGGCGGCGACGCCGGCCAGCGTGCCCAGCGTCGCGAGCAGCACGCTTTCGGTCAACACCTGTCGAACGAGCCGGCCGGGACTCGCCCCAAGCGCGAGGCGCGTCGCAATCTCACGGCGGCGGCTCACGGCGCGCTCGAGTAGAAGATTCGCGACGTTCGCGCAGGCAATCAAGAGCACGAAGCCCACGGCGCCGAGCAGCATCACGAGGGTCGTTCGGTCGTCGCCGACCGTCGATTCGTCCAGAGATATCAGTCCGCGAGTGCGGCCGGTCATCGCCAGCAGCCGCGCCTCGGCCGCAGGCAGCGTCAGGTCCAATCGAATCCGCGCGAAGACATTCGTGCCGCCGGCACGGACCTCGCAGCCGGCCGCGCTCGGGCCTCCGACGCCTTGGCCAATCGGCGCCAAGACATCGGTCGTGCCTTGCGAGCGAACGCCACTGAAGTCGGGCGACATCACGCCGACGACGGTCACGTCCTGACCGTCGAGCGTGAGGGACCGGCCGACCGCCTCGCCGCCGCCGAACGCTTGCCGCGCCAAGCGATCGCTCACTACGATGACTGGAGCGCCGCCCGGCCGATCCTCGTCGTCCACGAAGGGACGACCCGCGACGGGCGCGATGCCAAGGACGCGAAACATGCTCGCCGACACGCATTCGACCTCGAGCCGGTGGGGCTCGCCCACGCCCGTCAGGATCGGCTCGGCCAGGGTAAAGGCGCTCACGCTGTCGAACACGCTCGTCATGCCTCGGAGGTGCTGTATGTCGTCGAGCGGCGCGTTGAGTGTGCTCGTCCGTCGCGGATCGTGTCTGTCGAGGAGCACCGCAATGCGCGCCGGATCGCGGAATGGCGACCAGAGGAGCACGGCGTTCACGACGCTGAACATCGCCGTGTTCGCACCCGTGCCGAGCGCCAGCATGAACAGCGCGGCAACAGCAAACCCCGGGCTCTTCCGGAGCGATCGCAGGCCGTAGCGCACGTCCTGCCAAAGTCCACCCATCAGTCGGCGTCGGGACGACACAGACAGACTAGACGGCCCTTGAGGCGTGCCGGTTGGCGTGGAATGCGCGAAGGCTACGCTCAAGAACACGCCGAGGGCGCTACGCGTTGGAAGGCTGGGAGGCCGAAAGGCGGGAAGGGCTGGCCTACAGGCCGGTCTTCAATTGCTCAAGTACCAGGGAATATTGATTACGGCGGTGCGCTGATTGCCCTTGAAGAACAACAACGCCTTCAGGATGGCTGAGCGATTGTTGTGGAGCAGGCCGTAGTACCAGTGTCTCTCGACGAGTTCCGGGACGACCACGGCGATACTCCAGTCCGGGTGATCGGTTTGCAGTGTGAGGACGTAGTCGACGATCGGCCGGATGACGAATCGGAACGGCGACGTAACGACCACGAGCGCGGGCGCCGGCAATCCTGCGGCCGCCGCGGGTGTCTCGACGAGGTCGTGCCATCGCTCACGCAGAAGGTCAGTCTCCTCGCCGCAGTCGACGTGCACGACGTGAATCTCCCGGGAGATCGTCCACGCAAAGCGCAAGGCCTTCTCTGCCACGGCGTCCCATCGGTCAATCGGCAGGACGACCAAGGGGGGACGCAGGCCGCCGGCATCGATCGGTTGCGTCGTCCCGATCTGCTGCGTCACGCGATCGTAGTGTCCTTTCACGGACCGCATCAGGAGCATGAGGCTTGGAATCAGCAGCAGCGTGATCCACGCGCCCTCTGTGAACTTCGCCACCAGCACGACGACCACGGTCACGGCCGTCGCCGAGGCGCCGAGCCCGTTCACGAGCATGTTCCACGTGGCCCGGCCGACCCGCCTCCAGTGCATCACCATGCCGGCCTGTGAGAGGGTGAACGCCAAGAACGCGCCGACCGCGTACAACGGAATCAGCCGATCGGTGATACCGCCGAAGAGCACGAGCAGCACACCCGTGAGCAAGGCGAGGGCCAGGATGCCGTTCTCGAACACCAGCCGGCGTCCGCGGAGCGCCAACATCTGAGGCAAAAACCCATTCCGAGCAATCGCCCGCGCGAGGCGGGGGAAATCGGCGAACGCCGTGTTCGCCGACAGCGCCAGCACCGCCAGGATCGAGCTGATGCTGACCCAATAGAAGATCCCCTTCCCCGCGACGGCACCGAGCAATTGGGAGAGGACACTTTCATAGCCGACCGCGCCGGGCGCCGTCGCGCCGATGCCGTAGGCCCGCACCAGGGCCGCGATTCCCGCGAGCATCACCATCAAGATGCCGATGATGATCGTCAACGCCCGCCTCGCGTGGATGCTCGACGGCTCGCGAAACGCGATGACGCCGTTGCTGACCGCCTCGACGCCCGTCATGGCGGTACACCCACTCGCAAAGGCTCGCAGGAGCAGCCACGCCGTCACTACTTCAGTCGCGCGCGCCACGGGCGGCACGGCCACGACGGGCACCGGGTGGCCACCCGCCAAAAGGGTTTTGACCAACCCGATCGCGAGGGTCGCGAACAGGCAGCCAATGAACAGATAGGTCGGCAGCAGGAACAGCCCGCCGGTCTGCTGGACGCCTCGCAGATTGATGACCGTCAGCACAACCAGGATGCCCACGCAGAGGGCCACGGTGTGCACCTGCAGAGATGGCGCGGCCGAGACGAGCGCGCCCACGCCCGCCGAAATCCCGACGGCTGCGGTCAGGACGTAGTCCACCATGAGCGCGGCTGCCGCGAGGAGTCCTGGCCATACGCCGAGATTCTCGTTGGCGACGGTGTAGGAGCCCCCGCCCTGCGGATACGCCATGATGGTCTGGCGGTAGGAGACGTACACGATGGCGAGGAGCGTGAGGATGGCGGCGCTGATCGGCACGATGTAGGCCACGCCAACCGCGCCCAGGGGAATCAACAGCGTCAGCGCGGCCTCGGGACCATAGGCCGCCGAACTGAGCGCATCCAGGCCGAAGATCGGAATCCCTTTGACCGAGCCGATGCGTTCGGCCTTTTCGTCCTCGGTCGCCAGGGGCTGGCCGAGCAACAACTCGACGATCGTCACCCGGCCATTATGTGGCAGCGGCTTGAATGGTCCCGCGCGGCGGCGTATCCTACTGCCCGCGTTTAGGGATGACTCCCCGCTCCCCTGCGCTAGCGCTCTTGGCCGCCTGCACGGCGTTGGTCCCGGCGATCCTCGCAGGGGCCTGTTCGTCCCGGCCGTCCAGCCAGCCGCCGGCCAGTCAGGCACCAGCCTTTCAGGCACCCCCCGCTCAGACGCGCCCCGCGCCGGCGCCCCCTCCGGTTCACGTGCCGACTCCCGAAGAGAAGCTGCGCGCGGAGGTCGCGACATGGAAGGCCGCGCCGTACGTCGACGGGGGCACGGCCCGAAAGGGTGTCGACCAGGCAGGGTTCGTGGCGGCGGTATTCAAGGACGTGTTCGGCGCGGCCATTCCTGAAACCGAGGAAGAGCAGATCCGCACGGGCAAGCTCGTGGAACGCGACGCCCTCTCGCCTGGCGACCTCGTCTTCCTCGACGGCAAGGGGGGCTTCGGCCCGTTTCGGCCGCACCTCGTGGCGATCTTCGTGGGCCACGACCAGATGGCCCTCGCACAGAAGACGGTCGGGGTGTCGGTCGTGAAGCTGACGAATCCCCAGTGGACATACAAGACGGCGAGGCGGATCTCGACGGGCCCCTCAGCGGGCGCGCCGACATTCGATGCGCGCACCTACGGATCGAACCGCGGCGCCCTGCTGCGCGACGTCGCCAAGGCCTGGTCCGGCACGCTCTATCGGGCCGGCGGCACGACCTTCGACGGCATCGACAACGACGAGTTCGTCCGCGAGGTTTACGCCGCCGTCAACGACACCGATCTCGACGGCACGCCGAAGCAGTGGGCGACCATGGGCCGGTCCGTGCCGCGCGACCAGCTGGAACCTGGGGACATCATTCTGTATCAGGCGAACGGTTTCGGCGGCATGCTCAACCAGCGACAGGCCGGCCTGTACATCGGCGACGGAGAGTTCGTCCACGCGGTGAAGGGCGCGGCCGTCACGATTTCGAAGATGGAGGACCCGCGGTGGGCCGGCGCGTTCAAGGACGCACGGCGGATCGATCCGGAAATGCTTGCGCGTGAGGAGCAGCGGGCGGACGCGGCTGGGCACGCGGCGACCCCGGCCGCGCGTGGATCCCGGAACTCCGCGCCTTCCAAGCCAACGTCGTCGACCGCTCGGACTACCACGACAACTACGACACAGCCGTCAGCGAGGCCAGCGTCTTCGGCTCAGCCGGCGCCGGCACACGCCCTCGTCCCACTGACGTCCCCGGGCGACGAGACCGACGCCGAGCGCGAGGCGAGGCTCCGCGACGCTGTTCAGCCGTGGATGGGCACGCCTTACCGCCTCGGCGGCAACAGCAGAACCGGCATCGACTGCTCGGCCTTCGTCCAGGCCATCTTTCGGGCCGCCTACAACATGGATTTGCCCCGGTCCGCTGACACACAGGAAGAGCTGGGCGCGGCCGTCAGCCGAAACGACCTCGAAGTCGGCGACCTGGTCTTCTTCCGCACGCAGGGTATGGGACCTCTGTTCAAGAGCCATCACGTGGGCCTCTACGTCGGCGACGGGGAGTTCGCGCAGGCGTCGAGCAGCCACGGGGTCATGATCTCCCGGCTCGACAACGTCTACTGGACCAGGAAGTATCAAGCGGCGCGCCGGATCCTGCCTGCGCCGTCTCACCATTAGGATGAGTCTTATGCGCACACGCCCAGTCGGATTCTTTGTGCTGGCCTTGACCCTGGCGGCGGAACTTGCGGTGTCGGCTGACGCCGATCGGTTGAAGAATGCCGAAGAGGTCCTGACGGCCATGGCCGCGGTGTCGGACAAGGGCGTGCCGCCCGACTTGTTCAAGAAGGCGCGGTGCATCGCCATCGTTCCGAGCGTGCGGGAGGCGGCGCTCGGGATTGGCGGCAAGTACGGCAAGGGCTATCTCTCGTGCCGGCACGGGCGCGGCTGGTCGGCGCCTGGCGCGATCGGGATTACGGGCGGCAGCGTCGGCCTGCAGATTGGCGGATCGGCGACGGATCTGCTCATGCTCGTGATGAACGACCAGGGTATGGACCATCTGCTCTCGAGCAAGTTCACGGTGGGCGCCGAGGCCAAGGTCGCCGCGGGCCCTGTCGGACGCGACGCGTCGGCTCAAACCGACATCACGCTCACGGCCGAGATACTCGCGTGGTCTCGATCACGCGGCGCCTTTGCCGGCATTGCGCTCGAAGGCGCGACGCTCAGCGAAGACCGCACGGAGAACAAGGCGCTGTACGGCAAGGACATCAGCAACACGGACATCGTCCGAGGGAACATCGCGCCGCCCGCGATCGCGGCCAGCTTCATGGCCGCCTTGTCGAAGTACTGACGCCTTTCGTGCCGACGGCCCATCGCACGATCGCCGCCCAATAGAACTCGCCGCGGGTCCCGCGCGATTCGAGTTCCTGAAGCCACGTCGCCGCGGCGTCTGCGGAGATCGCTCCGAGTTCGACAGCCTGCTGCGCGCGTCGTTGCAGCATCATGTTCAAGCTCGGGAGGTACTGGTTACTCTCGGCGACGACCGATCCGGCGTCGATCCGCCGCAGTCCGGCATCAGCGAGCAGGTGCTCGAGTTCCAAAGGCGCCACGGGGTTGAGGGCGCCGGCCGGCGCAGAGCCGTCCAGGACCCGGCGCGTGAGCGTGTAGTCGGCGGCCAGGACCATGCCCTGCGAGTACCACTCGACGACCCCGACGCGGCCGCCGCCGCGTGTGACGCGAACCAGCTCGGCGATCGCCCGCGTGGCCGGTGCGACGTGGACGAGAATCTTGTCGCAGAAGGCCGCATCGAAGCTGTTGTCGGGCCAGGCGATCTGCCGAATGTCGCCCACATCGTAGGTCGCGTTCGGCGTCCCAGCCGTTCGCGCGCGCTCTGCGGCTTCGACCACGAGGGCCCGCGTGGGATCGATCCCGACGATCTGGCCGCTTGGGCCGATCCAATGCAGCAGATCGGGGAGCGCCGTTCCTGGACCGGAGCCTGCCTCGAGCACGTGACTGGTGGCCTCGAGGCCAAGGTGACGAAGCATCGTCTGCCGCGCTTCGCGGAATCCCTCGGGCAGGCCGTCGAGAATCGCGAGAACGGGCGTGACGTCAGCCACCTCGTTGAGGCGGCCCCAACAATCAGAGGCCCGGGATTCAGCGGTATCGGCCATCACGCCCTCTTCTTATTTGCTAGCCAGACTTCAGTTTGCGCAGGCCCTCGGTCGCTGGGGCGTACGACGGATCGAGGGCCAGGGCTCGCTCGAACTCGCGGCGGGCGTCGGCCGGCCGGCCGAGCGAGGCGAGCGCCCGGCCGAGCACCTCGTGGGCCGCCGGTTCGGCCGGCGCGAGCGCGACCGCCTGCTGCGCCTCCTCGCTGGCGAGGGCAGCATTGCCCTGGTCCAAGAGTGCGCGTGCGAGGTTCACGCGCACGCGCACATCGCCGGGCGAGGCTGCCACGGCCTGGCGGAACGCGGAGATCGCCTCCCCGCCTCTGCCGGTGGCGACCAGCGCGACGCCAAGACCATTCCAAGCGTTCGGATCAGCCGGCCGCGCGGCCAGCGCCGCCTGATAGTGGGGAATCGCGTCGGCAAACGCATGCTCGTCCGCCAACGCCGCGGCCATCAAGCCATTCGCGTCGCCATCGGCTGGCGCAGAGACCAGCACGAGCCGGAGTTGCTCGATCGTCTGGGGGATCTCATGCCGTGCCGCGAACACTCGAGCCATCAGGATCCGCGTCGACCTCACGGGCGGCAGCGTCGGTTCTTCGGTCACGAACGCCTGGAACTCGGCCATCGCCTCGTCAACTTTCCCAACGGCGAGAAGCTCCCTGCCGAGATAGTAGTGCGCAGGTGCAAATTCCGGCAGGGCGCGCCGCAAGTGGCTGATCGCCTCCTCGTGTTGCCCGGTGTCCGCCAGCTCCTGGCCGACGAGCTGCTCCGCGTTGGGGGTCGGCCATCGCGCGAGCACGGTTTGGGCCAGAGTAAGGGCCGATCGGTACTCCCGAGTTCTTGCGACCGTCACGACCGACAACACGACCGCCGCGACCAGGGCCAACCCGATGGCCAGTGGATCGAGCGGCCGTTCACGCACACTCTTTCGGTCACGAACGCCCGCACGCCGGACGAGCCGAGCGCGCAGGGTCGCCGCTCCGATGACCGCAAGGGTCATGATCCCCATCAGCGGCAGATACATGCGACGCTCCGCCCCGACTTCGGCGGCGATCGGCGCAAAGCTCGAGGTCGGCGCCAGGGTGACGAAGACCCACACGGCGGGAAATGCGGCCCGCGGCCACCGCACGAAGGTCAAGACCGTTGCGGCGACGAGCACCACCAGGAACAGCGCATAGGGCCAGACATCGACCAGGGTCAGGGGGCGCGCCCAGCCGTAGTAGAAGACCAGCCCGCTCGGCCACACCGACAGGCGCAAATAGCGCGTCACGATGACGGACTGGTTGAGCAGGTAGGTCCACGTGGACGTGTGCGCCGTTCCAAATCCTCCCGACGAGATGCCTGAGTGAGACGCGAGGAGGGCCGCCAACAGCCCCCACGTCATCGCGAGCGCGCCATAGAAGGGCCATCGCCGGCGGATCGCCTGGCGGACCGTGTCGAACAGGAAGACGCGATCGAAGATCACCACCATGAGCGGCGCCGTGACCATCGATTCCTTGCACGCCATGCCCGCCGCACAGGCGACGACCGCGGTCACGAGCCATCGCGCAGGCCGCCGCGCACCGGCGGCGCGAAGGCTCGCGTACAGGGTCACCATGTAACACAGCGCCATCATCGATTCGGTCCGCTGGCTCAGGTAGTCGACGACCTCACTTGTGAGTGGGTGCACGGCCCACAGCACGGCCGCGGCGCACGCGAGATCGACGGATCCGACGCCGGCCCAATCCGACCGCCGGATCGCGTCCAACGTGCGCCGGATCAGGCCGAACAGCAGCAGCGCGCAGGCCACGTGAAGCGCCAGGCTGACGAGGTGGTAGCCGCGGGTGTCGAGACCACCCAGGGCGTAGTTGACGGCCAACGACAGGTGCACGAGCGGCCGACCGGCCACGCCCGTGTCCATCGGCGGCGAGAACACCTGGCCCCAGTTCCACACGTCACGAATCTGCGGGTTGCGGACGATGTTCCCGAAGTCATCGAAGAGAAACGGGACGGCAAAGCTAGTCGCGTACGTCACCGCAGCGGCCAGGACGATGAGCGCCATGGCCCAACGCGCGCGGCTTTGCGGCAGAGCGGGCGGGGTGGGCGGCGCGGCTCGCCGCTTGGTTGGCGTCATAAGCAGCGAGCGACGGTCAGCGACCCGGCGTCGCGACGTAGCTCTTCCGAGCCCGGACGCTCATCTTCGGATCCCGCACGTGGACGTCGAGGCGGTGGGTCCGGCCGTCGATCTTGGTCGTCGTGATTCCGATGAGGTACTGGTGGTGCAGCTCGTCGGCGAGGCGCGCGAACGTGCTGCCCAGGTCGGCGTCCGGCCGCAACTCGACGTAGCCCCCGCCGCTGTCGGACGCGATGTCTTTCAGCTCCGCGCTCGGGGAAAGTCCGGCGCACGGACCCTCCCACATGCGATTCCCGAAGAGGCTATTCATCGGGACGCTGATCCCCGGACCCAGGGGACCGCCGACGCCAGGTGGGCTGAGCGGCGGCGCGGGTGAAGGCGGCTGCGGTGCGCCGCCACCTGGAGTCCCGGGGACTGGGATCGGCGGCGATGGGAACCCTCGCTGTTCGGACAGGCGGCGGTCCGATGGCGCACGGGGACCGTCGGCCGCGGCGCAGCCGCTCAGGAGGCCCACGCCGTACACCATGATGCCCTCGACGCGCGACCGGTTTCGCACCTCGGCGAACGTGACGGTGTCTCGGCCGGGAAGCGCCGGATTGTCATAGCCGTCGGTGAACAGGATCACCACTCTGCGGCCGGGCTCCTGGGCCAACGCGTTCATCGCCGCCGAGGTGGCGTTCCAGAGCGGCGTCACGCCGGCGTCCAACAAGTCGAGATGCAAGGTGCGAATGAGGTCGTCGCGGTCGCTCGTGAATCCTGCCGGCTCGATTCGGATCATGCCGTTGAAGCTGCCGACGCGCGCGCGGTCGGTGTCGAGCAGGTCGGCGACCAGCCGCTCGGCCCCACCCCGCTCGAGGTCGAAGTTCTGCGCCACGCTGGTGCTGCGGTCGAGCATCAACACCACCGTGACCGGCCGGATGGCGTTCTCAAATTGCGTGATGGGCTGCCGCACGCCGTCGTCGAAGATCTCGAAGTCGTCTTGCGTCAGATTGGGCACAAGTCTGCCGTCCGAATCGAACACCGTGGCATAGACGGAGACGGTGTGGATGCCGGCGCTGAACTGTGGGTCCTGCCCGCGGCTGGCTCTCACTGCCGACGTTCCAGCCACGAGCGCGAGCAGCACGCCGACGGCAACCGGTTTCATGACGACCCAGTCTGACAGGCGATTCGGCGATCGTAGCATGGCCATTCCCGGCGGAGCTGTGGTCGTGGAGCCCTCTCCTGCATCGCCGGTGAACCGCGCCCTAGTGCAGAATGCGTCGTGGCTTCACGACTGACCCAACGGAAGGAGTGGGCGTTTTTCCGCGTCCTCCCGAAGGCCGCCCCCGGCCTTGCGGCCGCTTGGTGGGCGATCCTTCTGCTCAGGGGGATCCTGCCGGCCGCGTTTGCGATCGCGATGGGCGCGCTCGTCGGCGCTGTCGAACGCGGCGGTCCGCTCGTCGGCGCGCTGGTCCCGGCCGGCGCGATCTTCGTCCTGCTGCAGGTACTCAGCCCGATCCATCAAGCCGCCAGCGCGAACCTCGGCGATCGCACCGCCGCGTGGCTGTACGACCGGCTGACCGAGGCCTGCGTGCGCCCGCCAGGCCTGGGCCACCTCGAGGATCCGACGCTCGCGGGCGACCTCACAGTCGCTCGCGACTTCGACCTCGGGATGACCGGCCCGCCCCTCGCGATCTCGATGGACTTCATCGCCAGCGGCCTCGTCGAGATGATCGGCGGCCTCTCGTCGGCCGTCATCCTCGCCACCTACGCGTGGTGGGCGCCGATCCTGCTCGCGAGCGCGTGGCTGGCCACGCACTGGCTGCTTCGCGAGAGCGCGGTCTGGCATGACCGGAACACCGACGTCGTGCGCGCCGCCCAGCGGGATGCCGACTATGCGTACCGGCTCGCGGTGGACCCGCCAGCAAGCAAGGAGCTGCGGCTCTTCGGCCTTGCCGACTGGACGATCGATCGGTTCGTCGCCCGGCGCACTCGGCTGCACGAGCTGCAGTACGCCGCCACACGCCTGCGCGAGCGTCCCGTCATCTGGAGCGTGCTCCTCGTCGTCTCCGCGAACGTCCTCGTCTTCTGGTCACTGGCGATCGCCGCTTCAGGCGGCCGCATCAGTCTCGGGGCAGTCGTCGTCTACGCGCAGTGCGCCGTGGGCGTGTCGATGATTGCCTTCGGTGGATTCAGCTGGGCGCTCGACGGCGCGGCCGCGCCGGTCGCCGCGGTCCTCCGGCTCGAGTCCGCGATGCGTCCAGCCGGAGCGCTTCGCCCCGGGCATCGTCCCGCCGCCGCGACGCCGGCACACGAGATTCGCCTTCGCGACGTCACCTTCGCTTACGGGGCGGACGCGTCGACGCCGCCCCCGCCCGTGCTCGAGCATCTCGATCTCACGATCCCGGCCGGCTCGTCGCTCGCCATCGTCGGCCAGAACGGCGCGGGTAAGACGACGGTCGCGAAGCTGTTGTGCCGATTCTACGATCCGCAGTCCGGCGCGATCGAGGTTGACGGCGTCGACCTGCGAGACCTGGATCTCACGTCGTGGCGCTCGCGCCTGGCGGCCGTGTTCCAGGACTTCATCCGTCTGGAGCTGTCGCTGCGTGACAACGTGGCACCGGCCGGCGCGCCCGACGACGTCGTCCGTGCGGCGCTGGCCTCGGCCGGCGCGACGCACCTGGCCGACCTGGACACGGTGCTCGCCCGGGGGTACGACGGCGGCACCGATCTGTCCGGCGGGCAATGGCAGCGTGTCGCCCTCGCGCGGGCGCTTGCGGCCGTCACGCTCGGCGCGGGCGTTGTGCTGCTCGACGAGCCGACAGCGCAGCTCGACGTACGCGGCGAGGCGGAGATCTTCGATCGGCTGCTGGCCGCGACGCGCCAGTGCACGACGATCCTGATCTCCCATCGCTTCTCGACGGTTCGCCACGCCGATCGCATCTGTGTGCTCGAGCACGGCCGCGTGGTCGAGCTGGGCACGCACGACGAACTGATGGCGCTCGCCGGGCGATATCGCACGATGTTCGACTTGCAGGCGCAGCGCTTCCAGCTCGATACCGAGGAGGGCGTGACCTATGACGTCCTCTCCTGATCCCAATCTTCCGATCGCCCCCCTGCCGCCGGCTTTGTCGTCGATGTGGCGGTTGTGCATGCTGGGGTATCGCCACGAGCGGCGGTTGATGGTGTCGGCGTTCCTGCTGTCGCAGATCGCCGCCCTCCCTGACGCGCTTCTCGCGCTGTGGCTGATGCTGCTCGGCGATGGCGTGGTGTGGCATCGGCCCGGCTTGGTGCGTGGCGCGGCGATTGGCCTCGGCGTGTCGGCTGCCGCGACGTGGTTTCTGCGCACCGTCAGCACGCGGGTCCAGCGCCGCTTTCGCGACAAGGTGACGATCGCGCTCGAGTCGCACGTCGCGCGCCTCCAGGCGTCGATTGCGACCGTGGCCCACCAAGAGCGACCCGAGTATCTCGATCGACTCTCCATGCTCCGCAATCAGGTCTTCGTTCTCGACCACATGTACGTGTCGCTCTTCTCCACGCTGGGGTGGATCCTTCGACTGGCCGTCACGCTGACGCTCCTGGCGTCGATTCATCCGGCGCTCCTGCTGCTCGCGGTCTTCGCGATCCCGACCGTGCTCACCTCCACGTGGAGGCCGGCGCTCGAACGGGCGGCCGAGGAACGGGGCGCTCAAGCTCATCGGCTGGCCCGCCATCTGTTCGCCCTGACGACCACTGCCGCGCCCGGCAAGGACGTTCGCGTCACGGGCATCGGCGAGCTGCTGGCGACCCGGCGCCGGGCCGCGTGGGAGCAGTGGTACGGACCGGTCGAGGCGGTGCGGTGGAGCTCCGCTCGATGGCATGCCGTGGCATGGGCCCTCTTCGGCCTCGCCTATGTCGGCGCCGTCGTGTTCGCGGCGGCCGGCCTTCGCGCATCCGCCGGAGCGGTCCTCCTCGTGCTCGCCGCTGGCGCGCGCCTTTCGGCGTACATCGGCGCGACGGTCGGCGAGATCGGATTCTTGCGCGGGTTCTGGATGGACGGCTCTCGGCGGCTCGCGTGGCTCGAGGACTACGCGGCAACGGTCGCGGCGTCGGGCGACGCGCCGGTCCCCTCGGTTCTGCGACGCGGGATCCAGCTCGACCACGTGTCCTTCTCGTATCCGGGCACGTCGCGCGTCGTGCTCGACGACGTGTCGGTCATGCTGCCGGCGGGAGCGGTCGTGGCGATCGTCGGCGAGAACGGCGCCGGCAAGACGACGCTGGTCAAGCTTCTGGCGAAGATGTACGAACCGTCGTCGGGCGCGATCCTCCTCGATGACACGCCGCTCGCCCGCGTGCGGGCGCCGGAGTGGCGAGCGCGGTTGGCCGGCGCATTCCAGGATTTCTTTCGCTTCGAATTCCTGGCGCGCCACACGGTGGGTCTGGGCGACGTGCCCCGGCTGGATGACGAGGCCGCGGTTATCGCCGCCCTCGATCGGGGCGGCGCCAGCGATGTCGCCGCGCGACTCCCGTCGGGCCTCGACACGCAGCTCGGTGCCACCTGGCCGCTCGGCGTCGAGCTGTCGTTCGGTCAGTGGCAAAAGCTTGCGCTGGCGCGCGGTTTCATGCGCGAAGCACCCCTACTGCTGGTGCTCGACGAACCGACGGCGGCCCTCGACGCGGAGACCGAGCACGCGCTGTTCGAGCGGTTCGCCGCGGCCGCGCGCGACGCCGGCGACCGAGGCCGCGTCACCGTGCTCGTCTCCCACCGTTTTTCGACGGTGCGGATGGCGGACCTCATCGTCGTGCTCGACGGCGCGCGGCTCGTGGAGGTCGGCACGCACGACGCGCTCATGGCCAGCGGCGGGCAGTATGCCGAGCTGTACGGGATTCAGGCGAACGCGTACCGGTAAGCGTGGGCGTCAGCCGCCCGCGCAGCGAAATCTCGGACGACAGACATCACGCGTCAGGGCCGGCCTCGGAAGGCTGAACGGCGGGTTCAATCGGCCGTACAATGCGCCGCATTATGACGCTTCGCCGACTCCTGCTGCCCTTCGTTGCTGCGGCCACGACCACGGTCACGCTCCTGGGCCAGACCGGCCCGACGGCCGAAGGCGCGCGTCTCGACGCCCTCGTTCGCGCCTACCAGGCCCAAGAACGGACGGCGACCAATCGCGGCGGTCCGAGGCAGGGCCTGGCGGTCGATCGCGGACCGTTCGGCACGCCCGGCGACGCTCAGGCGCACGCGGACCGGGCTGCCGCGTTTGTGGCGCAGCTCGCCTCGATTGACGTCCCGCATCTCACGCACGACGAGTGGATTGCGTACGGCATCACTCGCTACAACGCGGAGATGGAGGCCGAAAACAGCGGCGCCTTTTTCTGGCTGGCGCCGGTCGTCACGCCGTATTCCTCGCCGTTGCGCACGCTGGCCGCGCCATTTGCCGCGGCCCCGTTGAGCACGCAAGCCGATCTCGATGCGTATGTCGCCGCGCTCGGCGTGATGCCGTCGACGATGCAGGCCTATGCGGACCGGTTACGCCAGCAACTCGATCACGGCGTGGCGCTACCGGTTGAGGAACTCGCTCTGGTGCTGCCCTTCGTGCGTGGATTCGAGGTCACGCCGCCCAACAGTCCCTTTTCGGTCAAGGCCGCGCGACTTGGCGCGTTCGGGCCGGAGGCTCAAGCGACGTTCGAGGCGAAGGTGGACGGGCTCATCCGCGCACAAGTCAACCCCGCGATCGAATCGCTCGCGACGTACCTCGACGGTCCCTACAGGGCGCGCGCCGTGACGACGGTCGGCGTCTCGCAGTATCCGAGCGGCGCGGCTTACTATCAGCACCTGATTCACGTGTACACGGGTCTGAACCTGACGCCCCAGCAGATTCAGGACCGGGGGCGTCAGGAGGTCGCTCGCATCAACACCGCGCTCGACCAGATCAGGAGCACGGTGGGGTTTTCCGGATCCCTCTCCGAGTTCAAGACGTTTCTGCGCACGGACCGCCGGTTTTATGCCAAGACGCCCGAGGAAATCGGCGAGCGCATGATGGCCGCGATCCACCTCATCGAACCCAAGATGTCGGCGTTTTTCTCAAAGATGCCGAAGGCGCCGTACGGCGTGCGGCGGCTGGCGCCGGAACTCGAGCCCTCGATGACGTATGGCTACTACAGTCTGCCCACGGCGAGCGAGCCGACGGGCTACTACAATTTCAACGGCCTGCACCCGGAAGAGCGCTCGATTACGATGGCGACCGCGATCATCTTTCACGAGCTGATGCCGGGCCATCACTATCAGCTCACGCTGCGGGACGAAAACCCGCGGCTGACCGGAATTCGTCACACGGCGATGTTCACCGCCTACACGGAAGGCTGGGGCGAGTACGCCTCCGACCTGGCGGGCGAGATGGGCGGGTATCCGGATCCGTATGCGCGGGCGGGACGGCTGGGCATGGATCTGTTCACCTCTTCCCGGCTGGTCGTCGATACGGGTATGAACGCCCTTGGATGGACGCGCGATCAGGCGATCGCGTACATGCGCGAGAACACGTTTGAGTCGGACACGCAGATCGGCACGGAGACGCTGCGGTATTCGGCCGACTACCCGGGCCAGGCACTCGCATACAAGCTCGGCGCGCTCAAGATCCGAGAGATGCGCGACCGAATGCAGGCGGCCCAGGGCTCGGCCTTCGACATCCGGGCCTTCCACGACTATCTGCTCGACGCCGGCGAGATGCCGCTCGGCATGTTCGACCAGCACTTTACCTGCCTGCTCACGGGCGAGCAGCACCACAAGGGACCGTAACGTCGAGGTTCTACTTGAGGACGTTGGAGCCGAAGTCCTTCAGCCATTGCTGTTGGGCCGCGTCGGCACGCAGGCAGCCACCGGCGCTCGCGGCGCAGGCTGACGCCAGACGGCCCGACCAGCACCGGAATGTTCACGCTCGCCGCGAGATCGTGGAACAGGTTCGCCGCGGAGTGACACCCAAAGGACGCGATGATCACGGCACCGGAGGCTGGTGTCACCGTGGCGTGGAGGCGGCTCGACAGGGACATCGTGAGGTCGCCCGGCTTCGTGTACATCATTCCCTCGGGGCCACTTCCGGGGAAGTCGTGGTGCACGTTCTGCTGGAACCACCACACCGCCCGGACCATGGTCTCGCGGTCGGTCTCGCCGAGAAGGTTCACGCGTCGCTCGCGGGGCCCCATCGCCCCACGCCGCTCACGCGCGCCGTCAACGGACACGGCGGCGGCCCTTAATCAGCACGTCGAGGCTGTCGTTCCGGCCGTTGTAGAAGTCGAGGCGGATCAACCCGTCTGGCGTCTCGGAGATGACGGCAGGAATCGACGACTCGGTGAGGTACCACCCGCTCGGGAGCACCACGGAATTGCGCGGCCGTCCCAGGCTCCGATCGAACACCAGATCTTGACCCTCGAGGCGGTAGCTCTCTGGGGCCGCGTACGTCTCCGAGATCCGCAGCCGCACGGATTGCCCCGCGCGGACTGGCGAGAAGTAGACGACCACGACCTCGGTGTCGGGCGTGACCGGACCGCCCGCATCGATTTTCGCGGCGGTAATGGCGTCGCCCCGCAGAATCTCGTGTCGCAGCACTTCACCGGTGTCCAGGACGTAGGCAGACGGGTTCGACACGTGGCTGCCCGTGCGGACGACGTTGATGTACTTGTCGGTGCCGGCACGAGACTCCGTGTAGTCATGGAACAAGCTGAAGGCGTTCGTGGACGGGTCCTGAAGAAAGTACGTGATGTCGCGATCCTGGTGGGCTCGTTCGGCCAGTCGAGTGCGTTCGGTCGGACCCTGCGCGGGCGGCGGTTCCCAGCTTCTTGCCGTGGTGGGCGGCGTCGGCGCCGCGGTGGGCCCGGTCTCGGCGCCGGCCCTGGTCTTGACGACGAGCGTCGCGTCACCGGGCGCTTGATTCATGAACGCGACGCTGACTCGGCCGTCGGGCTCCGACAGCACCTGCGACGGCATGTTGCAACCCACGAGCTCGAAGCCGGCGGGCAGCACGACGATGCCGCGCCGAGTGTTGAGCGTTTCGGTGAACACGCCCAGGCCCTGCGTCAGGGTGTAGCCCGCGGCACCTTTCACGGTCTTGACCGTTTTATCAATGCGAATGCGCCCCTGGCCCTTCTGCGGCACGGGGCGGAGCAATGTCACGACCAGGGCGGTCCCGCTCGGAGTCACCGTCAACGGCTGTCCCGTCATGAGATCAGTGGCGCTCGCCTGGGTGACCGTCGTGCCTGGGCGGACGGGATCGACATATCGGGTCGCGCCGGCCATCGTCGCGCTCACCTCGTAGGACACGTGGAACGTCGCCGTGTCCGGTGCCCCGAGCTCGTACCGCGTGTATTGATCCGTCGCGCTCTGGGCCGCCGGGGTCGTCCAGGCCATCGGGGCCATCGGGGTCGCCTGTGGTCCGGGGGCGCCACCTGCACGCACTGATCCTACGATCGCCCACAGGGCGCCAATTCCGATCACGATTCGCGCTGGCATTCGGTCGGTACGCATATGTTGGTCTCCTACTCGAGCGCCTCGTGTGGCGACTCGATCCTCACTAGCAACCACAACACGGCGGCGATCGCGGCAAGCGCCGCCGCGGACTGAAAGGCAAAGGGCCACCCGAAGTGCTTGATGAGGACCGGCACGAGCGACGTGGACACGACGCCGCCGAGATTGCCGGCCAGATTGAGCACGCCGCCCGCCGTGCCCGCTCGCGCGCCCCCCAGGTCCATCGACGCCGACCAGTAGGCCCCTTCCGTACACAACAGGAATCCCACTGCCAGCGACAGGCCGACGATAGCCGTGGTGGGACTTCCGACATCGACTCCCACGAGCAGGAACGCGGCCGAGAGCATCAGGCTCACCATTGCGACGCTCCGGCGTCCCCAGGCGTGGCCCCATCGCGGGACGAGCCAGTCGCAGAGCATGCCCGCAGCCGGCGCGAAGATCATCCCGGCAATGTAGGGCAACGCCGCGTAGCGCCCGCTGGACATGATCGTCATGCCGCGCTCTTCCACGAGGTAGAGGAACAACCAGAACACGAAGACAAAGAGCACGTAGCCGTCAAAAAAGTAGCTGACCGACAGCCATGCGATGTTCCTGTCCTTCAGGACCGACAGCGACGACCACAGGCCGGCGGCGGCCCCGTCTCCATTCCGCCCTCCGGGATCTCGGAACGCCCCGAGTGTGTCGGACCCCGATCTGGTGGCACGGTGCCACCACACGGCGAGCGCCAGCGCCAACAGGGCGCACACGTAGAACGATGGCCGCCAGCCAAGCGTGACCATTGCCCACGACACCAAGGGCGGTGTGAACGCGGATCCAATCGCCATGCCGACGATGAGCGCGGAGAACGAGGCGGCGCGGGCGGTCGTCGGCATTGAGCTGGCGATCGCCCGCGACGCCAGCGGGTAGGCGGCCGCCTCGCCGAGGCCGAGCAGGAACCGCAGCACCATCAGGATCACCAACGAGGCGGCGCCAACGGGCACGAGGTGTCCCGGCGCGAAGCCCGTGAGGACGGTTGTCGCCACCCACACCACGGCTGCCCACGTCAGCGTGCGCCCCGGACCGAGCCGATCGCCAGACATGCCCCACGGTACCTGGAACAGCGCGTAGCCGATCATGAACGCGCTGAAGACCTGCCCCATCTGAATCTTGTCGAGCCCGAGCGACGTCATCATGAAGGGCGCCGCCACGGAGATGTTCATGCGCAGCACGTAGCCGACAAGGCTGAACGCGCTGAGCATCAGAACCAGGGACCGGCGTGACATGACGTGGGGATCGCGCACGAGTATAGTCCGCGGTCTCCGCCCGTTCGGCGGGGGTAGACTGTGAGGCACGCGTGAGGTCCTTGTGAAACTTCCTGCGCTCCTGATAGGACTTCTGGCCGTGAGCCTGGCTGGAGCTCGGCGGCCCCCAGACGTGAGTCTTTCGCCTGCTGGGTGGCCGGGCGACTACGCCCGTTTCATGTCGGCCCAGGATGTCGACCGCACCGAGGCTGGCGTGGCGACCGGCACGCACGGTGCGGTCACCGTCGCCTACAACGGCCTGGCGGCGCGCGCTGGTCTCGAGGCGCTCAAGCGGGGCGGCAACGCGATCGATGCGGCGCTCACCGCCGCCGTGACGCAGGTCGCGCTCACGGCGGGCGCTCCAATCAGTTATTTCGGCATCCTGTCGCTCGTCTACTACGACGCCGCGAGCGGCAAGGTCTACACGATGAACGCGGAGTGGAACACCGTGCGCGGCGAGACGCAGCCGCTCACGATTCCCGGCAGTCTGAACATGTCGTCGGACGAAGGCCTGCGTGGGACGGCCGTCAGCGGCCGCACGGCGCTCGTCGGCGGCTTCATGAAAGGCGTGGGCTCGGCGCACGCTCGCTTCGGCAAGCTGCCCTTCAAGGCCCTGTTCGATCCGGCCATCTACATCGCCGAGCACGGCATGCCCGTCACTCGGCACCTCGCGGACAAGTTCGTCTTCCGCGCCGACGATCTCAGGCGGCTGCCGGAGACGCGCTCGGTGTTTACGAAGGCCGACGGCACGTTCTACACGCAGGGCGAAACGCTTCGCCAGCCGGCGTTAGCCAAGACGCTGCGGGCCGTGGCTGCCGAAGGCACCGACTACATGTACAAGGGTCCGTGGGCGAAAAAGCTCGTCGCGGCGGTCCAGGCCGACGGCGGGAAGATGACGCTCGAGGACCTGGCCGACTACGAGGCCACCTGGCAGGCGCCGCTCGTCGCCGAGATCGGCGGGGGTTATCAGATCCAGACGAACGGCCCGCCGAATCTCGGTGGCGTGAATCTCATCGAGGCCCAGTTGCTGGCCGACGCGTCGGGCCTCGCCCGCGACCCGCACTGGTCCACATCGGGGTCGTCGCTCCGCAAGGCGCTCGACATCTCGCAAATGATGGTGCTCAGCTATTTGCCCGAGTCGGCCGTCCAGCAGGTCTATCCCGGCCTCGATTCGTCCGCGGCCGCGCGTGTGACGCCCGCGCACGCCGCCGAGCTGTGGAAGCGGATGCAGGCGGGTGTCGTGCCGTTTCGCTGGAAGGACGCCGCGCCCCATCACTCCGACGACGTCGTCGCCATCGACGAGGCGGGCAACATCGCCGCGATTACACAAAG
>Ga0182024_10001502_pt1 | contig 60008 bp, 58 predicted proteins | sample P32metaG_FD_120480 | JGI IMG/M metagenome (GOLD analysis project Ga0182024, IMG submission 120480) | Permafrost microbial communities from Stordalen Mire, Sweden - P3-2 metaG (Illumina Assembly) | ecosystem: Environmental > Terrestrial > Soil > Wetlands > Permafrost | place: Sweden: Stordalen...
CACGGCTGCCTCGTCCACACCCGTTCCTCAACTCCAAATGTAGTGGAGACCTAGCCATTGCCACCACTGAAAACAAAGGGAATTCCAGCTTCAAATCTTCTCAACTGCGAAGGTTGGGTTAAACTCGAGGAGGGACTTGACCGGTCCATAATCCGTGTCCGATCGCATTTTGGAGAGTCCCGCGCCGGTCTCATACGGATCGGGATTGGCGGGCTTGTCGCCGGTCTTGCGCAGCCGAGGCGCGGGAGCGGCAGAACCCACAAACGAAGACCCGCCAAACGCAATCACCGTGCGTGTGCCTGCCGCAGCCTTCAAATCCGACCATTCCCTCAGAATCAAGCTGCGGTCGGCGCCGGATGGCAGCTTGTAGTAGAGATACCCGCGTTGCGGAGCTTGAAACGCGCCCCGGTCATCGCCCATCTTGATCGAGAACACACCGTAGATCAGGATGCGTTCCGGATTTTCAGCGCTGGGCTCCATCGTTACTTTGTCGATGAGCGCGTAGACGCCCACGTAGCCGCTGGCCCGAGTTGTACCGATGCTCAGAGCGGCCAGAATCATCGCTGTCGCAAGTTTCATTTCGTCCCTCCCTATCGTCCTATTGGACGCAGGACCGCTGGTTTTTCTTCCCGGCGCGGCTTAGGAGGCGTCAAGAGGGTTAAGGCAAGGGCAGCAAAACTTACGTGGGAACAGCTGAAGAAAATCGCCCTGAAGGCAGCGGCGAAGCGTTGGGCGTCTCGCGATTAACGATTCTATTTAAGGGGCGGGTCTTGTAAATCCGCGAACTGAAAATAGTACTCCTTGTGCAAGCTTTCCTGTTCGTGCCAGCGTCTCCAGCTTGCGATAGATGTTTTCCGCAGACTGTGGTGATCGCAGACCGATGCCGACCACCGCAACTGCCTTAAGGTCATCAAAGACCTGATAGACGACTCGATACTCTTGCCATGTAAAGCTTCTATATCCGGCCAGATCCTCGCGGAGTTCGCGAGAGCAGCCGATAGGATCGAGTGCAACACGTTCCGATAAAGCCTTCTTAAGTGGACCCCTGAGGTGTTTCGGAATTACGGCTTTGACATCAGCTACTGCTTCGCTCGTGAACTTGAGTACGTACACCTAATCCTCCGCAAAGGCATCCTCCAGCGAGTGGAGCTTGCCCAAGCGAAGATCTTCTTCAAGGGTGTCCGCTGCTGCCAGGATCTGTTTGAACAACTTGCGGTCCATAACGATCTCTAGCGTTTCAAGCAGGCTTTCCTGCCTTCGACGGATTTCATCAAAGTACTGCTTATCGAGCACGACCTTCTGTTCATCGGAATCGTTGGACGTGATGAGGAGGACATGCTGCCCCCTAGCCTTTTTGAGCCAGAGACTCTGGTGCTGACGAAGATCTGATCGATTGACTTCAAGCATCTTTGTATCGAGAACCGATGGTTCCATCGTACACCCTCCATGTACCAAACTACAAGAACTTCGTACACCAACAGCCTACATGAGCCGTTGGGTGCTCATCAATTGTCTGAACAAAACAATTATGCACATGATATAGACATCGTAAGTTGTTGATAATAGGTATTATACAATTTGCTTGACGCAGATGTGCCATCTAGTGATAACATAAGACTGTCATGGAAGCTCAGAACGCAACGCCAGTATCCTACCCGCTAAATCTGAAGGAGAAGCGACCTTATGGTAAGGCTCCCTTTGAACTGGACCTGCCGCAGGCGCTTGAGGCCGTCGAGCGGATATCCCAAGAAGGCAAGACCCTGCCTGAATCAAAGTTAGCGGTGGTCCTCGGAAACACTATAACCAGCAGCGCTTTTACTAGGAAGATCCGTTCTCTAGTTGCATACGGATTGCTTGCCGAGCAAGCCGGTCAATTTGCGCTCACTGACCTAGCACTAACGATTGTGCTGCCGCGTTCACCACAAGCGCAGATCGAAGCCAAGAAGCAGGCCTTTCTGCGGATTGAACAGTTTAGCTTTCTATTCAATCAACATAAGGGCAAGCTACTTCCTGCGGATGAGTTCCTGAGGAACATCCTTGAACAAGAATCTGGCATCCCACGAGATGTTTCGCAGGAATGGGTGAGGCACTTCAAGGAAGGGGCAAGAGTCGCGGGTCTATTTCACAGTCGCGGCGACGGCAAAATTCAGATCGCCGAATCGCCTATATTTACCTACGAGAGCACCGTAGCGCCCCTCCCACAATCGAGCGAAAACTTGGATGAGCCGCCTCGCGTTGATGGCGATGGTAGTCGTGCTTTTGTAGAGCACCGCCCGGCAGACGGGGCTGCGGCAGCACCACAGCCCTGGTCCATCGCTGCCTCTGGACACTGCACCAGAATCGAGCTTTCCAACGGGAGACGCGCCGAAATCAACATCCCCGATAAACTTAGCCCCAAAGATGCACAGAAGATTCAAAGGGCGCTAGATGGGGTCAAGGTTATCATCGAAGGCATGATTATGGAGGATTAAAAGGCTTCGCTGTCGAGCCGCGCTGCGTTCGCGAACGCGGCTCCCAGCGCGCGTGATCGGGGAGCTAATCCTAGATGGTCCTGGGACGGGAGCCTGCAACTCCCGAGCTCTGAGTTCGAGTCTCGCCCCGGTCTCACTTTGAAGATCTCATGCTAGAGCTTGATCCGTCAAGGGTTTTACGGTCAGGCTCGGTCAGGCATTCTAATCTTTTTGCTTGACATTCGTGAACAGTTAAATTTCATTAAGATTCTACCTGAGCGTCCGCCGGAATAATCGCCGAGAGCCGGAACCAGGGCAGGTGCCTCCGGACTCGCGGCGTAGCGCCTCCGGCCGCTCGCACCAGATCGCGGATTTCTTCGGGTCGAAACGCGGCTGCAACCGAAATGATGCCGTCGTGTACCGTCATCGGGCTCCATCGCAACAAGCGCCGGGTTGCCGGAAGAAAGTAGTACGGCACCGGGTGGCGCTCCAGATCCAGCACGATCACAGCCCTGCGCGCGATGCGGCGCAGTGCCGCAATCAACTCCGCGGCCTGGCCGTCGGAAAAGTGATGCAGAAATAATGAACACAGGGCGAAATCGAAAGATTGCGGCAGGAAGGGAAGCTGGAACGCGTCGGCGGCAACGCGCGGCCCCTGGCCCAGGCGCAGGTGGGAAACGCGGTAATCGAGCGAGACCACGGTGGCGCCGGGAAAGCTATTGCGAATGACGCGCCCCATGTCCCCGGATGCAGCGCCTACATCCAGAATCGAGAATTGCTCGCCGGGCTTAAGCAGCGTCTTCAAGACCTGAAGCAGCGCGCGATGCCCGCCGAACCAGCGGTTGATGCGCGCCAGATCGCGTAGACAGACGGCCGCTTCCGCTGAATCGGCGTGATCCATCAGTTCCGGCTTGAGGACGCGCCCGGCTGTTATGGACATCCCTTAAACGGCGACCAGCCGCCAGCCCAATGAAGCGACCATTCTGGCAAAATCGACCGCCCCCTTCGGCGAGCCCGTATGCAGGGCCAGCAGATCGGCGAACAGCGCGGGTCTGCAAGCCAGCGCTCGAAGCGCTCTGGCACGCAATCGGGGACACCGGTCCAGGGTCAGCAGGAGCTGTCCCATGTACGCCGGCCGGAGGGAAATGCGCCGATGCTCGGACTCGTACCGATTCAAGTCGTCCGCCTCCAACGCGGCGGCAAGAGCTTCGGCCTGCTGGAAGGCCAACGCGATTCCGTCTCCGGTGATGGCATCCACCGAGCCGGAGGCGTCGCCCACCAGCGCCACGCGCGCCATCGCCACGCGTTTCAGGCGGCGCGTCGAGGTACAAGCGCCTTGTTCACGGGAGCAGGTTGCGACCGAGGCCAGCCGGCGCTCGAGAGCGGGAAATAGAGGCAGGGCATCCTGCACGCGCAGGCGCGAATCGCGGGAGAGCACGGCGACGCCAACTTCGCTGTGCGATACGGGGGTGATGTAGAGCTGACATCCATCGCCCCAATGGATGTCCACGTGTGAACTCCAGGGCTCGATGGCGTAATGCCGCCGGAAGCCGAAGCGGGTCTTGTCGCACCGGAACTGGTCGAGACCCGCCCAGCGCCGGATGCCGGAACGGGCGCCATCCGCGCCGACGATCCAACGCGAGCGAATTCGGCGAGGGCCGATCTGCACGCTGTCGCCATGAAACGCAGAGGCAGGGGCGCCCCACAACAATTCCACGCCTCTTTGTGCGGCTTGCTCCGCAAGCAGCGAATGCAGTACCGTGCGGCGGATGGCGAGACCCGGGCCATGGGGAAAATTTGCCTCCACGAAATCCTGCGGGCCGATGAAACGGATTCCTCGAAACGGGAAGCCGACGCCCACCGGAAGATCGATCCCGAGGCGGACCGCAACCGCGAGTGCAGCCGGCATCAAGCCTTCGCCGCAGGCCTTGTCGTGGGGCGGGCGGCCGGGGTCGGCCACCATCACACGGAATCCCTTGCGGCGCGCTGCGATCGCAGCGACCAGACCGGCGGGTCCGCCGCCGACGATCAGAATGTCCGTGTCAAACATGAGTGGGCGCAACGAAAAGCGGGGACACTATAGCCTGTCCAGCCCCAGGCGTTGTCGATAGAAGATCGCTTCCGGCGCCGGGACAGACAATGGTGTCCCCGTTTTTCGGGCCGTCAAGGTTTCTTCGTGAGTTCCTGGTAGACGACTTCCGTGAAGCTGGCAAACGCGGGACCTCCGCGGCCACCGCCCTTGGCTTGAGCCGGAGGCGGATCGCCAACCGCCGCTTTGATTTCATCCAGCGTCTTGCCCTGCGCCACCAGTTCCTTAATCTTCGCGCGCTTGGCGGCGACATCGGTTGCGCGCTTCTCAACAGCGGCTTTGGTCTGCACATCGCCGTGCCCGGGAACAAACTGGTCCGCGTTGAGCGCCCCGATTCCCTTCGCGGTGGTGACCCAGCCTTCCGAGGAGCCGTTCTTCTCCAGATGGATCAGCGCATCCGGCTGCGTCGAGATGATATCTCCGGTGAACACGATCTTCTCGGAGGGCAGAAAGACCACCAGATCGCCGCTGGTATGCGCAGGCGCCCAGTGAAGCACCTCCAGCTTCACACCGTCGATCTTGAGATCCTCTTTGTTCTTGGAGACGATCTGCGTGGGGAGGTGACCGGCAGGAGGAGCGCCCCGGCCACCGGCTGCGAGCGCGATGTCCTGCTCCTTCTTATTGTTCTCGTGAGCGACGATCGTGATGCCCGCCGGGAAGGATGCCAGCCCATTCACGTGATCTCCGTCGCTGTGGGTCTCAATGACGGTGGTAACCGGCTTGGGCGTGATCTTGGCGATCTCGTCCAGCAGTTGCTTCCCTGCCGCGGGAGTGGTCTTGGCGTCGACCACAATCACGCCTTTGTCGCCGATGATGACGCCGCTGTTTCCGCCGCCGCCCTCGACCCAGTAGACGTTGGGCTTGAGTTGGTGGACCATGAGCGGCATCGGGGCGGGACCCTGAGCGAGCGCCAAGGCGGCCAGCGCGGTCAGATTCACGACCGCCGCAAATCCGAAGGAATAATATTTTCGAGCATGCATACGCGGTATTCTCCAGTCTTCAAGAGGAACTCGCCGCACAACCCACGTCGGGTGAACTGCGGCCCTGTGGACCTTCAAGAAAACTGTAGCATGCCGGAGGCTTTGCGTCGACGATAAATATCCGCCCCTTAGCGCGTCCATGCCGCGATGTGCAGACCGGAGGGGAGTTTCGCGCGCGCCAGATCGAGATTGTCGTTGAGGATCGGGACGGCCACGACAACGGTATCCGGAGGCGAAGGATAGTTCTGGCTGAACGAGATGGTCAAGGCTTGCGGGGTCCCGGCGAGCTCGCGCGATTCGTCATCATAGGAGCGCAGCAGGCGCGCACGCTGCGGATCGTCACAGGTGATGAGAGCCTCGCGGATCACCTGATCCTCTGAGGCGTATTCGAGCACCGCCGCCACGTGCGGGTCCCTTAAGCGGGCATCACGCGTGTCGTCCGGCGGAACTTCCAGGCCGACATAGCGTTCCGTCACTGTCTCGCGCGAGATGCTGAAGTGGAGCAGCGGAACATAGGTATCGAACAGCCGTTGCGCGGTTCCGAGCTTCAGGACCGACCACCATTGAACCTCCTCGATGCCGCGGTCGACTACCCACAGGGCGTTCTCCACGACTTGCGCATCGTCGCCGGTGATGGTCGCCGAGTAGAGGGCCTTCTTGGTGGGATCCGTGCCGAGGGGCCAAGCTTCCAGTGTAACGGTGGCCAAACCGCCGATCTCATCCAGCACATGCCGGCTACGAGTGGACTTACGCAGCAGCAGCTGCTCCCCGGAAGGGCGTCCCGGTACTCCGATGCCGCTGACGTGGTAGGTGACGTTGCCGATCTCAACGGTGGTCCGACCGTTCTTTTCGGTTTGGGTATAGGTCGAGTAGGACTGGACCCCAAGCCGCTTGGCAGGGGCCACCGGAGGAGGCTGCTGCGCGCACACCGCGGCCCCGAGCGCAGCTGACAGCAAGCCCACGGACAACAAGCGGTGTCGGGTCACTCCGATATCAAAGCACATCGAGGGTCAGTGCGCCACCCTGCGAGTGGACCGCGGAGCGGTAAGGTGAACGGCGGCGCCCAAGAGGCCGGCTTCGAACAAACGGCGATCCATGCGGGCCAGCTCGCGCTCGGCTCGCGGCGGCAGCAGGCGACTGTGCGGAATGGCGCACAGATAGTTGGGGATTTCCCACACCTCGCGCTCCGCCGTCATCCAGTCCATGAAGTCGAAGCGCGCCAGGTTCACGGGGCGGGAATAGGCTCGCAGGGTCTTCTCGCCGGCGGGATTGTAGTAATCCTCGAAATAGCTCATCGCCAGTTCGCGCAAGGTGCGGTAGACCGGCTCGCGGGAGCGCAGGCCGGAGTAATCGGACTTGGCGACCGCGCCCCAAAGCCCGTGGGTGCGGTAGACCGCCAGCACGTGGTCGGAATCGCGAACCGCTTCCAGATCGAGAATCAACGGCGGATAGCCCAGCATCCGCAGCGCCGCGGCCGCCACCAGCGCTCCTTCCATGCAGTGAGCCACGCCCTTTTGGAGCGCCAGGCGCGGCGAATAGCAGGTGTCGCCGGACGGCTCCAGATTGTAACCGAGATCGTCGTCGAGGAAGCACTGGATGCGCACCGGATCGGACAGCCGGGAAAAGATTTTGCGCTCGCGGCGGTCAAAGCAGTCCATACTCTTAACATGGGCCATTGTTATATACTCACCATTTTGTATGCGTGATTTTCGGTTGGGCGACGTCCTCGACGATTACTGCGTGAAATGCCGCCGCCTCACGAATCATTCCATCGTATCGCTGATCGCCGCGAAGGCGGCCAAGGTGCGGTGCCGCACCTGCTATAGCGATCACGATTATCGCAATGAACAGATTCCTCCTTCGAAGAAGGATTTGAAGAAGGCCGCGCTGTTCAATCAGGTGCTGGCCGGGGCGGCGCCGCCTGCGCCAGTGGCCGGAGCGGGAGCGACCGATCCACTCCCGGCCGAACCCCTGACGGCCGAAGCGGCGCCGGATCCCGCGCCTGCTCGCCCCAAGAGCGCACGCAAGAAGGGTTAGGCCGGCGTTGCCTGGCGGACTTTTCGGCGAGGACCTATTGCTGAGTACGGGGATCGCTGCGCTTCACCTGAGCTCGGCGCCGCCCCTGGTCGAGATTGTCCGCCGCCTTCTGCTTGGCGGCGTCGGTAACTTTGATATTGTTGACCACCGTGTGCGCGCCGGCGGTCTTCGCCATCCGGGTGGCGGAACCCTTGTGCTGGACCACGCTAGTGGCGCCCTCCCAAAACGCCACGCCGCCCTGGACGCGCACGGTGAAGCCGTCCTTGCCGATCTTGGATTTCGCCAGCTTGGCGCGAATGGCGGCTTCGATTTGCGTATCCTGCTGGGCCGTTACACCCGGCACGGCCGCCGGCGGAGCCTTTCCGCCCGGAGCCGGCTTGGCTTTGGGACCGGAAGCCTTTGGGGTGGTCTTGGCGGTGGTGGAGACTTGGGCTGTCCCCAGGCCCGCGGTTATTCCGAGTCCAGTCGCCAGGACTACGAGGAGAATCCTGTTCACAGGAGACTAGTCTTGCTTCCCTGGAGATATTCTCACGGGACGCGTTCGTGCGCGTCATCGCGCTGACTGGCGCGCCCGCCATTTCCACTTTGTTCGCCTTACAGGTAGAAGTCGTGCAAACCCGATATTGGCAGGTGGGGGACCTGCCCCACTATGGCCGCTCAATCATTTGCAGCCTGTGGCACAGGCCTCCGGCCTGCGAGCGACTTCTGCCACCGGCCGCTAACCGCGGGGCTCCTTGTTCCCGCCGCCGACCACCGCCTCGGCGTGATGCCGCACGTCGATGCCCTTGACGTAATACAGCACATCCTCGGCGATATTGGTGGAATGGTCCGCGATCCGCTCCAGGTTGCGCACGATCGACAGCAGATTCAGAGCCTGCGGAATATGGGTGGGCTCGCGTTGCATGAAGCTGATCAGCTCGTGGAAGAACGCCGTGCGCAGATTGTCGACGGCGTCGTCGGAGGCCAGCACGCTGTGCGCCAGCTCCGAGTCGCGCGCCACGAACGCATCCAGGGCTTTGCGCACCATCGACTGCACCAGCCCGCCGATGTGCGGAATATCGATCATCGGCTGCACCATAGGCTCGTCCAGCAGCGCCAGGGCCCGCTGCGCGATGTTCACCGCCAGATCGCCCATGCGCTCCAGGTCGTTGTTGATCTTGATTGCCGAAGTGATCAGGCGCAGATCTCCCGCCATAGGCTGTTGCAGCGCCAGCAGGCTGATGGCGTGGTCGTCGATTTCCAACTCCATCTGATTGACGCGCGCTTCATTTTGCAGCACCTCTTCGGCCAGTTTGCGGTCCTTCTGCACGACGGCAGTGATGCTGCGGTACACGGCCGATTCGACCAGCGCGCTCATGGCCAGCAGCTTGCTCTTGAGTTGTTCCAGCTCTTGATCGAAATGACGCAGTTGTGTCGCCACGGGTGCTCCCATAATATCCCTCTCCGGCGCTGGGCGATCAACCGAAACGCCCGGTGATATAGTCTTCGGTCGCTTTCACCTTCGGAGTCTTGAAAATGACTTCGGCCGTGTCGAACTCCATCAGCTTGCCCATGAGGAAAAAACCGGTATTGTCGGCGATGCGCGCGGCCTGCTGCATGTTATGGGTCACGATCACCACGGTGCAGTTGCTCTTGATGTGGAACAGCAGTTCCTCGATCTTGGCGGTGGCGATAGGGTCCAGCGCCGAGCAGGGCTCGTCCAGCAGGAGCACTTCCGGGTCCACCGCCAGCGCCCGCGCGATGCACAGCCGCTGCTGCTGGCCTCCGGAAAGATCGAAGGCGCTCTTGTGCAGCTTGTCCTTGACCTCCTCCCACAGCGCGGCCCGCCGCAGGCTGCCTTCCACCCGCTCCGCCATCTCGCTGCGTTTGCCCATTCCGTTGATGCGCGGCCCGTAGGCGATGTTGTCGAAAATCGACTTGGGAAACGGATTGGGCCGCTGGAACACCATGCCCACGCGCCGCCGCAAATGCGACACTTCCATCTCCAGAATATTTTCGTTGTCCAGCAGGACCGCGCCTTCGGCGCGGGTTCCCTTGATGGTTTCGTTCATCCGGTTCAGCGTGCGCAGGAACGTCGACTTGCCGCACCCCGATGGTCCGATAAAGGCGGTCACCTTGTTGGCGTACACATCCAGGCTAATTTCGTGCAGCGCCTGATACGCGCCGTAGTAGAAATTCAGGTTGGTGGAACGGAGTTTGGGAGCACTGCCGGTGGGCATGGGCCTGGGAGCCTCCGCGGCTTCCTTGGAAAGGTCGTTGATGGCATCGGGGCTCATTTGAGGGGTCACGGCTATTATCTCGATTTATGGGAACTTCCGCTGGCGACAATGGACCGGGCGGTGATGTTGATTAGGAACACCATCGTGAGCAGCACGAACCCGGCTGCCCACGCTTGGCGGTGCCAGTCGGGATATGGCGCCACAGCATAATTGTAGATCATCACCGGGAGCGTGGACGTCGGCTGTCTCCAGCCCGGGCTCCAGAACTGGTTGCCAAACGCGGTAAACAGCAGAGGGGCCGTCTCGCCCGCGACCCGTGCCAGATTGAGCATCATCCCCGAAATCAGACCGCGCATGGCCGCCGGAATCACTACCGTCGCGATGGTCTGCGATTTGGTCGCGCCCAGCGCCATGGCGCCCTCACGCAGCGCGCCCGGCACCGACTTCAGGAACTCCTCGGTGGAACGCAGCGCGATCGGGATCATCATGATTCCCAGCGCGATCCCGCCGGAGTAGGTCGAGAAGCCGTACTTGGCAACGACCAAAGTGTACACAAAAATACCGATGACGATGGACGGGACTCCGTTCAGCAGATCGGTTACGAACCGGATAGTCGAGGCGTAACTGCCTCCGGCGTACTCCGCCAGGTACACCCCGGCCAGGAAGCCGATCGGCACTCCGATGCAGGATGCGAGCAGCAACACCTTGGCGCTGCCCACCAGAGCGTTCGCCATGCCGCCACCCATTTCGCCCACCGGAACGGGCAGCTTGGTGAAGAAGTTCCAGCTCAGCGAAAAACCGCCCTCCACGAACAGATACCCCAGGATAAAGAAAAGCATTCCGACCGCGAGCACCGTGCACACGCCCGTCAGACTCAGCATCACTGCGTTCACGGCTTTCCGGCGGAAGGACAGTTTCATTGGCTGGCCCCTTTTTCTCCGGTCGCCAAAATCAGCAACCGAGCCGCCCCGTTCAGCACGATGGTAAGCGCAAACAGCACCAAGGCGAGTTCGATCAACGCGCTGGGATAGACGTCGCCGATAGCTTCGGAGAATTCGCTCGCGATCACCGATGCCATGGAGTTGCCCGACGCGAGGAGAGAAGCTACAATCCTGGGACTGTTTCCGATCACCATGGTCACGGCCATGGTCTCGCCCAGCGCCCGCGCCAGCGCCAGAAAGATGGAGCCCATAATGCCGCGCCGCGCATACGGCACCACGACGTCCCAGGTCGTCTCCCACCTGGTTGCTCCCAGCGCCAGCGCCGCTTCGCGCAAATCCTTCGGAACAGCCAGCAGCACTTCCCGCGATACCGAAATGATGAACGGCGCGATCATCACCGCCAGCACCACGCCGGCGGCCAGAATACTCGGACCGTAAAACGGGCCCGAAAAGAAGAACGGCGGGTGGTTGCCAAAGCTATCCTTGATTGGCGGAACCACTGTCAACAACAGTGGCACCAGCAACAGGATGCCGATCAGACCGATAATTACGCTGGGCACCGCTGCCAGAAGCTCGATCAGGAATGTCATCCCGTCCGAGAGTTTCGGCGGCGCCAACTCCGCCAGGAAGATGGCCGCTCCTACGCCGAACGGCACGGCAATAAGCAGTGCGAGCGCGGAAGTCACCACGGTTCCATAGATGAAGGGAAGCGCACCGAAATCTCCCGTCACCGGGTTCCATTCGGTGCTAGTCAGAAAGCGAAAGCCAAACTTCTCGCGGGCGACAGCCGAGTGCGCCCACAGCTCCCAAACCAGTAAAGCCGTGAGCGCGAGGATCAGCGTGGCGCAACTGAAGGCGAGCGCTTGCGCCAGGCTGTCTCCGCTGAAAATGCGCGACAGAAAAGGAGCCCGCCCGTGCGGGCGGGCGGTCTGCGGAATCGTCGCAGATGTTGCCATTTACTTTATCTTAGCGATTGCCTTCGTTTCCTTCGCGACAACCTCCTTCGGCAGCGGAGCATAGCTCAGCGCTGAAGTCATGGTCTGTCCGTCCTTCAACATCCAGGCCAGGAAATCGGTGATGATCTTCTTCTTGGCCGGATCGGAGATCTTTTCTGGAACCAGAACCCACGTAAAGCTGGAAATCGGATACGCGCCTGTGCCCGGAGCGTTCGTAATGGACACTCGGAAGTCCTCGGGCATCGCTTTCGCGGCGCCGGCGGCTGCCGCCGTCACGCTAGCCAGGCTGGCTTCGATGAACTCCCCGCTGACATTCTTCACCTTGCCGTAGGTCATGTGGTTCTGAATGGCATAGATCAACTCCACGTAGCCGATCGAATTTGAGGTCTGTTTGACCTGACCGGCGACGCCTTCGTTGCCTTGGCCCCCCAACCCCACCGGCCACTGCACCGAGGCGCCGCGGCCCACCTTCGTCTCCCATTCTTTGCTGACCTTGGCCAAGTAATCCACCCAGATGAAGGTCGTTCCGCTGCCCTCCGCACGATGCACCACCACGATGTCGTTCTTCGGAAGATTCACGCCCGGGTTGGCTTTGACCAATTCCGGATCGTTCCACTTCGTGATGTGACCCAGAAAAATCCCCGCCAGCGCATCCGGCGTAAAGTTCAACGCAGCGGTAACCCCCGGCACGTTATAGGTAGGCACATCCGCGCCGAGCACCGTCGGGAAATGCAGGATACCCATCCCGCGTTTCTCCTGAAACTCCTTTATCTGCATGTCGGTCATCGGCATGTCGCTCGCGCCGAAATCTACCGTGCCCGCCGTGATCTGCTGGACCCCGAAGCCGGAGCCCTTGGACTGGTAGTTGATCGTAACACCGGTTTTCTTGCTGTAATCGCTAAACCACTTCGAGTACATGGGGTATGGGAACGTGGCCCCGCCGCCATTGATCAGCGTCTGGCCGATGGCGCCCAGGGCGACCATCGCCATTCCAACTAGCACGTTTCTCGCCTGTCTCATCGTTGCTGTCCTCCTCGTCTAAATTGTCGCGTTAATACTGAACGGTCGGGGCCGAGCCCGGCAGAACGTACCGCAGGTCGAACCAGATCGCGTCCTGATGAGCATTCTTCGGTGCGCCCGTCGCCACGTAGAACGGGGAGCGCGTGAAGTACGCGTACTGCACCATCTCTTGCAGTGCTCCGTATTTGGCGTCGCGCCACAGGGTGTGAACCCAGCCGATGGTGAATTCCTGGATGGCCTTGTTTTGGGCGTTGGATGCGCCGGAATAGCCCCAACCGATCGGCGTTTTCCCATTGGCGTCCAACGCTGTGTTCTTGCCGCTAGCGATGCCGCCGTAGTAAGTGTAGAACTGGAACTTGCCTACTTGTGCCTCTATCCCATCCACAGTGGAACCGGCGTGGATGGCCGACAAGCTGCCGTCCGAGCGAACGATGACGTCCGGCACCTCGCCGAACAGATAGCGGCCCTCGCCGTCGCTCCAGAAGTTATTGGTGACCAAGTGGATCTTCGGAGTAATGCCGAAATTCGCATTGATCGACCCGCCTTCGCCGGTAGTCGTGTAATACGTGCTGTTGGTAGAGTTGAAGACCTTGAATTGGCTCGTGACCCCGGCTATCTCAACGTGCACCCGCGAATTCGGTTGGATCGCAAGCTTTGCTATGACGTCCGGCCTAAGTTGCGGGATGCTGACATCATTGGTCTGGCTGGCGTCGAGCTGGTTGCCGTAATCGCTGGCGGAGAACACCGAAGCGGCAGGCAGCAGCGGACTGCTGGCGCCGCCGGATCCGCCGAAGTACTGGTCGGCGTTTTCGAGCGAAACCCCGAAGTTGATCTTGTCGCCATTGGAATGATAGAGGAAGCGGATGCCCGGAATGCGGCCCCACGCCAACCCATTCAAGTAATTCACGTCGAACTCTTGTCCGTAGAACAGGTCGCCCGGCAATGCCGAAAGCCCGTTGCGGTTAGGCGTCAGCAAACTCCAGGACTGGCCGGCCTGCACTTCGAAGTGCTTATTCCGCAGGTTGATCCAGTACAAGCGCAGGCGAAACAGAACCGAGTTACTCGTGACCTGGGTGTTGTTCCCCGCAAAGTCGCCCACAAAGTCAGACTCCCAGTAGCCGAGGTAGTGCCAATCCTTCCACGCGCCGTCAAAACGAACTCCAATGCGTGAGTTCTGGAGGCTCATCTTGTCCTCGGTATCGCGGGCTAGCGGCAAACTATTGTTGTAGGGAAATTTTCCGAAGTTGGTCTTCAGGCTGTCCCCGTCTGCGGTGCTGCGCCAGGTGTTCGTAAAGTCCATGAACCCGATCGGGGTGATCGTCGTGCCGCCGACTTTGAGTTGCAGGGGCGAATCCGGCACCTGGCTAGCAGCCGAGGCTTGCGGGCCGGGCGCTGGAGCCGGTGGAACCACCGCGTTGGGCGCGGGAGCGGCCGGCAGAGGGGGCACGATCGGCGCGATGCTGGCGACGTCTCCCACGTTCGATTTTGCGGGTGTCTCCTCGATCGGCGTCGCCGATTGCGCGGCGGCCACGCCGTCGATCTGCTTTTTCTGGCCCAGCAGGATCAGCCGCAATTCCTCGATCTGCTTCTGCTGATCCGCCAGTTGCTGCTTCAATTCCTGCGTCTCTTTGGTTTCGCCGGCGGGAGCGCCGGCCTCATCCGCGGCAAACGCCGACGCGGTCAAGCCAAGGACCACCATTACACTCAACCCACGGATTACATTCTTCGGACGCCGGACGGGCCGGCCAACATATAAGCTCATATCTAGGGGTAGCTCCTGTTTTGTTGTGGTAAAGCCGGAAGGAGAGAATACCCTTTGGCGGTGAGCTAATCGTGACGATTGCGTTAAGTTTTGATTACAGGCTTTTGGAGAGCGGTAAAGTGATTGTAAACACAGAGCCTTTGCCCAATTGGCTGGTTGCAGAAACGTGCCCGTCCATGCGTTCGACGATGTGCCTTACGATAGACAATCCCAGTCCGGTCCCGCCCACCTGCCGGGAGCGCGCCTTGTCCACACGGTAGAACCGCTCGAAAATCCGCGGCAAATCGCTCGATGGAATGCCCGTCCCGGTGTCGGAAACCAGGATGCCCAGGCTCGACCCGTTGCGCCGGGTCTCCACCCGCACCTTGCCGGACGGACGGTTGAACTTCACCGCATTGGCCAACAGATTCACCAGCGCCTGCTCCAACCGGTAACGCGATCCCAGCACCAGAATGTTGTCGACCGGACCTTTTTCGACGGTCACGCCGCGCAGAGCCGCCTCCGCCGCGATGGTGGAGAGCGCGCTCTCGATCGCCTCGCCCACCGGCACCTGTTCCGTGTTCTGCGGACCGGAACTGGTTTGCAGCTCCGACAGCGTGAGCAGATCCGCGGCGATGTTATTGAGCCGGATTGCGTTGGAGCGGATGATTTCCAGGAACCGCCGGTTGTTCTCCCGATCCTCGATCGCGCCATCCAGCAGCGTTTCCGCATAACCGGAGATCGCCGCCAGGGGCGTGCGGAATTCGTGCGAGACGTTGGCCACGAAATCCGTGCGGACGTTTTCCAGACGCTCCAGGTCGGTGATGTCGTGCAAGATAGCGATCGCTCCAGGTTTATCCCCGGGCTTGTTGCCGGAGATCAGGGGCGCTGCCTGCAACTCGAACGAGCGCCCGTTGGCCGCGGGAATCTGTAGATGCCGCGTGGCCGGCTGGCCGGTGCGGATGACCTCGCTGAGGGTTTCCTGGAGCGTCGTGTCGCGCACCAGCTCGATCAGCGGCATCCCGCTCGAGGGTAGCGCGCTTGACGGATTTGCGCTGGATGACGCCGGAGTGCCGGCCAGCCGCGCCAGCGCCTGATTGCAGAAGGTCACGCGCAAATTCTGGTCCACGGCCAGAACGCCTTCGGCCATGGACGCCAGGATGGCCTCGCGGCGCGCCGACTCCACCTTGGCCCGCTCCACCAGCACACGCGTCTGCCCGGCCATTCGCAGCAGAGAGCGGTCCAGTGCCTCCAATTCGTCAACGCCCAGCCGGCCCAGCATGCTCGCGCCTGCGGACTCGTCGCCGGCTTCGAGTAAGCCTTCGGCAAACTTCCTCATCCGCGCGATCCGCAGATCCACCGGCCGGGACAGCACGAACGCGAGCCCCAACGAGATCGCCGCGCCGCCCGTGCCCAGCAGGATTTCCAGCCGCAACGGCCACTGGAGCGCAATACCGGCCGCCGTCACGCCCAGCGCTGTCGCCAGGAAGGCGCACCAGAACAGGCGCTGGAAGATCGTGCTCCGAAAGTTAGGCTGCAAAGATGTATCCGGAAGACCATGCTAACACCACTTGGTCACGGATTACTTACAGTTAGCGTCAGTTAGCGTAAGTTCACCTTATCGTAATGGCTTTGTAATGTTTCCTCGGTTACTCTGTGAGTGAGATGAAGAAAATCGTGCTCATTGAAGACGACGCGGACCTGTACTCTCTGATCCAGTACAACCTCGACAAGGAGGGGTTCGCGATGGTGGGTTCGCAGACCGGCAAAGGCGCGATCGAGCTGTGCCGCCGGGAACGGCCGGACCTGATCATCCTGGACATCATGCTCCCGGATTCCGACGGTCTGGACATTTGCAAGGGAATCCGCGCGCATTCCGAGCTCCAGCACATCCCGGTGATCTTCCTGACGGCCCGCGCCTCGGAAACCGACCGCATCGTGGGCCTGGAGCTGGGCGCCAACGACTACATCGTCAAACCCTTCTTCGTGCGTGAGCTGATCGCGCGCATCAAGATTCATTTTCGCGGCCAGCAGCCGGCCACCAAGCTGCTCAAAGCCGGGGAGCTGGAATTGGACCGCGCGCGCTGCCAGGTGCGTCTGGCCGGCCAGGAGATCGCGCTAACCGCGACCGAGTTCCGCTTGCTCGAATTTCTGATGAGCCGCCCCGGCGTGGTGTTCAGCCGCGAACAATTGCTGGACGCGGTCTGGGGCCACGATCGCGCCGTCACCGACCGGACCGTGGACGTCTACGTCCTGCGCCTCCGGCAGAAGATCGAAGCCTCGGAAGGGGTCTCCTTCATCCGCAGCGTGCGGGGCTTCGGCTATAGCTTCAACATCGAAGTCCCGGTTACGCAAGCGCAGTAGCCGGTGGTGGGCGCGGCGGGGCTCGAACCTGCAACCCTCAGCTTCGAAGGCTGATGCTCTATCCAATTGAGCTACGCGCCCGTGCCCGCTATTATCCCGCACTCCGCGGCCGAGACGCCCGTCGTATCCTTTTGACATGACCGGCCAGATCGAGACTGAGATTAAGCTTGCGATGAAAGACGGCGCCGGGCCAGCGCGGCGCCTGATCGAGGAGTTGGGTTATCGCATGACTCGGCCGCGCACGTTGCAAGTCGACCAGGTGTTCGATTTCCCCGATCGCTCACTGCGGCAGAGCGGCAGGCTTCTCCGCGTCCGATCGGAAAACGCCCGATCGGAAGACGGCGGTGCGATCCTCACCGGCGCTATCCTCACCTATAAGGGACCGGTTCTTTCCGCCGGCCTTCACAAATCCCGCGAGGAGCTGGAAACTTCCGCAGCCGACGGCGGCGTGCTCGAACAGATCCTCGGGCGGCTGGGCTTGGTCCCCTCGTTCCGCTACGAGAAATACCGCACCACCTTTCAGACTCATGGAGAACCCGGCCTAGTGGAGCTGGATGAAACTCCCATCGGCGTCTTTCTGGAACTGGAGGGCCCCGGGTACTGGATTGACCGCACCGCGCTGCGGCTGGGATTCGCGCCTCGGGACTACGTCGTCGCCAGTTATGCTGCGCTTTATCGCGATTTTCTGGACTCGCATGAGGGTCCGCCCGATATGCTTTTTGGGGAAGACCATAGGTCGTCTGAAAAACATCCTTAGTACCTCCGAATCTATTGCGATTTGACACAGCCGATGTTAATCTTCCAATAGCTCAAGAGAGCCAAAGTGAACGCGGCGAGCAGCGCCGCAAGGGAATGCTCATCGGATGCTCGAACTCGCAATAACGGCAATCATCGCGGCGGGATCGGCCCTGCTGTTGGGCGTCTGGTTTCGCTATACCTGCCTGTTGATCGTGAGCGCCAAGACCGCTCTGGATTACGCGGGCGATGTAGCTGCGGCCAACCAGCTCAGCTTCCAGGATGTGCAGGCCCGTTTGCATTCGCGCGACATCACCGAATTAGACCCGCTCCGCGCGGCTCTGGAGCGCGACTACGAGTTGATCACCTATCTGCTGAAGAACGCTGCGCATTCCAGCGCCATGGAATCGTCAATCGAGACCCAGATGCTGGAGTTGAACTATCGCTTGATGGACGCCTGGTATCGGGTCAGCCGGCGCTTCTCCACGGAAGCAGCCTGCCGGGCGCTGGAAGATATGTCCCTGGTGGTCGCCCACTTTGCCAACGTCATGGGTGAACGCAACGCCTGCGCCACCGCCGCCTGAGCGTCCTGTTCCCACCACGAGTTCCTCCTGGTTAACGTTCCGCTCACTTGCCAGCGCGGGCTTGCCTACCGGCAATCTGCTTCTCGATCTCGACCAGCATCTTCCGCCCGCTCTCCCATTCGGGCCCATCGGGCGGACCCGCGAGGAAAGTCCGCATGCGCTCCGCCGCGCCATCCAGGTCGCCCTTGTGCCACAGAATCACACCTAGCACGTAGTTGCCGCGCGGCTCGGCTTGCGCGCCTTCGAGTTTTGCCGCTTCGCGCGCGCTGTGCTCCGCCGCATCCAGACGGTCCAAGTTCAGGTTGGAGACAGCATTGAAGTAAAACGCTTCGGCGAACTCGTAGGGATCCAGGCGCAGCACTTTGGCGGAGGTCTCCGCGGCCTCCTGCCATCTGGATTCCTGCACATCCATTCGGTACAGGCGCTCGTACGGGTACAGATACTCGGCGTCGGCCGCGATGGCCTTGCTGTAGGCATTCCGGGCTTCGCTGAGATGCTTCCGCTGTTCATAGACCTTTCCCAGCTCCAGCCAGGCGGCCGCGAAACGGGGATAGATTTTTACGGCGCCGGCGAAGTCTTTCTGGGCCTCGTCGGGCCGATTGTGGCGGATCGCCTCCAGACCGTTATCGTAGGATTTGCGCGCCTGCTTGGGAGCCAGAAGCGTGGTCGCGCTGATGGTCAACCCGAGCTTGGCGCCCTCCCGGCGCAGCACGATCACGCCGGAAAACATGCTCAGCGGGACCGGGTCGGCGCTGTACCCGCCTAAGGACGCGCGCAACTCGCAGCCCGACACCCCGGCCAAGCTTTCCCCGCTCGCGCTTAAATCCCCGCTGAAACTCGATTTGGCACCGCGAGGGATGGCGAAGCGGCCGTTGGAATCGGTGTACCCTACCGCGGTGACGGTGCGGCCGCACGCCTGCTGCACGGCGATGCCCTCGGGATCCGCACCGTCGCTCAGCACCACCCGCCCGGAGATCGTTCCGTCCGCGCCGCTTCGGTCGCCGCGCGGTCCCCTACCAGGCGTATCCTCACTGGACACACCGCGCTGCATGCCTGAGTCGCCGCCCGTATTCGCGCGAGGGACCGTCGCTTGACCGGGCGCCGGCTGGCCGGGCGCCGGTTGGCCGGGCGTCTGTTGGGCCCAGGCCTGTTGCGACAAAGTCCGCGGGGACAATGCCATCGCGCCGCACGCCAGCACCGCCGCCCACTTCCGCCGGAGCATGAAGCCACTCCTTGCTGGTGATTATACTCCAGCGTTACGAACGCAGCATCAACAAGAAGAGGGTGACGTAGCGCTTCACGTTTCCGGTGATGAGGAACTCCTCGCGGACGTGGGCGTGTCCCTGCTCTCCCAGGCGCGCGGCGATTTCCGGATGCGACAGCAGATAGCGGATTTGATACGCGGTTCCCTCGACGGAATGAGCCAGGAGGCCGGTCTGCTTGTGCAGCACCTGCACCGGAATTCCGCCGACGGCCGAGGCCACAACGGGCTTCTTCTTCCACAACGCCTCGGCCACGGTGAGACCAAAACCCTCGCGCAGGCTCTTCTGAATAATCACGGTCGACCCGGTCTGGAGCGCGTTGACTTCGAGGGGGCTGGCCGCGGGCAGCTCCAGAATATGAATGTCGGGATCGTTGGCGGCCTCCTGGCGCGTTTCCTCCAGCACCACGCTGCCTTCCGGATCGTCGCTGGCGCCGCCCCCGGCCAGCACCAGTTGGCAATCGAAGTAGCGTTTGACGATGCGATAGGCCCGCACCACCCCCACCGGATCCTTCAAGCGGTCGAAGCGCGAGATCTGCGTTAAGACCGGACGCTCCGGATCGATTCCGAAGCGCTCCATCACGGACTGGACGAACACTGGATCGAGCTCACGGTTCTTATCCGAAAGCGGGTCGATCGCGGGGTAGAACAGATACTGCGGAATCGGGAGCTGGCGCGCAAAATCGGGCGAGGAAAAGATCGAGGCGTCGTAGCGCGACACCCACGGTTCCAGAAAATCCCATACCTCCAGGGATGGCCGCGAAAGATCGATGTGGCAGCGCCAGATCCAATGACCGGCATGTTCCGCGCGTCCGTCAATGAGTCCCGCCGGCTGCGGGTCGTGGATCACGACGAACTCCGCATCCAGGCGCAGGCGGGAGCGATTGTACTCGCTATAAGACCGGAAAATGTCGAACGCGTTGGGGGGCAAGGGGACGGGACTGCCGTGCAGCGCGTTATGAAAGGCCTTGGTGACTTCGAAGAAGTCCCTTTCGCCGGCCATGACTTCCCAGCCCGGCCGCAGTCCCAGCTCCTCCAGCAGCGGCACGATCCGATTCAGCAACTCCGCGACTCCGCCGCCGATCCTGGTGGAATTCACCATCAGCACTTCGCGCCCGGCGAGCGGCTTGGCCAGAGCGCGCAACTCGTCGATTTCGGCGCCTAACAGGGGGATGTAGCGATCGAGGGTGATTTCTTCGCTGCCCGGCTCCACGGTGGTCATTCTCTTTCTCCCGCGCGCACGATCCGGACCATCTGATCGCGCGCGCTATCCAGCGTGTTGGTGTAAATGTCGATGCGGTTGATCCGCCTCGCCAGGTCTACGCGGCCCATCATCGATTCCAGCCAATATGAGAAGTCGTTGGTCTTGAGCTGGAGCCGGAGCCGCGAGATCAGGAAGTGATAGTGGATGGAAGCGCGGCTCAGCCGTTCGAGGCCTTCGCGGAACTCAGCAAGTGTGCGCGCCTCCGGCCCCAGCGGCGCGGTCACTTCCGCGCACTCGCAGAAATGAAACGGCTCGAAGCCGGAGATGTCCGCCTCGCGGGGATTCTCCTCGCAGCATTCGGTCACGATGCGGCGTAGATCTCCGCGCAACTCCGCCAAAGACAGGTAGTCGCGAACGTCCACGCCACCCAGGCGTTCGGCCAGCTGCGGGCGGTTCAGCCCGGTGAGCACCCATTCGGCGAGCTCGTTGGAGAAGCCCTCGGTCAGGAAATGGCGCCGCTCCAGGCTTTGGAACGTATGGAAAAAAATGGAAGCGTCGCTGGCCTGGTCCAGGCCGGCGCGAAGTTCGTTCAACGTATTCGCCTCTTGATTGTTGATGCGGATGACATAGGACGCCGTTACAAATTGGAATCCGGGGACTGTCTCCATCGCGTTTCCTCCTCCAGTTTTTCGAGAAAGCGGGCGACCTCGGCCGGGTTTCGCAGGAAGTAGCGGGCTCGGGTCTGCCGAGCCGTTCCCACCCGCGCGGTCAGCCCCGGCGCTAGCGCGCCGAAGGCGGCTTCGTCGGTCGAGTCGTTGCCGATGTAAATGGGCAGCGCGCCGGCCGATCGTAGACGCCACTGCCTTCGGGCGGCGTGGCCTTTGCCGCGAATTTCCCGCGGCAGCACTTCCCATACGCGATCGCCCGGGACCACGCGCAACGCGCCCGCGAGCTTTTCCACGACCCGATCTAGGATCTCGCGGGCATGCGCGATTTCCGGCGCTCGGGCGCGGCGGTGATGCACCGCGAAGGCCACGCCCTTGTCTTCGATCTGAATACCGGAGCCGTGGCCGTTTACTGAGATGCCGCCGTTGAGACAGGAGGCCAGTTGGCCTCGCGCGCCGGCCACGATGCGCATGACTCCCGGCGGAAAAGCCGTGTCTGGCGCGTCGCCGCCGTGAACGCCCAGATATTCGACGCCCGGCACTCCCACGCGGGCGCGAAGATCGGCCAGCCGCCGTCCGCTGATGACGCAGACACGCACGCCGGGATTTCCCGCGAGCCGCATCAGCGCGACGCGCGCGACGCGATTCATGCCTGCGGCGCCAGGGTTTTCCTCCAGCGGCGCAAGCGTCCCGTCGAAGTCGAGGAACAGCGCGATGGAATCGGCTTCGCGCACCTGCTCGGCCACATCATGCCACTCTTCTAACAACGAACGCATCTTCGCCCTATCGCTGTGGCGCACGCATCCTGCGTGCCGTGTCGAGACTCGTCTCGACACCGTCTTTCGGTCGGCAACCCAGCGTCGGCAGGAGTGCCGACGCGGCACGCACGAGTGCGTGCGCCACGTTCAAAGTGCGGGTTAGCACAGGACACCCGCGGCGGCCTCGCTCCGCGCCGGACTCGCGTGCGGGACCGGCGGCTCGTCCACCCGCACGGCGGCCAGCTCCCCGATCAGGTTACCGGCCCAGCGGTAGATGTTGTGTTCGCGAACGTAGGCGCGCATTCGGCCCATGCGCGCGTGGCGCTCCTCGGGAGACATCTCCAACGCGCGGTGGATCGTCTCCGCCAGAGCTTCGGTATCGTACGGATTGACGTGCAGCGCGTCCACCAGCTCATGCGAGGCGCCGGCGAAGCGGCTCAGAATCAGCGCGCCTGTCTCGCCGGCCTGCGCGGCCACGAATTCCTTGGCCACCAGATTCATGCCGTCGTGCAGCGACGTCACCAGGCACACATCGGCGGTGCGGTAGTACGGAAGAATTTCGCGATGGCTATGATGCTGCGCCAAAAACACGATGGGCCGCCACTCCGGCGTCTGAAAGCGCTTGTTGATCCGCTCGACTTCGGCTTTGACTTCCTCCATCAGATCCTGGTAGTGGCGGATGTGGGTGCGGCTGGGGGCGCCCACCTGCACCAGGGTGAAATGGCCGCGGTAGACCGGATACTTCTCGAAGAAGCGCTCCACGCCCAATAGGCGCTCGGGCAGGCCCTTGGTGTAATCCACACGATCGACGCCGATCCCCAGCAGGGTCGCTCCGGCGCATCCGGCCCGGCGCAGCAGGGCGGCGCGCTCCAGATACGCGTCCCCCGGATTCACATCTTCGAGTGGCGGCTCTTCGTGATTCTTGCCGAAGGTCACGCTGATGGGAAACGGATGCACATAGGTGAGATGCCCGCCGCGGTTCACCGCGAAATGCTCGCGGTCGATTCGCGACTCCAGCGCGCGGTCCACCGATTCCAGAAAGTTGTTGCAGTGCGACTGAATGTGGAAGCCGATCAGGTCCGCGCCCAACAGGCCGTCCAGCAACTCGCGCTGCCAGGGGCAGATTCCGAAAGCCTCCGGATTGGGCCAGGGGATGTGCCAGAAGATGGCCACGCGGGCGTCCGGCCGCGCTTCCTTGATCATCCGTGGAACCAGCGCGAAGTGATAATCCTGCACCAGCACGGCCGGATTCTTCTCGCCGGCGGCTTCTTCGATAAAGGCGTCGGCAAAGCGGCGATTGATCGCGTAGTAGGCTTCCCAATCCTGCTCGCGGAACACCGGACGCGTATGCGCGATGTGGCACAAGGGCCACAAACCTTCGTTGGAGAAGCCGAAGTAGAACCCCTGCTCCTCTTCCGGCGTCAGCCACACGCGGCGCAGAGTGTACTCGGGATGATCGGGAGGGACGCGCAGACGATCGTGTTTGTCCACGGCTTCCCGGTCCGCGTTTCCGGTCCCCTGCGCGATCCAGGTTCCTTCGCAGGCGCGCAACACCGGCTCGAGCGCGGTCACCAGGCCGCTTGCGGGAACAAGGCATTCCACCGAGCCATTGCGCCGCACGTGCTCATAGGGTTCGCGGTTGGAGATAGCAAACAGGCGGCTGCCCCCCAGCTTGCTTTCCACCGCGATGCGCAAACGCTCCGGGGTCCATAGCGCTTCGGCGTGATAGCGCAGGCGCGCTTCTTCCTCCGCGGCCGCCCGCGCGATGGAGATGCTGGTGGCCAGACGCGCGGCCTCGCGCTTCAGCGGGCGGAACACGTCTTCCTCCGGCAGATCGGGAGCGCTGCCCGCGGCGGCGAGCCCCGTGCGCAAGTCTCCCAGCCAGCGCGCCAGTCTTTCGATGGGTTGGCCCAAGCCCCATCGCAGCACCAGCAGCGTCACCGGCACGATCAGCAGAGTTTGAATGGCCACGCTGGCCAAGGCGCGCCGCAGAGTATCGGCGCTCTGGGACTCGATGAAGGCGGCATCGTGGAACACGGCCAGCGCGCCCAGCATGCCCGCATCGCCGCCGCCTGTATCGGCATGGAGGGGCAGCGCGAACACGTGCATGAGGCCGCCTGCGGCCTTGAAATACTCGCCGGACGCCACGCCCTGCCTGGCGGCGTGATCCACCACCTCGGGCAACTCGGGAACCCGCGAGGCCAGATTCGCGGTGATCGCCAAGGGCCGGTCCTGCGGATCGTACATCGCCACGCCCGCCAGACGCTCATGATCTTTGAACCGGTCCGCCAGACGTTGCAAGTCGCGATAGGAGTGCGAGGCCACCAGCGGCGCAGCGGATTTTTCCAGGCTCTCGGCCAGCACTGCCGATTGACGGTCCAGGTCGCGGCGTAGTCCGTGCATCTCATTTTGCGTCTGATACAAGGCGAACGCGAGCGACACCCCGCCCACGGCAAAGATCAGGCAAAGATTCAACCGGATAGTCAGTCGCACGCTTTACTCCTGTAGGACGCCTTAGCACGTCATTAACCGTCGTTAATCTTCAACGGCTTCGGGCCTAGGTGGAACGCCTTATCCTGCAAGAATTTCCGAATATCGCGCTTTCCTGCGCGTCCACGATTCGACTTATTGGCCTGCGCCCTCGGCGGCGAGCCCCGCCGTCTCACGCGCCGCTTTCGGAAGCAGCAGATAACCCGTCACCGAGTTGTTGGTCACATTGGCGATCACCAACTCGCGCTTCTGTCCGTCCGCATTGCCGTAAAAAATCACCGGCTCCTGCACGCTTTGGTTGCGCAGCCAGAGGTAGCGGCGATCGCTCGCGACGAACATCCATCCGCTGACGCGCCGGTACATGGTGTCGGTGTTGTCGATATACAGCGCGATGCCTTCACCCAAATCGCGGCTATGGTTCTTGGTTGCTTCAAACGGGATCTTGCGCACGGCGATCTGGTCGGAGACGGCGTCGATGCTGCGCCGGTCGCGTTCCTGATCGCGCATCAGCGCCGCGAGTTGCTCGCCCTGGCTGGAGCGGCCTTCCTCCATCTGGCGGTGGACCTGCGCCAGATCGCTGGATTGCTGGACGGATCGCTGTTCCGCCTGCTCACGCACCTGGTTCAGCTCCTGCTTCAATTGCGCGATCTGGCCCTGGTCCGCCTCACGCGAGGATTCCAGACCTGACACGCGCTCATTCACGTTCGCGAGTCTCTCTGTCTGGGCCTGCATTTCAGTCTCGATCTGCGCTTGCAGCTTGTGATAGGTGTCCTCTACCGATTGACTTGCCTGCTGGCTCACGGTTTCGATGCGCGCACGCAGGCTCCGGCCGAGGTCCGTCACCTGGCCTCGCAAAGATTGTTGCGCGCTCAACGAATCGGCCACCTTTGCCTCAGCCTCCTTCAATCGATCCCCGGCCGCGTCCACGGCTCCGCTCAATCTCTGCGTCACGCTTGGGAGATTGTGGAGCGAAGCATCCGCCTGCACCATTGGGTATGCGTACCACGCCAGGCCCACGATGGCTGCGGCGAGAAGAATACAAGCCCCGGTGAGGAAATGCTGACGCCGCTGTGCCGCGGCCCAGCGTTCTTCGTCGCGTTCCAGTTCGTCGCGTTTTGAATCGGGTTCGCTCATGAAAATCACCTCTCCGTGACAGAAGGCAATTCGCGCGCCAAAACGCGCAACTTGTTAGTACGCTGAAGGGGATGCGAGCCGCCCCTGGAGTTTCTTACTCGAACTCGGAAGAAAGTTCATGATCTCCGCGAATGACTTCGGCCGGCAGTGGCTGGACATCCAGGAAGACGCCGTGGCCACTTTCCGCAAGGTCGGTGAAAGCGGTTGGTACATTCTGGGCGATGAGGTGCGGGAGTTCGAAGCTTCGCTCGCGGCCTATTGGGGGGTCGAGCATGCCGCCGGGGTTGCCAGCGGCTTGGACGCCATCGAAATCTCGCTCAAGATTCTCGGTTGCCTGCCCGGCGACCCTGTGCTGACCACGCCACTCTCGGCCTTCGCCACCACGCTCGCGATTTTGAAAGTGGGTGGCGTTCCCGTATTCACCGATGTAGACGAGCGCGGCTTGCTCGATCTGAACCGCTGCCGCGATCTGTTTTGGCGCCGCCCCGACATCCGTTTCTTCGTACCCGTTCATCTGTATGGCCACGCTCTCGACATCGCTCAATTGCGCGCGCTGCGCGAGGAGTTCTGCGTGCACATCGTCGAGGATTGCGCCCAATCCATCGGCGCCCGCTTCCATGCCGTGATCAATAATAGCCAAGCCACCGGGACCGCCGGCCATCTCGCCGCCACCAGTTTTTATCCCACCAAGAATCTGGGCGCGCTAGGCGACGGCGGCGCGATCCTCACGGCCAATCCCGAATATCGCGCGCAAGCCGCTGCTCTTCGCGATTACGGCCAGTCCGCCAAATACCGCCATGAAGCGATCGGCTACAACAGCCGCTTGGATGAGCTGCAAGCCGCTCTGCTCCATCGCGTCATGCTGCCCCGGCTGAACGGATGGATCGATCGCCGGCGCGCCATCGCCAGCCGCTACCTCGCTGGAATTTCCCACCCCGAGGTGCGCTGTCCCGGCGCGCCGGAAGGCTCCGAGTCAAGCTGGCATCTGTTCCCCATCCTGGTCCCTCCCGGCCAGAAGCCCGCCTTCATGGATTACCTCAAAGCCTCCGGCGTCCAGCCTGCCGAGCACTACCCCGTCATCATTCCCGACCAACCCGTCATGGCCCACGCCGTCTTCGACTTCGCCGACGATTGCGCCACCGCACGCCTCATCGCCGCCTCCGAAGTCAGCCTGCCGATTCACCCCTATTTGACCGGCGAGGAGGTCGCGCGCGTGATCGAGGTGGTGAACGCGTGGCGCCCGGGCGCGCCGTGATCGAGGCGCAATCCGTTCAGTGGTGTCCGGTTACTTCTTACCGGCGCGGTCCTTGCCAAGCTGGTCCACGATCTTCATCGCCAGGTTGTTCAGTTCATCGGCACTGCTGGTTTTTGGTTTCGCGTACATGCTCCACAGGACCACGCGCGATTGCCGGTCCACCAGGAACAGCGATCCCTTCCCACGCGAACCCCCCGCCGAGACGGGCTTGGCGAAATCGTCGGCGGACAGCTTACCATCCGACTTCTTTTTTTCGCCATACATATCTTGCAGGCTCTGCTCGAAGCCTGCGCCGATACGATCCGTGAAAATCGCATCCGCCTTCTGTGGGTCGGTGACCACTTGTATGACGCCGCCGCTGGAGAGCCGGATGGCAAGATATTGATCGAGCCCGCCGGACATGGGCATCAAATAGACCGCTTTGACGCCGGAAAGATCGGCCGCCTCGACGGATAGGCTGGCGAGGGACAAGCAGGTGAGGGACATGCCTGCCGCAAGGAAAACCGTCAGCAGTCTCATGACTCCATCATACACACGTTATGCTGGTCCTTCGGCCGAATGTACAAGGGTCAAACAATCACCGTGATCATGCCTTGTCTTAACGAAGAGCAGGCGATCGAGCTGCTGTTGCAGCAGATGCCGGGTTACGTGGACGAAACCATCGTGGTGGACAACGGCTCCACGGATCGCACCTCCGAGGTGGCTCGGAAATGGGGCGCCAAGGTAATTCGGGAGGACGTCCGGGGCTACGGGCGCGCCTACAAGACCGGGTTCGCATCGGCCACCGGAGACATCATCGTGACGCTGGACGGCGATCACAGTTATCCCTTGGACGCGATTTCCTATCTTCTGGAGGCGTTTCTGCATCTCAACGTGGATTTCCTGAACGCCTCGAGGCTGCCGCAGCGCGATCCCAAGGCGATGAGCTTCATCAACAAAGTGGGAGGCCTGATTCTATCGCTGGCGATGTCGCTGCTGTACTTCCGCTGGGTGCGCGATTCCCAGTCCGGCATGTGGGTGTTCCGCCGCTCCATTCTGGCTGGATTCAAGCTCACCTCCGACGGGATGGCGTTTTCCGAAGAGATCAAGATCGAAGCCCTGAAAAGCAGCCGCGTACGATTCGCGGAAATCTCCATCCAGTACACCTCACGATTAGGCGAGAGCAAGCTGAATTTGTGGCGCGACGGCTTTTACAATCTCTGGTTTCTGATCAAGAAACGGTTCTCGTGAAAGAATGAGGGCGGCAGCGGTGATCCCTCATTGGAACCGGCGGGATCTCCTTGCCAAGCTGCTCGAGAATTTGAGGGCGCAGACGCGGCCGTTCGATGAAGTCATCGTCGTGGACAACGGCTCGACCGACGGCTCGGCCGAGATGGCGGAGCAGGCAGGAGCAAAGGTTCTGCGCTTGGGAAGCAATCTGGGCTTCGCGGCGGCCGTGAATCGGGGAATTGAGGCCGTAAATCAAGGAGACGCCGCGCGCGCGGACTGGATCGCGATTCTCAACAACGATGTGATTCTGGAACCGGGGTGGCTTGCGACGTTACTGACGGCGGGCGGTCATGAGGACGTATGGTTCGCCTGTGGCAAGGTCTTGCGCGCGGACGATCCCACGATCGTCGATGCAACCTTCGATGAAGTATCCAGAGCCGCGTGCGCGTGGCGCTGCGGCTCCGGCCGGCCCGACTCGCCTGTCTGGAATCAGCCGCGGACGATCCATATGGCGCCCATGACCGCCGCGCTGTTCCGTGGCAGTCTCTTCAAAGAGGCCGGGCTGCTCGACGAACTACTAGAATCGTATCTTGAAGATGTGGACTTCGGGTTGCGCTGCGCTCTTATGGGACGCACCGGGTTGTACGTGCCCCGAGCCATTGCGCGCCACATCGGAAGCGCGACACTGGGCGAGTGGAATAAAGACACGGTCCGGCGCATCGCTCGCAATCAGGTTTTGTTGGCCAAGAAGCACTTCCATGGCATGGCAGTTTGGCGAATTGTGGCCGGACAATTGCTGTGGGGATTAGTGGCGTGCCGCCACGGGCGGGGGCTTTCGTACCTGCGCGGCAAGCTCCAAGGCCTGTTCACAAGGCTCGAAGGAAAAGTACAACTTGCTCCACTGGCTACCGTTAACTCAGTACTGGAGGAAAGTGAGCGGCGCATCTTTGAACTACAGCGCGAAATTGGGTTCGACCGTTACTGGAGGGCCTACTTCTGGCTGTCGCGGCGATAATTGTTACTCACAATTCGGCGGCAGTGATTGGCCGGTGTCTGGACGCTCTGGCTGAAATGGCTCCCTCGGCGACGGCCATCGTAATCGACAACGCCTCCAGCGACCGCACGCTTGAAGAAGTTCGCGTGCGCGGAGCAGTGCGGGTGATCGCTAACCGGGAGAACCGGGGCTTCGCCGCCGCGGTAAATCAAGGCGTCCAGGCTTGTTCCGCCGAATACCTGCTGATGCTGAATCCGGACGCACACATCCTTGCTGCGCTCGACGGTCTGATCGAGGCGAGCCGCCAGTATGGACTGGCTTCGGGGAAACTATTGGATAAGACGGGAAAACCGCAGAAGGGGTTTACCATCCGCCGCTTTCCTACAGCGTTGACCTTGTGGCTCGAACTGGCCGGATTGAACCGGCTGTGGCCGGCCAATCCCGTCAACCGCCGCTATCGCTATCTCGATCGCGATCTCGATCAAGGGGGCCCGGCGGAGCAGCCCGCGGGCGCATTTCTTATGTTTCGAAGAGACGTTTGGCAGCGGCTGGGTGGTCTGGACGAGGGCTTCTATCCCATTTGGTTTGAGGATGTAGACTTCTGCCGGCGAGCGGCCGATGCGGGCTATCGCATCGAATACGTTCCGCAAGCTGAGGCGGAACATGCCGGGGGGCACTCCGTCCTTCAGATACCCCAGGGATGCCGAGAGCAGTACTGGTGTGCTAGCCTCTTAAGGTATGCAAGCGGGCACTGCGGATTTTTCGCCTCTCGGGGCTTATGCTTGGCTGTGGTGCTCACTTCCGTTCCCCGGGCGGTCGCGCGGATGATTCGAGAGCGCAGCCTTTCACCTATCCTCAGTTGTATTAACATTGTCGGTTTCGCTGGACGGCGTCTTGTGTCCCTCCGCAGATCCGGAGAGGAACCGAAGCTGGTTTCATAAAACATTCATACCATGGCCTTCAGAGAGCTCGTTTCCGTTACAGTCATCACCTACAACAGCGGCCGCTTCATCAAGCGCTGTCTGGAATCGGTACTAGAACAAAAGTACGGGAATCTTGAGGTGGTGGTGATCGACAATGCGTCCACGGATGGTACGGTGGACATTCTGGAGCAATTTACGGACCGCTGCCGGCTCTATTACAACGATGAGAACGTCGGGTTCGCCGCAGCCCAGAACCAGGCGATCGCGCTGGCCCAAGGAGACTGGGTTCTCACGCTGAATCCGGATGTCCTGCTGCTGCCCAATTTCATTCAGGCGCTGGTAGAGGCCGGCCAGGTGGATCCCAAGGCCGGCTCGGTCTGCGGCAAACTGCTCACGATCCGCCCCAGCTTCGATCTGCCCGAAAAGCAAGTGGTGGATTCCACCGGGATCTACTTTACGCCCATGCTGCGGCACCTGGATCGCGGCAGCCAGGAAGTCGACAACGGCCATTATTTGAATTTCGAGTACGTGTTTGGAGCCACGGCGGCGGCGGCCCTGTACCGGCGGCAGATGATCGACGATATTTCCATCGACAACGAATTCTTCGATCCGGATTTCTTTGTGTATCGCGAAGACGCGGATGTGGCCTGGCGGGCGCAGTTGATGGGCTGGCGCTGCATCTACACCCCTCTGGCTCGCGGATATCACGTCCGCGCGGTGCTGCCCGGGAATCGCCGCGCGCTGCCGCCGTTCATCAACATGCATTCGGTGAAGAATCGCTTCCTGATGCGCATCAAGAACATGACCCCGGACCTGTACAAGCGCAACTGGTGGTCGATTACATGGCGGGATTTAATGGTGGTGGGCAAGTGCGTGGTGCATGAACATTCCTCGCTCAAGGCATTCGGCTATGTAGCCCGCAACTACAAACGGGTATGGAGCAAGCGTCAGGAGATCATGCGGCGCAGGCGCGCCAAGGACGATTACATCGCCAGTTGGTTCTCCTATGAACCGGTCAGCCGGCCGGCTCCCCGTCCCACCGCGCGAGCCTTGGCGAAGACCCGGGCGGCGCGCGGTTAGCCGCCGCTCCGAGTCTCTACTCCGTGCGGTTCGCTCTTCTCGGAACACGCGGCATTCCCGCGCGCTACGGCGGATTTGAGACGTTCGCTGAAGAACTTTCTACCCGGCTGGCTGCACGCGGACACGCCATCACGGTGTATTGCCGGGGGCGGCACGCCGAACCGGAATATCGCGGCGTGCGCCTGCGGTACCTTCCCACGATGCGCCACAAATATCTGGATACGATTGTGCACACGGGCTTGTCCACGGCGCACCTGACGCTCTGGCGCTTCCTGGGACTCAAGCAGGATGCGGTGTTGTATTGTAACGCGGCCAACGCCGTGTTCACCTGGCTGCCGCGCGTGGTGGGCATGCCGGTGGCGCTGAACGTGGACGGACTGGAACGGCATCGTAAGAAATGGAATCGCGCGGCGAAAGCCTGGTATAAACTCTCCGAGTGGCTGGCCACGTGGATGCCCAACGTAGTGGTCACCGATGCCCGCCGCATCGCGGACTACTATCGGGAGCGCTATCGCCGCTCCTCCGAGATGATTCCCTACGGAGCGGAGACGGGAGCGGTCGCGACGGCGGAGGCGCTCGGCCGGCTGGGCCTGGAGCCGCGCCAATACTTTCTCTACGTGAGCCGCATGGAACCGGAAAATAACGCACTGCTGGTGCGGGATTCGTTCGAGAAGCTCCACACCCCGCTCAAGCTCGCGCTGGTCGGGGACGCGCCCTACGCGGCTGAGTATATCCGGCGTGTGCGCGATACCGGCGATCCTCGCGTGGTGATGCCGGGCGCCATTTACGGCGAGGGCTACGCGCAACTGGGTTCGCACTGCTTCGCCTATGTTCACGCAACCGAGGTCGGCGGCACGCATCCTGCGCTGATCGAGGCCATGGGCCGCGGCGCTCTCACGCTGTACCTGGACACCCCGGAGAATGCCGAGGTCGCCGGCGGAGCCGCCCTGGCCTTCACGCACGCAAATCTGACCAGCGTGATGCAGCAGGCTCTGGATATGCCCGAAGCCGAGCGCGAGACCTGGCGCGCGCGGGCCATGGAAAGGGTCGGATCGCGCTACAGTTGGGAAGCGGTGACGGATGCGTACGAAACACTCCTGACGAAGCTGGGGCGCTCGTCATCGGGAGCGTCGTCATGAGGAGCTGGGTCGAGGTTTCTCTCGGAACCATCCGCGCCAACTACCGGGCGGTGCACGAAGTCGTCCAGGGCGCCGCCGAGATTATGCCGGTGGTGAAGGCCGACGCGTACCGCCACGGAGCGGTCCAAGTTTCCCGCGCGCTGGAGGCCGAGGGCGCTCCGTGGCTGGCGGTGTCCAACGTCGAGGAAGGCGTGGCGCTGCGGCAGGCGGGGATTCGCGCACGCATTCTGGTCATGGCCGATTTTCTTCCCGCGGAGCGGGAAGCGTTGCGCGAGTTCGGCTTGACCCCCGTTATCCATTCGCTCAGCGACATTGCCCTCGCCTCCGGCCCGTATCATTTGAAGATCGACAGCGGGATGGGGCGGCTGGGCACGCGCGCCGCGCCGGACGAAATCGTGCAGGCTGTCGCGGCACAAGGAGAGGGCCTGGAAGGCCTGATGACCCACTTCGCCTCGGCCGGCAACTACGCCAGTCCACAGACCGTGGAACAGATCGATCGCTTCGAACGCGTGATCGCGGCGTTGTGCGGAGCCGGTCTTGGGCCGCGCTACATTCACTCTTCGGCGACCATTCCCGTCGCCTATGGCCGCCGGGAGGCCTGGGGCAACCTGGTGCGGCCCGGGCACGCCATTTACGGCTACGTTTCGCCGGCCCGCGGAGCGGCTCCGCCGTCTGTGCTGGCCGTGAAGCCGGCCCTAACATGGAAGGCCGCGGTGCTGGCGGTGAAGGACCTCGAGGCCGGCGCTCTGATCGGCTATGGAGGCATGCAGCGGGCTGAGAAGCCCATGCGCATCGCCGTGCTCGCCGTGGGTTATGCCGACGGCATCCCGCACCGCCTTTCCAACCGAGGCAGTGTGATCGTCAAGGGGAAGCTTGCGCCCATCGTTGGCTCGGTGTCCATGGATTTGACCACCATCGATGTGACAGGATGTTCGGAGATTCAGGCAGGCGACGCAACGACGCTTCTAGGCCGGGAGGGGGATGTCGCGATCGACGCGCAACAGATCGCCAGAATCGCCGGGACGATCTCCTACAGCGTCTTGTGCGGAATCAGCGCGCGGGTGAAGAGAGTTTTCGTGGAGTAGGAGCAAAAAACCGGGACAGTACACTCAATCTCGGATTCTTCGCCGAACGCACATATCGGCAGTATACGAAGCACGGTTGGCGAAGAATCCGAGATTGAGTGTACTGTCCCGGCTTTTTACTGATGGAAGCGGCCTTCGAGCACGCCCTTCGCGACGACGTGGCCGTCCATGGCTTTCATTACGTCGGCGCGAGTCGCGTCCGCAGTCAAGTCGAGCTTGGTGTCCAGGGCGAACAACTCGAAGGTGTAGTGATGATACGGGCCGGGAGCCGGAGCGCCGGGACCCATAAAACCCACCGCGCCGCGAGTGTTCTTAATCTGGATGGCTCCGTCGGCCAGCTTCGCATCCGCGGACATGCCGGCTGGAAGCCCTTTGGCATCCCCAGGGATGTTGAACATCATCCAGTGGGTGACATCTTCTACTTTCTTCCCCGGCGCGGCATCGGGATCGTGAAATAGCAGCGCGAACGTCACGACGCCCATGGGCACGTTGGTCCATTCCAGCTTGGGCGAGGCTGCGCTGGAACCCGCCTTCTGAGTGAACTTATCGGGGATGACGTCTCCGTCCACCAGGTCGGGAGACGTCAGCGTGAGGCCGGGACCTTTCGGACCGCCACGCCCGCCGCCCTTGCCCTTATCTTGCGCGAGCAGCGCACCGAAAGAGATCGCCAGAATAACCGCACCGCCTGCAATTGTCTTTTTCAGCATTGATGTTCTCCTTTGAAATCGAATTACTGCGGCCGCTTGAAACGGCCCACCAGGACTGCCTTGCCGATGGCGTGGCCTGTCATGGCCATCATGACATCCGCGCGAGTTGCGCCGGGACCGAGAGTTAGCATCGAATCCAGCGCGTAGAGCTCCAAGGTGTAGTGATGATACGGATTGATCGCCGCATTGCCCGGACCCATGTAACCGACACTGCGAATGCCTTTGGCCTGGATGGTGCCGTCCGGCAGCTTGGCATCGGTCGGCAGGCCTCCCGCGAGTCCACGAGCAGTGCCCGGGATATTGAAGACCATCCAGTGCAGAACATCGTCGGGAGTCTTGTTCAGCGCGTTATCCGGATCGTGCATGATCAGCGCGAAGCTCATGGTCCCCATGGGAACGTTGGTCCAGTCGAGCTTTGGCGACGGCGCGGTGGGACCCGCCGCCTGGGTGAATTTGTCGGGGATGATGCCGCCGTCCTGGAAGTCCGGCGATGACAACGCCATTCCGGGAGTAGGAGGCTGTTTGGGGGCTCCGCCGCCTTTGCCTTTATCCTGCGCCAGTGCGGCGCCAAGGGTGACAGCCAGCAGCACAGAGCCTGAAGCAATCAGTTTCTTTTTCATCGTGGAAGTCTCCTCGCGCTATTCTATCGCGGTTGCTCGCAGGCCGGGGGCCTGCGCCACCTATACATCCAGATTCCGAACGTCCAGCGCGTTTTCCTCGATGAACTTGCGGCGGCTTTCGACGTCCTCGCCCATGAGCGTGGTGAAGATCTGGTCGCTCTGCACCAGGTCCTCCAGATTGATCTTGAGCAGCGTGCGAGTTTCGATGTTCATGGTGGTTTCCCAAAGCTGCTCCGCGTTCATCTCGCCGAGCCCCTTATAGCGCTGCACATTGACCTCGCGCGTGCCTTCGCCCTTGACGTGGGCCAGAAGGTCGCGCCAGCTTGCCAGCGTTTCCCGCGAGTTCTCCTTGACCGCCACGAACGGCGGCTGGTTCAGCTTCGCCGTCTGCCGAGCCTTGGCCCGCAGGCGCTTGTACTCCGGCTGAGCGGCCAGCTCCACGTTGATGGCACGCTCGGCGTTGGTGGGATCCTTGAAGGTCACCATCCAGGCCGAATGCTCTTCTTCCTGCTTCATCTCGGTCTCGATCTTTTGAGCCTTCAGCGCTTCATACACCGGACGCAAATTCGCCTCCACGGTGAAATCCGCCTTGGTATCGATGGTCAGCTCGGCCCGGGCCAGAATCTCGACCACGCGGGAGTCGCGAAGACGCCGCTCCAGCTTCCGCCAAGTGAGCTGGAACTCGTCCAGCTGCACCAGGAAATTGAGCAGCTCCTTCCCTCCCAGCACGGTCTTGTCGGCCAGCTCCACCTTGAGATTATCCGTGGCGCGGCGCAGAATCTCTTTCGTGAACTCTTCGTCGTTCTTGATGTACTTCTCGCTCTTACCGCGCTTGATGCGATACAGCGGCGGCTGCGCCACGAAAATATGCCCGCGCTTGATCAGCTCCTGCATATGGCGGAAGAAGAAGGTCAAAAGCAAAGTGCGGATGTGCGAGCCGTCCACGTCCGCGTCGGTCATGATGATAATCTTGCCGTAGCGCAGCCGGGCCGGGTCGAAGTCGTCCTTGCCGATGCCCGTGCCGATGGCCGTGATCATGGCGCGGATTTCCTCGTGCCCGAGCATCTTGTCGTAGCGCGCTTTTTCGACGTTCAGAATCTTGCCGCGCAAAGGAAGAATCGCCTGATAGCGGCGGTCGCGTCCGCCCTTGGCGGTGCCGCCGGCCGACTCGCCTTCCACCAGAAACAATTCGCAGCGGTCCGGATCGCGCTCCTGGCAATCCGCCAGCTTTCCCGGCAAACCTCCCGAATCGAGCGCGCCCTTGCGCCGGGTCAGGTCGCGAGCCTTCCTGGCCGCTTCCCGCGCCCGCGCCGCGTCGATCGCCTTGGAGACGATTTTGCGCATCACCGCGGGATTCTTGTCGAAGTACTCGCCCAGCTTCTCGTTGATGAACTGGACCACGTAGCCCTGGATGTCGGAATTGAGCTTGCCCTTGGTCTGTCCTTCGAACTGCGGTTGCGGCAGCTTGACGCTGACAACCGCGGTGAGGCCTTCGCGAACGTCGTCGCCGCTCAAGTTCTCTTTGACGTCCTTGAATAGTCCCGCCGCCTGCGCGGCCGCGTTGATGGTACGCGTCAAGGCGCTGCGGAAACCGGAAAGATGCGAGCCGCCGTCGACGGTGTTGATGTTGTTGGCGAAGCTGAACACGGATTCGCTGTAGGAATCGTTGTATTGCAAAGCCACTTCCATGGTCAGCACGCCGTTGGGGATCTCGCGCTCGCCTTCAAAGACGATGGGCTTGTCGTGCAGCACGTTCTTTCCCTTGTTCAGATGCTTGATGAATTCGGCGATGCCGCCGCCGAAGTGAAACTCGGTGGACCGGGGCGGCTCTTCGCGCTCATCCACCAGCGTGATAGTCAGCCCCTTGTTCAAGAACGCCAGTTCCCGAAGCCGCGTGGCTAAGGTGTCGAAGTTGAACCTGGCAGGGGCGTCCATGATCGTCGTATCCGGCTTGAACGTGATCTTGGTGCCGGTCTTCTTGCCGGCCTTGCCCGCTTTGGCCAAGGGTGACTTCGGAGTGCCTCGCGCGTACTCCTGTTCCCAGGTGTAGCCCTCGCGCCAGATCTCCAGTAGAAGCGACTCCGAGAGCGCGTTCACGCAGCTCACGCCCACGCCGTGCAGGCCGCCGGAGACCTTGTAGCTGTTCGAATCGAACTTGCCGCCGGCGTGCAGCTTGGTCATCACCACTTCCGCGGCGGAGATGCCTTCTTCGGCGTGCACATCGACTGGAATGCCGCGCCCGTTGTCGATCACGGTCATGGAATCGTCTTCGTGGATGATGACGTTGATCTCGGTGCAGTAGCCGGCCAGAGCTTCATCGACCGAATTGTCCACGACCTCGTACACCAAGTGATGCAGACCGGTTTCTCCGGTCGATCCGATGTACATGGCTGGACGCAGGCGCACTGCCTCGAGGCCTTCAAGCACCTTGATACTGGTGGAATCGTACGTAGTAGAAGACATGATTGGTTAACAGCCTGAGCCGTTCAAATCCTCATCGGCATAATCACGTAGCGGTAGTTGTCGGGCTTGTCGCCGCCGGGCCGCAACTCACCGGCGCTGTGCGCGTCCTTGAACAGGAAGCTTACCTGCTCGGTGGACACCGCTCGCAGAAAATCCATCATGTACTCCGCGTTGAATCCGATCTCCGTTGCGGGCCCATTGTATTCCGCTGGAATGCTCTCCTCACTCTCGCCGGTTTCGGAGACCGAGGAATGGATCTTGATCTCGCCCGCGGCCGCGCTGAGCCGGATGGCTCGCGACCGTTCGTCGGAGAACTGAGCTACACGTTCAATGGCGCCGCGCAGTTCCTCGCGGTTCAGCGACACGGACAGAGGCTGCTCCTTCGGAAGTACGCGCTCGTAATCCGGAAAGTTGCCCGTCAGCTTGCGGCTGAGCAGCAGCCTCTCGCCAACCTCGAAGAAAAGATGGTTCTCATCGCCGGAGAAACGAACCATCGCGTCGGCATTCGCGTCGCCTGCCAGCTTCTGAAGTTCGAGCATGGCCTTGCGCGGGAGCAGAGCCCGATACGCACCCGTGATTCCGGGCAGCTCCGCCGAACTTTCGATCATCGCCAAGCGGTGTCCATCGGTGGCGACCACGATCAAGCCGCCCTTCTTCAGCACCAGCAGAGCCCCGTTCAACGTAAAACGCGACTCTTCGCTCGAAATCGCAAATACGGTCTTTCCGATCATTGAAGCCAGCACACCCAATGGAATTTCCGCCAGGATAGCAGGCATCTTCGGAAGCTCCGGAAAACTCTCCCGAGACATCCCCGCGATGCGGGTTTTTGAACGTCCCGAAGTCAGATTGGCCCAGTGGTTCTCCTGAATCTTGACCTGAACATCGCCATCGGGCAGGAGTCGCACATAGTCGAGCAACCGTCGTGCCGGCACTGTTCCCGCGCCGCTTTTTTTAACTCGGGCCGGGCATGAACACCGGATTCCCAACTCTAAATCGGTTGCTGTAAGCACGATCCGGCTTCCATCGGCTTCCAACAGAACATTGGAAAGAATTGGAATCGTCGTCTTCTTTTCCACCACACCTTGCGAGAGGTTGAGCTCGCGGACCAGATCTGCCCTGCTGACGGTAAATTCCATGGACGATTCCCTCGTGCGCGCAATTCTCTTCTAGTAAGTCTAAATTTAAGATACTAGAGAAGAGTAGAATTCATAGGGGCTGTTGAAACGTTGATTTCTTTCTAAATTATAGCAAGTCCGAGGGGTTACTGTCATCACTGACTGTGGATCTGGAGCGCTCGAACTGAGGACGCTTTGAGGTTCTCTCGATCTATCCACAAGCGTTCACAGGGTTCCTCGGTGGAGCAATGTGCAAAACGTACATAACGTCAATGGATTGAGTCCGATACCTTGTGAATCAACCTGTTGAGATCTGGGTCCTTTTGGCGCAGCTTGTCGATTTTGTGGACTGAGTGCAGCACCGTGGTGTGGTGTTTGCCGCCGAACATACGGCCGATCTCCGGCAGTGACGATTGAGTAAGCTCTTTGATGAGATACATGGCGATCTGCCGCGGATAGGCGATCAGCCGTGCATTGGACTTCTGTTTGAGCTGACCCGGTTGTAATTGGAATTGCTCGGCTACAGCGCGCAGCACCGACTCCATGGTGATCCGTCGCTCGGTTCCAGGGATCAGATATTTGAGAACCTGCTGCGCCATGCCGAGCGTGATGGGGGAGCCGGTCACGGAGGAGTAGGCAATGAGCTTGATCAAGGCGCCCTCGAGTTCACGCACATTGGATTTTGTTTTCGTCGCAATGTGAATGCGAACATCTTCCGGAAGGACGACGCCTTCCATCTCCGCTTTTTTGTCCAGAATCGCCATCTTGGTCTCCAGATCTGGCGGCTGAACGTCCACCATGAGTCCCCACTCGAACCGGGATCGCAGGCGCTCCACCAAACCCGGCGTGGCTTTCGGAGTCGTATCGCTGGAGATCACAATCTGCTTCTGATGATCGAAGAGCTCGTTGAAGGTGTGGAAGAATTCTTCCTGCATGCGTTCTTTGCCGCCGAGGATCTGAATATCGTCGACTAGCAATACGTCCGCCGACCGGTAGTGTCGGTGAAACGACGGCATCCGGTTCGCGCGCAGACAAGCCACCATCTCGTTCATGAAGCGCTCACTGGAGGTGTACACCACCCGCATGTTCGGATAGTCGTCCAGCAAGGAGCGTCCGATCGCGTGCATCAGATGGGTTTTCCCCATGCCCACGCCGCCGTAGATGAACAGCGGATTGTAGCTTCGCGACGGGTAAGACGCCACGGCTCGAGCCGCAGCGTGCGCAAACTGGTTGCATGAGCCAACCACGAAGTTGTCGAACTTGAATCGCGGATTCAATTGGCCGGCCACGGCAGCAAACACCGGCTCACCCGACGAGTTTTCCGCGACGGCAACGCGGCCCGTCCCGGCCACGTAGACGATGTCGCGGACCTCCAGTTTCAGGTCGCGAATGCTATTACGGACTTCCTCGCCGTATTCCTGCTCCAGGAAATCCTTCGTGACCTGATCCGGAACCAGAATTCGCAACAATCCGTTGTCCTGACTCTCCAGTTCTGTGCGTAACAGCCAGTTCTGGTACGCCTGAGGCGTGATCTTAGCGGCCAAGCTGGCCTTGATCTGTTCCCACAGGTCCAAAGACTTCACCATCTGCTCAACTGCCGCTGTAGCTCCCATGCCACTCTCCACTTGCCTGTTCCCCCAGTACTGTGACCAAAATCAAAACGGCCAAAAGATACCCACACGTTTTCCACAACTTGTGGAAAACATCCACACAACCTCTTGTTCGGGGGAATCTTTCGGTTTGTTCTACAAGCGCCGGGTCACCCTCAAATTGCCTCGATCCCGGAGGAGTAGTCCGTATGCGCTTGTTGTACGCGGAAATCAGGATAACATAAAACGCTCGAAGGGGAAGAGGAATCTTCCATTTTTTGAATCCTTAAGATTCAACAGTTTGCGAAGTGAAGATGGTGGTTTCACCAGTAGTAAAACATTTGGATGAAAGTGCGTTTCCCTGGTTTTCCGCTTCAAATTCCTACTTGAATTGACATTCGGAACACACCGGGGGAGAATGGTTGAGACTTTCCCGGCGCGGGAGTAACTCAGCTGGTAGAGTGCGACCTTGCCAAGGTCGATGTCGCCGGTTCGAATCCGGTCTCCCGCTCCAAAACCACCCCTTCAGCTCGTCCAAACCGCACAATCTAGTCCCAGGAGCGGACAGTTTCGTTCCCAATCCCCGACCGGCAAGGTTCCCTCTAACCCAATGAAAAATTGGGCTATGATTGAAGCAGCGGCGAGATGGCAGCCGATGTGCCCCATTCTCAACGCGGTCAGTCGGCCGGAAGGACAGCCATGGACATCAAGCGAGAAGGCGTTGCCAGACAGAAACGAATCAAGTATTCGATTTACTCCGTGTTGATGCTGGCAGCGCTGGGATCGGGCACATATTATATTTCCAAGCTCAAACCAGCCGCTCCCTCGGTCGAATGGGCTACGATCTGGCCCGGCACGGTCAAGCGCGGATCCATGATTGTCGACGTCAAAGGCTCGGGCGTCCTGGTCCCGGAGGACATCGTGTGGATTCCGGCCGCTTTCGATAGCCAGGTGAGCAAGATCATGGTCAGCTCCGGTGATAAGGTGAAACCGGACACGGTTTTGATGGTATTAACAAATCCGGATATGGAGCTGGCGGCAAACGACCTCGAATGGCAGATCCGCAAGGCTGACGCCAGCCTCACCGACACGCGGGTGCAACTGGAAAGCAAACGTTTGGATCAGCAGGACGTCGTTGCAGGAGTGGAAAGCGATCTCAAGCAGGCCCAGCTCACCAAAGACACCGACCAGCAACTTCTTAAGATGAGCCTGAAGAGTGAGTTGGAAGTGAAGCTCAGCGTGGCTAAATTTGAGAATCTTCAGCAGAAGGCCGAGATCGAGAAGAAGCGGCTCGACATTATGACCGAGTCCACCAAAGCCCAGATGGATTCGCAACAGGTCCAGATCGAACAGCTCAAAGCTCAGCAACTGCTTAAGAAGCAACAGTTTGCAGAGTTGACAATTCGTGCCGGAACGGATGGAGTTTTACAAGAGATGACCTTGCAAGTAGGCCAGCGCGTGCATCCTGGCGACGTTCTGGCGAAGGTCGCGCAGCCCTGGAAGCTTAAAGCCGAGGTGAAGATCGCTGAAACGCAAGCCAAAGACGTCACCATCGGGCAGGCGGCGCAGATCGATACACGGAACGGAATCATCCCTGGACACGTTATTCGAATAGATCCGAACGTGGACAATGGAACGCGGAAGATCGACTGCAAACTGGATGGGCCGCTGCCTCCCGGGGCGGTGCCGGACCTGAGCGTGGATGGAACCGTGGAAATCGCAAGACTGACGGATGTGGTCTACGTGGACCGGCCCGTATTCGGCCAGCCCAATAGCCAGGTAAGCCTGTTCAAGATCGACGAGGACACCAAGGGCGCCTCGCGCGTGACTGTAAAGTTTGGGAAAACGTCAGTGAACTCCATCGAGGTGCTGGAAGGTCTGAAGGTTGGGGATCAGGTAATTCTCTCGGACATGTCCGAGCACGATCAGAGCCAGCGAATCCGTTTGACCAGATAAGCGAAAAAGAGGAAGATTCCATGCCCGAATCCTTGATTCACCTGGATGCCGTGACGAAGGTATTTGTTACCGACGAAGTGGAGACTCATGCTCTGTCGGGGATCCATCTCGACATCCTGAAAGGCGAGTATATTTCCATTGCCGGGCCTTCCGGCTGCGGGAAATCCACGCTGCTGGCCATCCTGGGGCTTCTCGATTCGCCTTCGGACGGAAGCTATACGCTCAACAGCCAGCCGGTGCAGGGTCTGAAAATGGCCGACCGGGCCCGCATCCGAAATCGCGAGATCGGCTTCATCTTCCAGGCCTTCAATCTCATCGGCGATCTCACCGTGTACGAGAACGTGGAGCTGCCTTTGACGTATCGCGGCATGCCTTCGGCCGAGCGCAAGAAGCGCGTCCATGAAGCGCTGGAGCGTGTGGGCATGAGCCATCGCGTGAAGCACTATCCTTCGCAGCTCTCCGGAGGCCAGCAGCAGCGCGTGGCCGTGGCCCGGGCCTTGGGTGGAGACCCATCCATTCTTCTCGCCGACGAGCCTACGGGAAACCTCGATTCCGGCAACGGTGAGCAAGTGATGGATCTGCTACGCGAGCTGCACCGGTCCGGCTCCACGATTTGCATCGTGACCCACGATCCCCGCTATGCCCGTTATGCGGATCGCTCCATTCACTTGTTCGACGGACGAGTGGTGGAAGAAACCGCCGAAACCGCGTAGCGTTCCTCTAGCGGCACAACGGAGCCTGTCGCGGCCGGGCCCTAGCCTGTTTCGTACCGAAGGGAGGGCCGCTCCGGCCCTGTGCCGCCCAAGTTTCCGCCAGTACTCATTTACTCTGGTACCGAAAATGCCCGGTTCCGTGCAGGGGCCTGCGCCATCCTCCGATAAGAAGGACATGAGGAGTTCAGTGTGAGCGCAGCAGCCGACCCGATGCAGACGATCAGCACCCCCCTTGGCGCACTCGCGGATGTGCTTGGTGAAAAAACGCCGGAGCTTCAAGCGGCAGCGCGCGAGCGGCCGCTGCAGCCAGCCTCGCCGTCGCGCGGCGACATCACCGACGCGATTACTCCGCCTGTTCCGGAAACCATCGAAGAAACCGGCGTCCCGGCGTCTATCATCGAGCACTTGATCCTCAAGTACCTGTATTTTCGTGGAGAAATGCTGGGCCGCGAGATCGCGGCCACGCTCGGGCTGAAGTTCAGCCTGATCGACGAACTGCTGGAGACGCTGAAGCGCCAGCATTACGTGGGCGTGAAGAAGTCGCTGGGGATGGGAAACAGCTCGGGCGTCTTCGTTCTGACCGAATCCGGCCGCAGCCTTACGCGGGAGTATCTGGAAAACAATCTATACGCCGGTCCTGCGCCGGTGCCGCTGTACCAATACACGGCGGTAGTCCGGCGTCAAAAGTTGCGCGACAACTGGCTCAATCCGGGCTTGCTAAAAGAGGCCTTCCGCCACCTGGTGGTGGAAGCGGATATCCTGGCTCAGCTCGGACCGGCGGTAAACGCCAGCAAATCCTTTCTGATTTACGGCCAGCCGGGCAACGGGAAAACCGCCTTGGCCGAGTCTCTCTTCCGCGTGGATACGGACCCCATCTACATGCCCTACGCGATCGAGTGCCAGGGCAACATCGTCCAGCTTTACGATCCCATCTATCACCAGAAAATTGAAGACCAGGAGATGGAATTTTCAGCGGCCATCTCGCTTCAGCTTCCCTACGACGGGCGCTGGTTCAAATGCCGCCGCCCGTTCATCATCACCGGCGGCGAGCTGACGCTGGACATGCTCGACCTGAGCTACAACAAGGTCTCCAAGGTGTATGATGCGCCGTTCCAGCTCAAGGCCAACAACGGCATTTATCTGCTGGACGACTTCGGACGCCAGAAATGCTCACCCGCGGAGATCCTCAACCGCTGGATCGTGCCGATGGAGCGTCACACCGACTATCTGAGCTTCCAGGCCGGCGGTAAAATGACCGTTCCGTTCGAGGCGTTCATCATCTTCTCCACCAACCTGCGTCCGGATCAGTTGGGCGACGAGGCGTTTCTGCGCCGCATTCAATACAAAATGTTCCTGCGCAACCCGCGCAAGCCGGAGTTTGTCGAGATCTTCCAGCGCTTCGCGGCTTCGCGCGAGCTGGTGTGCACGCCAGGCTTGACGGAGGCGTTCGTCGAAAAGCACTACGTCCAGGGCGCTAAGCACTTCCGGCGCTGTCATCCGCGCGACGTCATCAGCCACGCCATCGACATCATTCACTTCGAAAACCTGCCCATGCAGCTCAACGAAGACGTCCTGGACCGCGCGTTTAACAGTTGTTTCGTCGAGAACGTCGACGTGAACGGCTAAGCCGAGTAAGCCCCGCTCAAACCGCTAAGGCCCGTGGTTCAGAAGGCGTTTCCGAACCGCGACCGTAAGGAAGCGGCGTGCACCGATGGGTCCCTCTATTATGGAAGAGACGCAACGGAGTGCTCACCGCCAAATCAACCCCGAAACTCACCTCCAACCAGGTGCGCGGATTCTGGGCCGCCTGGGGAGGCTGGGCGCTGGACGGCATGGATTCCTTCATCTATGCGATGGTGCTCCAGCCCGCGCTGCGCGAGTTGTTGCCGCGCTCCGGACTCCCCTCGGATGTCGGAACCGTCGGCTACTATAACGGCCTGCTCCTGGCCCTGTTCTTAGTAGGCTGGGGGCTCTCCATGCTGTGGGGCCCGATCGGCGACCGTTTCGGCCGCGTGCGCACGCTGATCTTCACGATCCTGTGCTACTCCGTATTCACCTTTGCCGGCGCGCTCGCGGCGAACATTTGGCAGCTCGCAATCTTCCGATTGCTGGCTGGCATCGGGATCGGCGGAGAATGGACCCTCGGCGGAACCTTCGTCGCCGAGGAGTGGCCCGAACAGCGCCGTAAAATGGGCGCGGGCTACATGCAGACCGGCTACTATGTCGGGATCCTGATCGCCGCGCTGCTCAACGCCACTGTAGGGGCAGCCTACGGCTGGCGCTGGATGTTCGCCATCGGGGGCCTGCCCGCGTTTTTGGTGGTGCTGATCCAATTCGGAGTGCACGAGCCGGCGCGCTGGAAACCACCTGAATCGGCGCGGCGCGCCATGGCGATGCTGTTCTCACCGCGGTACCGGCGCAGGACGCTTCTCAACGCCCTCTATCTCTTTGTCTCGATCAGCGGATTGTGGGCCGGCTCGGCGTACGTTCCCTCCGCGGTCGCCTTTCTTGGCGCGAAGCAAGGCCTCATCGCGATCGAAACCACGCGTCTAGCTTCGTACGCGACCATGCTCCTCACCATCGCCACGATTTTCGGATGCCTCGCGCTGCCGCCGCTGGCGGAGCGATACGGCCGGCGCTGGACCCTCGCCGCCTACTTCTTCCTGATGTTCGTCTCCATCGCGCTGGGTTTTGGCTATGCGTATTATTTGCAAAACCGAGCGCTGGAATGGTTCCTGGCGAGCCTGATAATCCTCGGCTTCGGCGGCGCGAACTTCACCATGTACTCGCTCTGGATTCCGGAGCAATATCCCACCGAATGCCGCGCCAGCGCCTTCGGTTTCGCCACCTCAGCGGGACGATTCCTCGCCGCCGGGATTACTTTTCTGGAAGGCTGGATGGTGGATCGTATGCACACCATCGGCATCCCCGTCGCACTGACGTCGCTGTTCTTCCTGGCGGGCATCTTCCTGTTACCTTGGGGAATGGAAACCAAGGGACAGGAGCTCCCGGATTGAATCTCCGTCAACTATTCGATCTGTCGCTGGTGAACCGGCGCGACGAAGTTGCGTTGGAGTGGGACGGTGCCGAGTGCACTTTCGGCGACATCGACGCCCGCAGCAACCGCGTGGCGAACGCGTTCAAAGCCGGCGGTCTCGCGCAAGGCGACAGAGTCGCCGTCTATCTCGCCAATTGCATTGAGCTGATCGATATCTACTTGGCCTGCGTCAAGCTGGGCCTGATCTTCGTTCCCATCAACATTCTCTACCGTGAACGCGAGATGTCGCATATCCTGAGCGACGCGGAGCCAAAGCGTCTCATCACCGAAAGCGATCTTCCCTCCCTGGTGCAGGAATCCGCGCGGCAATCAGAACGGCTGGAAGCCGTGGCGTTGGAGGGGGATGCTCCGGCCGCGCTGGTCTATACATCGGGCACCACCGGAACCAGCAAGGGCGCGATTCTCACGCACAACAATTTCGCCGCCAACGCCGTGAACCTGAACGCCTGTTGGCAGATCACCGATCGCGACCGCTTCCTGCTGGCCCTGCCGTTGTTTCACGTTCACGCGCTGGGCAACGGGCTGCACTGCTGGCTCACCTCCGGGTGCCGCATGCGGCTTTTGGAAAGATTCGATCAGCGCACCGCCGCCGCCACGTTTCTGGACTTCCAACCCACGCTGTTCTTCGGGGTGCCGACGGTGTACGTGCGCCTGCTCGAAACGCCCTCCGATGCCGCGCGCGAAATCGGCAAGCGAATGCGGCTGTTTGTTTCCGGCTCCGCGCCGCTTCCGGCGCAGGTGCTGGAGGAGTTCCGCGAAAAATTCGGCCACACCATTCTCGAACGCTACGGCATGACCGAAACGATGATGAATCTCTCCAATCCCTATGCGGGGGAGCGGCGTCCGGGCAGCGTCGGCTTTCCCTTGCCGGGCGTCTCGGTCCGCATCCACCATACTGACGAGCCGCATACTGACGATCTGGAGACCGGCGAGCTGTATCTCAAAGGCCCGAACGTCTTCGCCGGATATTGGAAGCGCGAAGACGCCACGCGCGAGGCATTCGTCGATGGCCAGGTTGGGGGCTGGTTCAAGACCGGCGACATCGCGACGCGCTCCGCCGACGGCTACTACACTCTGTGCGGACGCCGCAGCGACCTGATCATTTCCGGAGGGTTCAATATTTACCCGCGCGAGATCGAGGAGTTCCTGGGAGAGCAGCCCGAGATCGCCGAAGCGGCGGTGGTGGGAGAGCCCGACCGCGCACGCGGCGAGATCCCGGTGGCGTACATTGTGCTGCGGGAAGACTGCGATCATGGGCTGCTCGAAGCCCGCTGCCGCGAAAAGCTGGCCTCGTTCAAGGTCCCGCGCCGGTTCGAGGTGGTCGAAAAGCTGCCGCGCAACGCGCTGGGGAAAGTGCAGAAACATCTCCTGTGCCGCGCGTCCTGATGGTGGCCTCCGAGGCCGCTCCGTTCGCCAAGACCGGCGGCCTGGCCGATGTGCTGGGCTCGCTGCCGGCTGCGCTGGTGCGCCTGGGCGATGACGTTGCCGTCTTATTGCCGTTGTATCGCGGCATTCCGCTCCCGCCCGGCGGCCCGATCTTGACTCTGCCCGTTCAGGTCGGCCCGCACGGCTATAGCGTCGCGATTCACGAAATTTTCCGGCATAACGTCCGCTATTTGTTCGCCGATTGCCCTTCGCTCTACGATCGCGCCGGACTTTACGGAACCGCTAGCGGCGATTACCCCGACAATTACATTCGGTTCGCCGTGCTATGCCAGGCCGCACTGGGTGTGGCCCGCTCGGTTTTCCGCCCCGATGTTTTTCACGCGCACGATTGGCAGGCCGGCCTGCTGCCGGTCTATCTGCGCGAAAGCCTCACGCTCGATCCCACGTTTTTTGGTGTTCGCTGCGTACTCACGATCCACAACCTGGGCTACCAGGGAAGTTTTCCGGCCACCGCGATTGCCGACCTTGGTCTCGACCGCAGGCTGTTTCACCCGGAGGGATTGGAATTCTTCGGCCGCCTTAATTTCCTGAAGGCCGGCATTGTCTGGGCGGACGCCGTCAACGCGGTCAGCCCCACCTATGCCCGTGAAATTCAGACCCCCGAATTCGGGTTCGGCATGGATGGGCTCTTGCGCTCGCGCGCGTCCAAGCTGACCGGCATCCTCAACGGGGTGGATTACGACGAGTGGAATCCGGAAACCGACCGTCATCTGCCGGCCAACTACTCGGCGCGCGACCTATCGGGCAAGCGCGTTTGCAAGCGGGCGTTGTTGGAAGAAATGGGGCTTGAGGAAATGGGGCTGGAAGAGTTGGACTTGCCGGCCGAGGCACGCCGGCCCTTGATCGGCATCGTGACCCGCTTCGCGCACCAAAAAGGGATGGACCTGGTAGCGAAAATCGCTCCGTTCGCCGAAGCCGCTCTGGTCGTGCTCGGTTCCGGAGAAGCGCCGCTAGAGAACGCCTTCCGTTTTCTCGCCGCCCGCTATCCCGATCGGATCGCCGTGCGCCTCGGCTACGACGAAGGCTTGGCCCATCGCATCGAAGCCGGCTCGGATATATTTCTCATGCCCAGCCGTTACGAGCCTTGCGGCTTGAATCAGATTTATAGCCTGCGCTACGGGACAGTTCCCGTCGTGCGCGCCACCGGAGGCCTGGAAGATACCGTGGACGAACAGACCGGCTTCAAGTTCCGCGACGATCTGGCGGGTGCGGTGGAGGCCGCGCTGAGGGAGTTCCAGGATCGCGAAGCGTGGGCCTCCCGGATGCGCCGCGGCATGGCCCGGGATTTCTCGTGGGACGCCTCGGCGGTCGAATATCAAAGGCTATATTCGAAAGCGCCGGTGCGTCGAGTTGCATCCGGTGGTCCACTTTTCGCATCATAGTGAGTGGAGCAAACAACAAGACTCATGGCCGGTGACAATACCCTGACTTTTACAGACGCTGCGTTCGATCAGGACGTCCTGAACGCGGCAGTCCCCGTTCTGGTGGATTTTTGGGCGCCCTGGTGCGGCCCTTGCCGGGCCATGTCCCCCACGGTGGACGCAGTGGCGTCGGAATACGCCGGCAAGATCAAGGTGGGCAAGCTGAATACCGACGATAACTCCGCCACGGCCATGCGCTATCAGGTTCGCGGCATCCCCACCCTGCTGCTCTTCAAGGGCGGCAAGGTGGTGGAGCAACGCGTAGGCGCGATGTCCAAGCCCGACCTGGTGAAGATGATCGCTCCGCACGTGCCCGTGACCGCGGCATAATTCAGCGCCAGCGCTATGTCCGCGCGCCGGCCGCATCGCCGCTAAACCCCTCGACCGCTGAAGTAAGATAGTACCCATATCTTATGTGGTCCCAATCGTACCTTCCGCTGGGCGGCCTTGCGCCCTCCGCGCTCTTGGCCGCAGTGCCGGTGGTTCTGATGCTGTACCTTCTGGGTGTTGCGCGCAAGCCCGCGTGGATGGCCGGAGTCGCCGGCTGCGGAGCCGCTCTCGTGCTCGCGCTGGCCGCCTACCGCATGCCTGTCAATCTGGCCGTGAACGCCATGCTCTATGGCGCGGCGTACGGATTGCTGCCCATCGCCTGGATCGTATTCACCGCGCTGCTGCTGTACCGGCTGGCGGTTGAGACCGGACAGTTCGAAATCATCAAGGACTCCATCGGGCACCTGACCAGCGATACATACATGCAGGCGCTGGTCATCGCGTTCGCATTCGGCGCGTTCATCGAAGGAGCTTCCGGATTCGGCAGCCCGGTAGCGGTTGCCTCCGCGATGCTTGTCGGACTGGGCATGGCTCCGTTTGAAGCCGCCATCATCTGTCTTCTGGCGAATACCGCGCCGGTCGCTTTCGGCGCGATCGGAACGCCCATTGTAGCCTTGCAGAGCGTCACGAGTCTGCCCCTCGGCGACCTTTCCGCCGATGTGGGCCGCCTGTGCGCGCCGCTGGCGTTGATCGTCCCGGTGTACGTCATCGCGGTGATGGGCGGAAGAAAAGGATTGAAACAAGCGGGCCTGGCCGCGCTGGTCTGCGGAGCCGTCTTCGCCGTCACGCAATTTCTGGTTTCGAGTTACATCGGTCCTTATCTCACGGCCATCCTGAGCTCGCTCTCGGCCATCGGCGCGATGGTGGCGATCTGCGTCATTCGCCGCAAGCCGGGCGATCACCCGCAGGGTCGTCACTCAGCCGGCGCGATGCTGCTCGCCTGGTCGCCCTACATTTTCCTGGTGATCTTTGTGCTCCTGCTGAACGGCGACCAGATCGTGTTGCCGAAACCCTTCGACGTTCTGTGGCCCCATGCAAAACTGGCCGAGCTGAAAGCCTTCCTGAATCGCGCCACGTGGGTGTTCGGATGGCCGGGCTTAAACAACGTCATCCAGAAAATGCCGCCAGTGGTGAAGGCCCAGTCGCCGTATGCGGCCACGTATACTTTCAACCCTCTCACCACCAGCGGCACGGCCGCGCTCTACGCCGTGTTCGCCTCCGCCCTCGTTCTGCGCGTTTCCGTGCGCAAGCTGGCGCTGTGCGTCTGGCTCACGATGAAGCAACTCGCCATGCCGACCCTCACGATCGCCACCGTCCTGGCGCTGGCCTACCTCATGAACTACTCGGGCGCCACCGCGACGCTGGGATTGACGTTCGCCGCCAGCGGCCGATTCTTTCCGTTTTTCAGCACGCTGCTCGGCTGGATCGGCGTTTTCTTGACCGGGAGCGATACCTCGGCCAACGCGCTGTTCGGAAACCTGCAAGTGGTCACGGCCAATACGCTGGGGTTGAATCCGGCGTTGATGGCATCCGCCAACTCGGCCGGCGGAGTGATGGGCAAGATGATCAGCCTGCAAAGCATCGCCGTGGCCGGCGCGGCCACCGGCCTGACCCGCAAGGAAGAATCGCAACTCATGCGATTCACGATGAAGCACAGCATCTTTCTGGCGTCGTTGACCGGATTGGTCACGCTGTTCTACGCCTATGTGATGCCGGGGTGGGTGAGGTAGAAGCCGGTTAAGAAGGCTCGGTTCTTTAGCGTCTTGCCCCGACTCGATTCGGTGCAGCGAGTTGCAGGGTGGGTCCGATTTTGCACCTTGCAACACTCAGGGTCTGCCTCTGCGGACCCTCCGGCGACGTTGCGAAACTTGACCCTTTGCGAAACGGGCGGCACTGCCGACCGCCGAATTTGAGCCGCAGTCTCGGAGGGCCGAAACGCGGCGCGGTCACTTAGAAGGCAGTTCGCGCCGCCGGTCAATTCCAGCCCATGGCAGTGTCCGGTCAATTGCTTCCAGCAATGAGTCCTCGGCAGTAAGTTGGTACTCGAGGAATCGCGTTTGATGCTTGCCCGGCTCCCCATCGCCATCTGCAAATACATCCTGCCTGACCCATCGGTTGCGATTGTAGTGAAAGCTCACCACCGTCAGATAACTCGATCGCGCTCCTAATGGAGATTGCCAGTTCGGATTGGATTGATACGCCGCTACAGAGAGGCTTGGCGGGAACCCAAAGTTGCTCATGTTCTCGTCGAGATGTCCACCGGCCGAGAGCCATGAGCCCTTGTCCAACAGGTCAACCGTGACATCCAGAAGATCGCCGCCGGAGTTGTATGTTCCCACGGCAACAGTTTCGCCGGAAGTTGATCGGAATACTCGAATGACGGTGATTGCGATCAACTCGTTGGCGCTGGAGGGCAAGGCACTAGCGACGGTCGCCGGCTCGTGCTGAATCTCGCTCCTCGATGGCCTCACTTCGAAGGATATTGTGGACGGCCCGTATGTGGCATCGTAGTTGTACCGGATTGTAGCGAACACCTGCCCGTCCGGCCAGCTGAAAAGCTCTTGAATTTTTTCGCGTGATAGAAGCTTTAGACCCGGCGAAAGGTAAAAGAAGCCCAGACGGGACGCAGCCACATCACGGTGTTTGGGAACAACACTATCAACCATCGTCAAATCTAAGCGGTCGAATCGCTGGAAATAGGAATCCTGTGGCGGTTCACCGCAGGGCTGAGAGTATTGGTCAGAGAACCGAACGATCAGATTGGTCGGGTCGATGTCCATGTTTCGGAAGTAGCGCGGATTGCACTGGCCGATTAAAGGAAGCGCCAGAACAATGAATGAAAGGACGCGGGCAACCGCCGAGTAAATCACAAGCCTATTATCGCCTCACAAAGGCGTCTCGGAAAGGTACCCTTTTCGCAGCACGCCGCGGAATGAACTCAGGTTCGTTTTTGCCAGTGCGACGGATCGCGGCTGGCATGAAAACAGGCAATCACGATCAGAGCGTCATCCTCAACGACAAAAAACAGCGAGTACGGAAAGCGACGCAAGAGGGCGCGGCGGACGTTTTTAAACACGATGGGAAACTGCCGGGGATTATCGCTCATCCGTTCGATCAGGGCGTCAATCGCTTGGCGGAAACGCCGGCCTAATCCGGTGGCTTCGCCTTCATACCAATCCTGCGCGTCGATCAACTCCCACCGCGCGGCCTGAGTGAAGATAACCGAATACACTACGGGCAACGCTGCTCAAGTTCAGCTTTCAGGGATGCCCACGTTACGCCACCGCGCCTATCTTCCTCAAGCGGATTGTCGAGCGAACTGAGGCGGCGTTCAAGCTCGGCTTCCTGCGCACTGGTCAACCGAAGCTGCTCATGTTCGAGACTATCCCAAAGTTGCGCGATGAGCGCTAGACGTTCGGAGGGCGTCAAACGAACGATCTCATCACGAGTGAGCAATTCCATGCTTCCAGCCTACGAGAAAGAGGGCGGGCGAGCAAGCATCACACCGGCAAGACCAATCGAGCCTCACATCCCTGCGGCTCGTTGGAACCAGGCTTCGGTTCCCGATTGCGAAGATCCAGCGACCCTCCGTGCGCCTCCGCGATCTGGCGGCTCAGCACCAGCCCGATGCCGGAGCCTCCCGGCTTGGTGGTGAAGAACGGCACGAACAGGTTGGCCGTGTTGGCCAGCCCCGAGCCCTCGTCCTGAATCAGGATTTCAGTGTGCTGCGGCCCGCGCCGGTCCCATGCAACCGTGACTCCTCCGCCGGTTTCAAGCGATGCGTCCACGGCGTTTCTCAGCAGGTTGATCAGAAGCTGATCGAGCTGATCGCGATCGCCCTGAATCTCGACCGGCGGCCCCGCCCGCACCTCCACTGGCAGCCGCTGCTCCAAGCTCGCCGCTTGTCGAATCCACGAACCCACTTCAATGGGTCCCGGATTCGGGCGAGGCAGCTTGGCCAGCCGCGCATACGCACCCATGAAACGGCTCAGGCTCTCGCTGCGTGAAGCGATGATGGCGAGGCCCCGGAGCGCATCTTCCCGCCAGTCATCGTCGTCGCGTTGGATCATCGTTTCCAGGCTCCCGGCGATGGACTTGATCGGCGCCAGCGAATTGTTCAATTCGTGGCCCAGCACGCGCACCAGTCTTTGCCAGGCTTGCAGCTCTTCCTCGCGCAGCGCGCGGGTCAGATCCGTGACCACAAGCAACTGGTGCGGCAGGCCGCCCTCTCGGAATTGCGAGCGGTGAACGCCCCAGCGGCCGGCGCCCGAGGCGAAGCTCCGCTGCACGGTCTGCATTTCGTCGCCTTCCAGGTGCTCGGCCAAACCCAGCGCCTCGGCTCGATCGTTCAGCATCCGCTCGGAAGGACGTCCCAGCAGCCGCTCGCCCGCCCGGTTCACCAGCCGCAATCGGCTCTCGCCGTCGAACGCGAACACGGCCACGTCGATTTCCTCCATCACTTTCCGCAGCAGCGTGGTGGCTTCGAGTGCCCCCAGGCGCTGCGCGCGTAGCGTCGCGCCCATGGCGTTGAGCTGCGCGATCACGTCTCCCAGCGCGTCCTCACGGCGGACCGCTTCCGGGACCGCGCCGCGCGCGCGGATGGAATAGTCGCCTTCCCGCATGGCTTCGAGCAGATTGGAGAGCGTCCGCAGAGGTGATGCCACCCGTTCGCGCACCGCTGCGGCGCAACCCCACCAGACCAGCATGATCGCCACCGTGAGGGTCCACTGCACCTGCGGGGCGTGGGAGCCGGTCCACAGCAGGACCAGCGCCACCACCGCCGCCGGCAACCCCGCGCCCAAGGCGAGGAGAAAGATGCGCTGCTCGTGTACCGGGCGCAGACTCTCGATCCAGCGAGGTACCGGCATGGAGTCCTACAAACCGAAGCGTTCCAGACGCCGGTACAGGGCGCTGCGGCTCAAGCCCAGCGCGCCGGCCGCCTGGCTCACGTTGCCGTTGTAGCGCGCCAGAGCCTTCTTGATGAGGAAGAACTCGACGTCTTCCAGGCTCATGTCCTCCAGGCGCGCCGATCCAGCCGCGCTTTCCCGCAGCGCCAGGTCCGCCGGCCGCACCGTGCGATCCTGCGCCATCAGCACGGCCCGCTCCACCACGTGGTTGAGCTCGCGCACGTTGCCTTGCCAGGGATTGTCGAGCAGCGCCTGCATGGCGGTCGGGTCGAAACCCTGGAGGTCCTTGCGGTAGCGGCGCGCGTGCGTGGTCAGGAAATGCGCCGCCAGAACCGGAATATCCTCGCGGCGCTCGCGCAGCGGCGGCAAATGAATTTCGATGGTGTTCAGCCGGAACAGCAGGTCCTGGCGGAAGCGGCCGGCCGCTACCTCGTCCGGCAGAATCGCATTGGTGGCCGAAATCACGCGCGCGTCCACGCGCTTGGTCTTCGACGATCCCACCCGCTCCATCTCGCCGATTTCGAGCACCCTCAGCAGCTTCGCTTGCAGGTTCATGGGGACGTTGGCGATTTCGTCCAGAAACAGCGTGCCGCCGTCGGCCAGCTCGAAGCGCCCCACCCGATCCACCTTGGCGTCGGTGAACGCGCCCTTGACGTGTCCGAAGAGCTCGCTCTCGAAGACGCCTTCCGCCAGACCGCCCGCGTTCACCGTGACCATGGGGCGCGAGGCGCGGCTGGAAACGGCGTACAGCATCCGCGCCACCACTTCCTTGCCGGTGCCGGGCTCGCCCGAAATCAGTACGTTCGCATCGGAAGGTCCCACGCGGGAGATCAACTCGATCACCGGCTGCATGGCCGGCGATCCGGCGATCAGATTCGGACGCCCGTCGGCGCGCAGCAGGCGGTTCTCGGCCTCCAGGCGCTGGCCGCGCTTCAGGGCCGTGCTCAGCTCCATCTGGGTGCGGACGATGGCCAGCACACGCGAGTTGTCCCAGGGCTTCTGAATAAAGTCGCGGGCGCCCCGGCGCATGGCTTCGACCGCGACGTCCACCGTGCCCCAGGCGGTCATCACCACCACCGGCACGGTCGAATCGGCCGCGCGAATGCGCGCCAGCAGATCCAGCCCCTCCTGGCCGGAGGTGGTGTCGCGGGCATAGTTCAGATCCATCAGGATCGCGTCGAATTCGCGGGCTTCAAGCGCCGCTAGAATGCCCGCTGGCGAGTGCGCCGTCTCGATCTCGATCCCTTCCGCCTTCAATAGCAGGCGTAACGCCTCCAGCACGTCCGCCTGGTCGTCCGCAATCAGTATACTGCCGTTATTCTTCATAGTCCCGTAGAGACATGCTGTACCGAGCTTACAATGTGGAGTATGTTCTCCGCGATCCTCCAGCCTGGAGTCGAGCTTCGCTTGGTGGAGGAGCGCCACGCGCCCGTGCTATTTGCCGCAATCGATCGCGAGCGCGAGCATCTGCGCCAATGGCTGTCCTGGGTCGACGCCACGCGCACCGAAGACGATATTCTCGCGTTCATCCGCCGCTCCACGGAACAGTTCGCATCCAATAGCGGATTTTCCGCCGGCGTGTGGGCGGATGGATCGATCGCCGGCGTGGTCGGGATGCACCGCATCGATTGGATCGCTCGCAAGGCTGAAATGGGCTACTGGCTGTCGCGCGAGTTTCAGGGGCGCGGCATCGCCACCGCGGCCGCGCGAGCCCTGACCGCCCACGCGCTGGTGGAGCTGGAGCTGAATCGCATGGAGATTCAATGCGCCACCGGCAATACCAAGAGCAGCGCGATTCCCAAACGTTTGGGATTCACCTACGAAGGCACGCTCCGCGAGGCGCAACTCTTGGATGGACGCTATTTGGATTTGGAAGTGTACTCGATGCTCCGCCGGGAATACCGCCGCTAGGCCAGTTTCACAGTTTCTATGAGCCCAGGTGGGGCGAACGCCCTCATCCGCGCTAGACCCCCCGGTCCGGCTTGCCGGGGCATGAAACGCGGGTTACTTGGTGCCGAAACCGAGGCTTGTGCTACCGGGTGTGCTGCCGGGTGTTGTACCTCCGGCGCCGGGCTGGTTTTGAGAGCCGGGTGACAATATCCCGCCGCTAGGCTGGCCGTTTTGCCCCGGTCCCTGTGGAGCTTGCAGAGTCCCCTGCGGGTTGAGCTGGAACACGAACTCCCACTCCTGGTATTTGGCGCGATCCCCGTAGGATTTGATGGAAACGCCTTTGTGAGTGCTGGCGACGCCGGCCAATCCTCCGCCCGCCGCCGGCTGGGTCCCGACGCCGGTCGGGGGCTGCCTGGGCGTCGTCAACAAGTTGTTGATCAAGCTGATGGCTTGATTCGATGTCGCCGCGCCAGGAGCCCCGGGAACTCCCGGCGCGCCGGGGACTCCGAAGCCCGGAACATTCGGTTGACTCGTATTCTGGCCCGGCGGGGCCTGCTGCGTCGGAAACTGCCCTGGAAACGGTTGGTTTGGTCCGGGGGTCACTGGCTGGATGTTGCCCGGCTGATTAAATGTTGCCGGATTGAAAGTCTGCTGATTGACACCGGGTGTCGTGATCGGAGTGTTCGTTCCCGGTATGGTGAACCCGGGCACGCCGGGCTGCATTATTCCAGGTTGATTCACGCCCGGTTGATTCACCCCCGGTTGATTAAATAGTTGGCCGGGTTGATTAAACCCAAGTTGGCCCGGCTGGTTATTAAACCCAGGCTGAACACCCGGTCCGTTCACACCCGGAGTGTTCGTCGGAGGAGCGTTGTAACCGTTGGGGTAGAGCGAAATCGGCGGCAGCGAGGCGGGGTTAAAAGGTTGATAGTTCGGATCGTTCCCGGGCGTCGATGGGCCTCCCGTTAGATTCTGAAAATCCGAGTTTTGCACCGGCGAACGATCGCTCGCGCGGCGCTGCACCTGAGCATTCACTTCGGGCGGCGCGTTGGGATCGGCAGTCGAGGCGGATGCAGTTAAGGTGGAGCTACTCAGTGAGCCGCCCGTCGTACTCGCGCCGCCGATGCCGGCCGTCATTCCGGGGGAACCCGGAGTGGCCTGCGCCGGAGGAGGCGTCACCAGCGAATCCGTCAAAAACGTCCCGTTGGTATGAATCAGGCGCCATTCGTCCTTACCGGTATAGGGATCGATGTAGCGATGGCGCAAGTACCGTTTGTTGTTGGTGTTCTCCAGGTCCTCGATCTTCGCGGGCCACTGCCGGTTATTGGAAACGTAGTACAGGTAAATGGCGCGCTTCACTTGCTCGCCGCGATCGATCAGCATCTGCTCCTTGTCGCGTTCGCTCTCGAAGGCCTCGCGCGGCATCTGCCGGTACAGCATCAGCGCGATCGCCGAGGCCATCAGGAACACCAGCAGCAGCGCAAATCCGCGTTCGTCTTTCTTGGGCCGCCGCCTCATTTCTTGCATCATTGCGCTTCCTCGAGCAGCCCCAGCGTCTGCTGGTTATGATTCGTCGTATCTTCCACTGTTGCCGATTTTATCCCAATCCGGATGATCTTGTAGCGATTCTTGAGGGTCTCGCCTTCCCGCGCCGGGAAAATATCTCCCGTGCTGGCGTCCCCCTCGCGAAAAAATCCCTGCAACTGGCCGTCGCTGGCTTTACCGGCGTAGCCGTAATATTTGAACGGAATGGGCGGCGGAGGAGGCGGCGGGGGCGGTGGCTTGGGATCCTGGGACGCCGGTGGTGCCGGAGGCGGCACCGGGACAGCCGGCCCCGGCTTGATCGGGTCCACCTTGGGCGTGGGCGGCTCGGGGGCTTTCGAAAACTCGAACAGGCTGCTCGATCCGCCCTCCATCGGCGCCGCCCTGACCTTGGCCAGCAGATCCAGGCGGATTCTCGGATCGATCTTGCTCACATCCAGATCGTCTTTGACCTTCATGGAGGGGCGAAAGTCCTCCATGCCGGAGCGCCCATCGCCCACCACGCCTGGAGACCGCCGCTGCGGCGCCGGATCGGCCGTCCGCGCGGAATCTTTTTCAGGCAGCGGCTTGATTGCCGGAAGCGCCTGCGGAGGCGTTACCGACGCCGACACCGTTCGCTCCGGGCCGCCGGAGCGATTCTGGGACCAGTAGATCCCTACTCCAGCCACGACCAGGACGGCCAGAAGCGCGAGCTTCTTCGGCTCCGCGCCGACGCCCGTGGGAGCGATTTTCATTCCCCGCCTTCTCCGCCGCGCACGAATGCGTCGATTTTCATACTCACCGAAAGAGTATTCGATCCCTGCTGCGGAACCGCGCTGAGCGATTCGATGATCAGCAGCCGCTGGGACTGGTCGATGGCATGCACAAATTTCAGCACGTCGCTGTAAGTGCCTTCGTAGGTCGCCGTGACGCTGACCATTTGGAGCGTGTCCGAGCCCTCGATCGCCTCATGCGCGAACGAAATTCCTTTCGGCTTGATCTTCGCGGCCGCGGCCGCGCGCTGTAGCTCCGAGTCCAGCATGTTGTCGGACGTGCGCAGCGGCAGGAAATAGTCTGCCACGAACTTGTCGCCCTCGGCGCGTCCCTCTTCCACCGCCACGGCATGTTGGCGAGTCTGCTCCAGAGCGGCCCGGTGGGCGGCCAGTTGAACCTGTAGTGCGGCCATCTGCTGCGCCAGAGCCTCGGCCGATCCGCCCGGTGGAAACAGAATCAGTCCCGCCGCCACCAGATTCGCCGCCAGAAGCGTGCCCAGCACCGCGCGCACCGCCGCTTTCGGATCGCGTCCGCGGCCCCGAATTGCCGGTCCCGAATCGCTAGAGTTTCTGGCCATAATCCACGCTCAAGCGATATTGATACAGCGGCTCGGTTGGCGACGGAGACAGGGAATTTTGCAATTGCACCGGTCCGAACAACGGCGACACCGCCAGTTGATTCATGAAATCCTCCACCGGGATCCAATCCTTCGCCCCCACCGTCATCTCCAGCGAAACCTCCTGCCGCGAGTTGATCTTCGGCAGCCGGATCTCCTTCACCAGGACGTTGTACGGCTTCACCTGTTCCAGATCCGCGAAGATGCGCGTCCAACTGATGGATTTGCGCTCCACTAAAGCGTTCAAAAACAGGCTGCGCTGGAATACCTCGGCATTGGCGGGCTGCCGCAGTGTCTGCTCGATCTGCGCCTGCTCCCCCGCCACCCCCAGCAACTGTGCGTTGAGCTGGGCGACGCCTTCTCGCGCGTCGCGGGCCCGCTCCCTGCCGTTCAGGATGAGAAAGATTTGCAACACCAGTAATCCCGCCAACACCAAGGCGCAGGCGCCCGAAGCCACCAGCATGGGCCGGTCGTGGCGGAACGGCTCGCTTGCTAAATTAATGGGAATTCTCATCACAGCGACGACGCCTCCATGTATCCCAGCAGGCCGGCGTTAAACGCGCCGGCGACGCCGAAGCGGCCTTGCAACCGTTCGCTTTCGCACGGCAGCCCCGCTGGAGCCTGCTCGAACCCGCACAGGACCAACCGGCGCACCGGCGTGCCCAGCTCATCCTCGGCATAGGCGAAGGTCGGATACAGCACCCCGCGGATTTCTTCGTCGCTGGCTTCTTCCAGCGTCAGGCAGCGAAACAACCGCAGCCTGCCCGCGGCCGTCACCATCACCGTCAGAGTGTTTCCGGCCAGCCTTGCCAGCACCGCCGCCTCCTGCCCCTTGTACAAATTCAGAACCGCCAGCGCGGAAACCGTTACATCGCCGGGATGAAATCCGGCGTTGCGGAACAGCGCTTCATACCGCGCCAGAATCTCGTGAGCGACAGTCACCGCGACCACTTCCGTTTTCCCCTGCCCCTTACCTTGCCCCTTACCATGCCCCTTACCATGCTTCGTCCCGCCGCGTTGCACATAATAACCCACCGAGGCGGACTCGATGTCGAAAGGAATGGTCTTTTTCACGCGAAACCGGACCAGGGAAAGCTGCTCGGCGGGGGTCTCCGGAAACGCGTCGAAATCCAGCACGCTCACGCGCGCGCACGCGTCCGGCAGCAGCACCGCGGCAGTCCGTCGTCGGGCTCCTCGAACCGCCATGAATTGCCCCAGCACCGGCGTGATCGCTTCAAGCTGGCGCACGTTGTCCTCCACCGGCGAGACTTCCAACGCGCCTGCGGGCAGCGGCGCAAAACCTGTATCGGTGCCGCGCGCGTAGGCCACGCCTGCCGCCGATAGCTCAAAGATGTGAGCCGGCGGCGGATGCTTCGCCAGCCTCGAAATGGAATCCCACATGGACATGATCGGTGTCTCGGCTCAGCCCCCGCCTGTATCAACCCCGCCTTGTATCAACCCCGCCTTGTATCAACCCCGCCTTGTATCAACCCCGCCTTGTATCAACCCCGCCTTGTATCAACCCCGCCTTGTATCAACCCCGCCTTGTATCAACCCCGCCTTGTATCA
>Ga0182024_10001503_pt1 | contig 60005 bp, 56 predicted proteins | sample P32metaG_FD_120480 | JGI IMG/M metagenome (GOLD analysis project Ga0182024, IMG submission 120480) | Permafrost microbial communities from Stordalen Mire, Sweden - P3-2 metaG (Illumina Assembly) | ecosystem: Environmental > Terrestrial > Soil > Wetlands > Permafrost | place: Sweden: Stordalen...
AGCCGTGGAGCTGTCCATGGTTACAGGGCCGTGCGAAGTGCGCGTACCGTTGAGATCAACATCTTCCAGAACGTAAGAGGATTCCGCGCTGCCTGCAGGATCGATCCATTGATAAGTTTTCGCTCCGTGTTGCGGTTTTCCTCCGCGTATAAACAGTGCTGCTCCCGCGATGATGGAAGGATTAACGCGGTGGCGGCCGAAAGCATCCTCGCGATAGACGTTGAAGCCGAGGTTGCGAATTTCTTCGCGAGTATGCCATTCCAGCAGCACTGCAGCGCTTTGTGAACCTGCCTGTGACGCGGCGCCCGCGCGAAGGTGCGCTTGGAAATAGATCAGTTGGACCACATTAGGAGCGACGATTGTGGAACTGAATGTGGAACTGTTGTTAGAGCTGTCGGGATCTGAAGTAGTGGAACTGACCGTCGCGGTATTCACCGCGTAACTCGCAGAGCTGAAAACGGTCGCAGTAACGCTGATGGTGACTGTTACGATTTGTCCGTTACTCATCGTGCCGATATTGCAGGTTACGGTGCCGCTAGCCTGTGAGCAGGTGCCTTGTGTGGCCGACGAGGATTGATAAGTGACAGCGGAGGGCAGCGGATCGGTCACAACTACGTTGGCGGCGGAAGCAGGGCCATTGTTGGCCACGGTGAGTGTGTAGGTCAGAGTGTCGCCTTGATTCACAGGCTCAGGAGAGCCTGATTTATTAATCGAAAGGTCGGCTTGAGAAGGCGAAGTCACGGTATCAGTATTAGTCGCCGTGTTATTGGAAGAGTTGGGATCGGAAACCGCGGAGCCCACTGTAACGGAATTGGTGATCACCGTGCCGGGCGCTGTTCCGGCAGTGACAGTAAAAACAAAAGTAAATGTTGAGGTGGCGTTCGCGTTCATCGATGGATTGGAGCAAGAGACGGTAGTGGCGTTCACGATGCAAGTCCAACCCGAAGGCACAGTGTCAGACGAGAAAGTGGTGTTTGCCGGAATAGTGTCGACGGCTGTGACCGTCGTAGCGGTAGCTGGACCGTTGTTGGTGACTACGGCCGTGTAGGTAATATTCGCGCCAGCAAGCACGGGATTCGGATTCTCGGACATGGTAACTGCCATGTCGGCTTGGTTGGCTTGCGCGACGGTAACGTTGGCGGTGGCGCTATTGTTCGAGCTGTTCGGGTCGGTAATAGACGAAGAACCCATGTCTGTATCAGTGATGACCGTTCCTGTTGCAGTGCCTGCGTTTACTTTCGTAATTAGCGTGAACGATCCACTCGAACCCGCCGCTAGACTCGCTATCGTGCAAGTGACCGTGCCTGTGGCTCCGACTCCAGGCGTAGTGCAACTCCACGTGCCGGGACTAGCCAGTGAGACGAAGGTTGTGTTTGTCGGGATGGCTTCGGTGAAGTTCACGGTTGTCGCGGTAGAAGGACCATTGTTTGTTAATGATTGCGTGTAAGTTATGTTGGCGCTGGGAGCAACGGTGGAAGGTGCCGCAGAGTTAGTCACCGAGATGTCCGCAGAAGCCGGGACAGCAACCAGGATGTTTACGGTAGCGGTGTTGTTCGCAAGATTGTTGTCGTTAACGCCGGAGCTAACCGAATCTGTGTCGCTGATGGTGGTACCACTGGGAGTGGCGATCCCGACTTGGACGACCAGCGTGAAAGTGGAGAGCACGTTTATGTCGTTCGACGGAAGTGTGCAGGAAACAGCTCCGCCGGAGCCGACCGCCGGGGTGGTGCACGTCCAGGCGCCCGGAGATGCTAAGGAGACGAACGTCGTGTTGGCTGGGATGGCTTCGCTAAAGACCACGTTTAAGGCCGATTGCGGTCCGTTGTTGTTCACCGTTTGTGTGTAGGTGATGTTGCCGCCGGGGACGACAGGATTGGGAGTGCCGGAGTTGGTGACCACCAGGTCCGCTACCGAGCACTGTGCACCTGGCTGATTGCCAGGCGTCTCGGAGAACCCTGCAGGGCCGAGATTTGTAGTTATGATCCCGTTGCCGAGACCAGGAGTCGCGCCATACGCATCATGAATGGTTGTTGAAGTACCATTTGATCCAGGCAGTGCAGTGGCCGAAGCAGGCGCGCTGGAAGTCAGAATTACTCCGCCGCCACCGCCCCCCCCTGGCCCGTGACGGTTACCGGGATATGGTGAACCGGGTGGTTGAGGTGACCAGGTGTTACCGCCATTGCCACCATTGGCGCTCAGGGTCGCACCCGAGAGACCTCCCGAGAGAACAAGTAATTCAATGGAGCCGCCTGCTCCGCCGCCACCCGCCCCGTCATTCAGAGTGTTCAATGCGGTTTGCCCATTCGCCGTGATGGTGCCAGTGCCGACCACGGCGCCGGCATGAATGATGATGATTCCCCCTCCGGCTGCACCGCTGCTATTTATACCAGCAGGATTGCCGTTTGCAGGATCGGCGGTACCATTGTTGGTTGTGCCGGCGCCGCCACCGCCACCCATGATTAGGTAGCTGACGGAACCAGGAAACGGTGCTCCTCCAAAGCCGTTGCCAAGCGATGCAGTGTTCCACGCGTAGCCGCCGTTCCCGCCACCGCTGCCGTTGCCCCCACCGCCGCCGCCAGAGTTCTCAGTGTTGCCGGCGGGATTGGCATCGGTGCCACCGCCGCCTGCATTACCCGGCGCGCCGCGTGCGTAGCTACCGTTGGGGAGCCCTTCCACACCGTTGGTGATCAGTGCACTCAAAGTGGAGTTCGCGAGATATTCTGGAGTGCCGGCAATTCCCTCCCCCTTCGAACCATTCGCTGCGAACGATGCGAGGGTGACGTAATCAGTCGCAGAGCCACCCGCACCGCCAGTCAGCTCACGGCCACCGCCGCCTCTGAACCCAAGAGCATCAGCACTCACCGTTCCACCAAGCGTAAGTTGACCGGCAATATCGAGCACCAAAACACCGCCCACCGTGCCATTCCAGGCGATGGGCGCGAGTGAGGAACTTAACGTTGCGGATTGATATTGTGGAACCCGAATGACTTGAAAGGTGCGCTGGCCCTGCACGCCTGCCGAGTAAGCTGCTTCGGTGTAGGTGTTCAAGGCACCGCCGCCAGGGCCGGCTCCGGAAAAAGTTAAGGCTCCGCCGGCAGTGGAGAGTGCGTTCGTGGCGGTGACAAATTCGTAGCGTCCGGAACTGTTGGCGTTCGTGTAGCCACTTGCGGGATCGCCGGGGCTGCCGTCACCGTAGGCCCCGGTATTTGTAAAATTGACGGCGGCGTCCTGCATCTGGATGACGATCAATAGATCCCCGATCGAAATGGGAGTGGCTGAGCCGGACGCGGCACCAAGCGTGACCGTCTTTGCACCCGGCGATAGAACCACAGGTGCACTAGGCGCGTAATACGTGTTCACATTTCCGGAGAGAGTGCCTCCCGCACCATCGTGCCCTGGTGTGCCGCAGGACAGCGGCTCGACAAACGTAACTAAGCTGGCAGAATTGTTGGCCGGAAACGGGTCAGTCACGCCCGACGTGGTGCTGGCGGTGTCGGTGAGCGAAGTGGAGGTGCCGGGAGCTGTGACGTTAATGGTCGCGATGGCCGTGGAGCTGGCGGTCAGAGTTCCGAGATTGCAAGTCACCACGCCGCCGCTTTGTGTGCAAGTCCCTTGCGTGACCGTGGCAGAAACAAAAGTTACGCCGGCCGGAAGTGTGTCGGTGATGGTGGTGCTGGTCGCATCCGCAACGCCCAGGTTTTGTACTGCGACGGAATAAGTTAGCGGGCTAGAGACAAAGACTGGGCTTGGAGATGCGGAGAGGCTGAGGCGCAGGTCGGCGTCTCCAGTTATACCGACAAGAATCGTGGTGGTAGAGGTGTTGTTGGAAGCAACGGGATCAACAGTGGTGTTGGAAGTGACGCTGGTTATATTTTGAATGACCGTCTCGGCCGCTGTCGCAGCACCGATCTGCAATGTGACAGTAAAAGTTGCGGTGCCCGCGTTTGCCAAGCTGGCGATTGTGCAATCGATGGGAGTCGTGCCGCCAACCACCGGAGTAGTGCAGGCCCAACCGGCAGGAACTGTGCCGATGGACTGAAAAGTGGTGTTAGCCGGAATATTCTCGTAGAAGACCACGTTTTGCGAGGTATACGGACCGTTATTGGTGACAACGACGGTGTAGACGACGTTGGTTCCCGCAGCTACTACAGGTGCAGAAGCGGTTTGAGAAATCGCCAAATCAGCAGGCGCGGAAACGGTGACAGTGCTTGTCGCGGTGTTGTTCGCAGCGTTGCTGTCGAAGGTCGTGGACGTTACGGTTCCAGAACCGGTAATTGTGGAACCATCAGTGACACCAGCATTGACAGTGACTTTTACGACGATGGTTGCGGTGCCTGCGCTCGCGAGGTTTGATCCATCGGTGCAGGTTACCGTTCCGGTAGCGCCGACCGCAGGGTTGGTGCAGGTCCAGCCTGCGCTGGGTGTGACGGATTGAAATGTGGTGTTCACTGGGGTGGCCTGAGTAAAAACAGGTGTAACGGCGGCAGACGGGCCGTTGTTAGTGACCCCGTTGGTATAGGTGATGGTGCCGCCTGGGTTGATGGTAGTTGGGCTTGCTGTTTGCGTTAGGGCCAGGTCCGCGACTGTGACAGTTACCGTGCTGGTAGCGGTGTTGTTTGCTGCGTTTGGATCGCTCGTGGTCGAACTGACGGAAGCGCTACCCGAAATTACAGTGTTACCTGCAGTTGCAGCGTTCACGTTAACAACGAGCGTGAATGTGCCAGTGCCTCCGTTGGCTAACGCCGCCACATCCGTACAGGTGACGGTGCCAGCGGCTCCCGCCGCAGGTTTCACACAGGTCCAGCCAGCGGCAACCGTGATCGAATTGAAAGTTGTGTTGGTGGGCGTGACTTGAGTCCACACAGGCGCGTTGGCGGAAGACGGCCCATTATTGGTGACTACAACCGTGTAAGAAATCGTGCCCCCGGGTGACGCCGTCGGTGAACCCGGCGTTTCGGTGATAGCCAAATCGGCAGACGTGACAGTGACGTTAGTAGTCGCGGTATTGTTGCCAGGCGTCGGATCTGTGGTTGACGAGGAACTTACTGTGACCGAACTGGATATGACAGTGTTGCCCGGTGTAGCAGCATTTACGGCGACGGTCAGAACGAAAGTCTTAGTGCCGCCACTGCCCATCGCGGCGTTGTCTGTGCAAGTAACATTGCCAGTGCCGCCCACAGTCGGCGTCGTGCAGTTCCAGGTTCCGAAGCCCGTAAGGGAAACAAATGTTGTATTTGTCGGGGTGGCCTGCACCCATGAGGGTATCGCGAGACCGCTTGGACCATTGTTCGTGACCACGATGGTATAAACGATATTGCCGCCGGGCGAGACTGTTCCGGATCCAGTCGTTTCCGTCACCGCCAAATCTGCGTTTGCAGCGAGCGCCGGAGCGACATTGACGATCATGCAGATGACAAGAAGTAGCGCAGCCGGAAAAATAAAGCTAAGTAGCGCGCAAAAGCGGCGCAGGAACGCCAGCTTCAATCGGAGAAGCGAGGAATTTAGTTTTGCAGCGACGCGAGACGCGTGGCCGACGGTAGCTATGGTGCGACCATCACGCTCGATGGCAACCACCCTTCCGAAAGAGACGGAAGTCGGCGCGTCGTTTTCCTGGCCGGAGTCACCGCGAGTAATGAAGGTCCCGGCAGTTCTGTTTTGCTGCACCAGGCGATGAACCTTGAGTCCGGACTTGCCTTGCGTTAGAAGTACATCGCCGTGGCAGACCTCCGAGTCAATAACAGGCTCGACAATGACAACGTCATTTTCAACAATATTGGGTCGCATGCTGGCGCCCTGAGCGCGGAAACGCACACGATGCCCCCTGCTGAGAAGTTCCTCGCAAAAGGCAGCAAAAGTGCGCGAATCGTGCTTAATCAGCGTGTCAATCTCGCGCACGGCGAATAGCCTCGACGGCGCTTTGTTGAGGCACAAAGCGAAAAATATGGCACGGAATCTGGCGCGTGACGCGCTCCATGAAACCTAGAGAGAAATTCAAGCCCTGCGCGCAATGGCGCGGAACGAAGCTGCGGGCAAAGAGTTCGGCGGCCGCGACTCCAGGCGCCAGAGGCAGGATTTCGTTGTGCGGATGTTGCTCGAGAAAATAAATATTCGTTACTGCCGCGCAGTCGGGAGAAGAAATCCCCGCATCACCATGCCAGGGAGTTCCGTACATAAAGATTTTTTCACCGTGGGCGCGCAGAATGATGCGGTCATCGCTGAGAATTTGGATGCCGGGCTGATTAAGCCACAGCCGAGCGGTAGTGCTCTTCCCTGCGCCGGAATGGCCCAGGAAAAGATGTCCGCATCCAGTTTCGTCGACGAGGCCGAGAGCGTGAACTTCAAGACCGTAGCCGCAGGCAAGGCGATGGATCATCAGCACTTCGTCGAGTGGGTACTCCATCGGATAAATTGCGCGATGGTGCTGAAAGAATTGACGCGATAGTAAGAGATGGCCGGTCTCAAAGTTACGATCGAACCACGCGGATTTGTAAGGAACTTCGCCTGGAAAGGGACGTTGAAAATTCAAGCGAAACCCGTCGCGGTTATCAATGCGTTCTTCGAAGAGCGACCAAAGTCCACCAGAATGAAAAAGCGGCTGGCGCGTCGGACGCGCCAATTTATCCACGCAGGAAACGGCGAGACTGACGTCGTAGATTTCAGACGAGAACTCCGGATATAAAGCGAAATCCCGCGATTCTGGATCGAGAGCCAGCGGGACTTCCCCGTCGGAAGCGATACCAACGGATATCCCGGCGATCTTATACGCGAGATGAACCGCGGATTTAGACGTAAGCCCCACGTCAATCGGGAAATGTGCTTTACCAACAACTCTGTCGAGAGCTTTGGCGTCCGCATCACACAATTCCGGCCGCATAGGACTAGGAAGACTAGGCACGGTATCCTCAAGACCCCGGACTGTTGCAAACGGTGTTGGCAATAGGTTGGCAACCACTGCTCACAGGACCGCCAGAGCCCGTTACTTTGCAATGCCCGAGCACGGCCTCTTCCGGGCGAAGAGTAACCCGCGTCACCTTGGGAGGCTCGTACGCTGCCGGCTGCTGTCCAAACTTAGTTTGGTCTTTCCGTACCATTTGCCGACTTTCTATCAAGCATGCACTGCAGAACAGGCGTTGCATCCTTCGCTAACGCATGCGCTTGTGGACTGCAAAACATTTAGGACCGGCGTCGCAGATTTGCGTTCCGGCAAATCGATCTCGGATTTCTGGTCTTCGATGCGCGCAGCCGCACCTAGGAGCGCGGTGTGGTTAGTTCCGCCCTTACAATTTGGACATTCGGAGTACTGCGTATCGTGAGCGGGAACCTCATGTCCCAGGACGTAGGCACGTAAGTGCGCGACTTGACACAAGAAGTCTACCGGCGACTCAGGGTCGCCATTTTCCAATTCACCATTTGCAGGACACATGCTGCAAAACGTTTTAATCTGGCAGTCATCGCAGATCGTGGTGCGAGTGCGTGGCTGAGTACGGATTTCTTGTAACGGGCCGTCCCAACCCTCGTGAAAACTGCCTTGGCGAATGTTGTAACCCTGCTGATGGGAAATTACGCAGATAGTCATCGTACCGGTAGGATCTACCGCACAAGCGTTCACTCCGCCGCCGCAGGTGTAGCGTTGTTTTTCCGTTGAAACTTTTGTGGCTGCCGCCTCCATATCCCGTTTGGCAAGGCGACGATATTCTTCTTTGCGCTCGAGATCGCGGAATTCCAGCGCAACCACTTGCTCGGGAGATAGGCGAACAGCCAAGGGACTCTGCGAGCAATCGATGCGCGGGTTCACTAATGGATCGAATTTGAATGGAACGCCAAGAGATTCAGCAAGATGCTTCATCTCATACACTTCGTGCTGATTTATGGTGGTCGGGACGGTCTTTAGCTTAAGGGGAAGATTGCGCTCCAGAAGAAGCTGAATGCCGCGCATGCAGCGGTCGTACGAGCCGGGTTTCTGAGTCAGTTTCTCGTACGTTTCTCGGGTGGCGCCATACAAGGTAATTTCAATCGCGAAGGGGCGGTACTTCGCAAGATGATCAGCGATGCGCTCGTTGATCAGAATACCGTTGGTGAATAGGGTGATCAGGAAGCCGCGCTTTTTGGCCTCTGTATAGATATCGAGGAAATCCTTGCGCGCAAAGATTTCGCCTCCAGAATACAGAATCCAGAGGGTGCCGGCAGCAACAAGCTCATCGAGAAGGCGAACATGCTCCGCAAATGTCAGTTCCTGCGAACGAGCTGCTTGGTCGCCCATGGGCAGGTTGTTGTAACAGTGGAGACAATCCAGCGGGCATCGACGAGTGAGTTCGATGGAGACATTCGTCGCAGCACGTTTGCCCGCGAAATGTCGGTGAAGCTTACCGCTAAACTCCCCATAATTTACCGTTAACACTGTTACCCCTGTACCGCAACATCCTGTGAAATCAACAAAAGCTACTCGACTGACAGGCTTCGACTCTGTTCCGGTAATCCAACTTGCTTTACCAGGCCGACTTCTGTCAGGTCCGCTAGGAAATTCTGAACGTCAGCGGCGGCAACCTCTGGACCTACGTAATAGTTCTGTGTGACCCAAGCGATCAAATCTTCCTCTGTGTGACTCTTCTCAAGCAGGTGCCAAAGTTGCCCGCCAACACCGTTAAAGGTATAGACCGCTTCCATGTCGCCTATCCCGGCGCAGATAGGGACCACGAGCGTTTCGCCCGCGATTACCCGCGAAACGGTCGCGGAATTGCGCACGAGAAGCACCTGTTCCGGTGTCCCTTGTCCAGTCGCCATAGGATTACTGTGGTTGGTATGGAGCAGGGTGTCCATGCATCCGGAAGCGGAGATGTTCCAGATTAGTACAGGCGTGGAGAGTCTTGGTACGTAACCGGGTAGTTGACTTGGTACCTTGTGGCACAGTCAGGTGTTTTAGGAACTTGCCAGCTAGCATTGAATATCGACTGTGTTTATGCGGCTACAGCGTGAATGCTCGCGAACGCTGCGGCGCTCGGATGACAATTTTCTAATGCGCGGAAACGTAGGTGAACGAATGAGATAAGGGGATAACCAATTCAGTACGGATTGCCAAGAAAGCTGCGGTCAGCCGGACCCTTGTGGCCTATAGGTAACTAACGTTTTCAACACCGATGAAGGTCCGGGTTCCGGATAATTGCGTTTCAATCGTGGTTTATAAGCTTCATCGCATCGGTGCGTTTGCGCGTCACTGCACAATCCGGTTAAAGCGACGGAGCTTCGCCATAAAGCGCACAGTTCCAGAACAACGTCTCTGTCGGTGTCTCTTCTAAAAATGAGTGGTAGATCCCGGCGCACACTCGTCCTCCAATGTCATTGATCGGATGTGCCAGACAGAAGGTGCCCTATCCGAGACTAGCAAGTTCACCATCAGAAGCTAAGTTGATACTAGTGGCTGTAGAACTCACTTCATATGCTCCGATTAGGCCTTTCCTTCAGGCCCACGGAGCGCGATATGAAATGGTTCGTTAGATCTTTAACGCTGGGAACGATTGTGGGTTGTTTAGTTACTACACCTTTGTATCCCGCGCAAAATCAGGCTGTCGGAGTGGTTCTTGATGCTCAGTGGGCCCAGGTGGGCGACGTTCGCCTCAGAAACGGCACTTCGCTTTATAGCGGCGATGTAGTTAAAACCGACTCGGAGGGGCACGCTCAGATACGGGTTCGCCAGACAAGATTCGAACTAATCGGTCAATCGGATGGAGCCTTTTTTCCGGGAACGAATGGCGCTGTCGCGGAATTAAGACGTGGCACTTTGGTCGTTGCCCTTAATAACCCATCCGAGAGCTTCGAAATATTAGCGTCGGATGTTCGATTCGTTCCGAAGAACGATCGTCCGGTACTGGCAGAAATCACCATGAATGCGACTTGCGACCTCCAAGTCAAGGTTACCCATGGGAATCTCGAGGCAACTGCAGGCAAAGAAACCAGGACACTTGAGGAAGGTCATTCCTACGACGTCATCCCGGAATTTGAGGTTCATGATTCGCGCAGCCCGGCGATCTCACCGGACGCGTCCGAATTTCACCGCGGGCACGAGCACGGGACCTGCGCGCTGGCGGCCAAGGGGGCGCAGCGACCTGCTCTGTTTCAGGGCTCAAGTCACTTTGGAGAACTTGCTGTGGCCATTGGGGCGGCAATTTTGATTCCCATCATCTGGCATGACTGGAATGGCGGTCCAATGGCCGAGAGTCCTTACCTGCCTTAGATGTAACTGTTGGAGCGCTGCAAATAATTGGAGCGCCGATGGTTTCATACTCATTGAGTACTCGTAGCCAGGGTGTTCACGATAGGAACCAGCTAACCCATCTGTCACACTTCCCGACCACTGCGTTCAATTTGCGCTCGGATGTCGTTGCTCTACAGGGACGCGCATCCTATCGGTCGCGACCTCCACGGGTCCGGTAAACGAGGCGTGGATGGACCTCATTACCTCGCTCTTACTTTCTTCCACATCCGGCGCGGTGTGGCTTAACAATAGACTTCCTACGCCGCTGTCCCTCGCCGCTTCGCCAATTTTCTTAGGCGGAGTATGTAGTTCGTACAGCTGACTTGGCGAGTCAGGTGGATCTAAAACCGCGCAATTGAAAACCAATAAGTCGGCACCCTTCGCCAGTCGAACAAGATTTGAGACCGCCGAAGCGTCCATATCGCCGGAAAATACTACCGATCTACCGTGATAAGTGATCCGATAGGCTACGGATGGACAGTCGCCGTGATGCGTAGCGACTTCCTCTACAATCAAACCGTCCTCATCCAGAATTTTTGTAACCGCGGAATTCAGTTCGATCGCCAGATCGCGAACCTCAAATTTTTCCTGCGCACCAAAGGTTTTCTGATACCTGAATGCTCCATTATCACCAACCAGTAACTCGACGAATCGCGAAGTTTTGGGGAACAGTCCTGAGCCATCCGGACCAAAGACCCGATACTTTATCGGCCCATCGCTCGTGAGAGCGCGCGCGTTGAAGAACGCCGCCAAATCGCCGCTGTGATCGATGTGAAGATGGGTCAACAACACTATATCCACTTGCTGGAGGTCGATATTCAATTCTCCGATGCGCACAAACGCGCCGGGCCCGGCATCCAGCAAAATCCGAGGCTTCCCGTCGACCAGCAGGATGTAACTTGAACTTGCCCTGCCGAATGCCCGTGGTCCGCCGGAACCAAGCACTACCACCTCCAAGCTCGGCTTCACAACTGCGGCCTGGGTGCACTGGGTCACAATCGCAACCAGAATCAAGAAGAGAATCCATAGCGCTTTCATCTCAATTGCCTTCCTGCATAAGCTCAATCGCCAAATCTTTCGGCTGCGCGGGCCCTTAGTTTCTCCGCCTCTTCTTCTCGATTCTTCGGCGGCGCGCTGGTTTCGAGGGCACGAAGAAGCCGCGCCGACGCGCACGCAACCTCATCGACCGCGGCCGCAAAACTGGTTTCATTGGCCTTCGACGGTTTATTAAAGCCGCTGATTTTTCTGACGAACTGAAGCGAAGCATTTCGAATCTCTTCGTCCGAAACCGGCGGATCGAAGTTGAAAAGGTTTTTAATATTCCTGCACATTAAAGTCAGCTCCTAATCCAGGACTCTGAAGCATAGCCCGCGAGCGCTCTCTGAGCGGATTCCAAATAACGCCAGCACCTTCGTTCCGGCTGCAGGCTAGACGACGATTCTAACTCTTCTTAGCCAGCAACTCAGCAGCCCGAACAGCCCAAGGAAAATCGCTTAACGAGAACGTTGGAGTCGGGTTTTCGCTCAAACGGAAGATATCTGGATCACCGCAAATTTTAAGGAAACACAACTGAAAAAAATGCACGCTGGACAGTCCGTCGACATCAAAGTCGATGCCTTTGGCCGCAAATATCAAGGATATATCGAGGGCATGCCTGGAGCCACTGGCGCGCGTACCAGCATGTTGCCTCCCGAAAATGCCACCGGCAACTTCGTCAAAGTCGTGCAGCGTCTGCCGGTTCGGATCCGCTTGAAGGACGGAGAAAACAACGATCATCTCCTTCGACCGGGAATGTCCGTGGAGCCCAAAGTTTGGTTGAAATAGTTTGCGGCGCGGGTACCCAGGTACAGGATCTAATAAAAATATGCCGCCAGCTCCGACAGTAGACTGTAGCAAGGAGATCTCATGGCCAAGAAAAGCACGCCGAAAAATGCCCTCGCAGACCCAACACGGCTTCAGTCACACGATCAAGACGACAAGGAAACTATCCAGGTCATCATCGAAACTCCCAAAGGCAGCCGCAACAAGTTTGCTTTCGATGATGAGCAGAAGGTGTTCGAACTGAAAAAGGTTCTGCCCGCTGGCATGACCTTTCCTCATGACTTTGGATTTATCCCCTCAACCAAAGCGGAGGACGGCGACCCCGTCGACGTGCTGGTATTGATGGACGAACCTGCATATCCCGGATGTCTCATAAAATGCCGGCCGGTTGGAATCATCGAGGGGGAGCAAGGCAAGAACAAGAAAGATACCGAGCGCAACGACCGCGTTGTAGCCATCGAATTAATGAATCACACGTACGCTCACGTAAAGCACATAGATGATCTGGGGAAAACCTTCATCAAAGAACTCGAAGACTTTTTCGTCAACTACCATGAATTATCCGGCAAACAGTATCGCGTTCTGGACGTTCGTGGTCCCGGGGAAGCCAGGCGCCGTATCAAGGACGGCATGCGCGCGGTAAAGAAGAAGTAACGTCAGCCGTCATGATTCGGCCAGCGCGCAAGAATGAAGACTTGCACGGCAACTGCCCGGATTCTTGTCCGGTGGTGCTCCTTCTAGTGGATGTGCTGAACGACGCGGATTTTCCCGGCAATTCTCAACTGCTGAAATCCGTTCGCTCGCTCGGGAAAGACATATCCGCGCTAAAAAAGCGATGCAGCGACGCAGGTATTACTATCATCTATGTGAACGACAATCGCGGTAAATGGCGCTCTGATCTTTCCGCAGTCTTATCTCGTTGCCTTCGCCCCGACTCGCCCGGCTGTCCGATGGTCAGCCAGTTAATTCCAGAAGCATCCGATTACATCGTCTTAAAGCCCAAGCATTCGGCTTTTTATGCCACGCCGCTCGATACCATTTTTTCCTACTTAAGAGTGAAAACGGCACTTCTGGCTGGATTAATTACCAATGCATGCATTTTGACCACTGCCAGTGAATTGTATGTTCGAGACCTAGACGTTTATGCCCCGTCCGATTGTGTAGCGGCGCCCATAAAGCGAGTTCATCGAGATGCGCTTGAGGTCATGAAGATTAGTTTCGAGGTCGACACAACCCCCTCGACCGAACTTAATTTACGAAAAATATTGAAAACCGCTCGGCGCTAGCCCAAATCGATCACTTTTGACACATGACTCCAATGCTTTTTGCGGATCCACCACAAGACCCCAGAAACGCCAAACCAGGCGGCCGACGCCGTAATAAAAACGCTCGCTATATTCCAGACTGGCAGCAGCTTCCAAATAACTAAAGCAAATGTTGCCAACCCTAAGCTTCCGAGCGCCGCGCCGGCCGCATCTACCCCAGCCACCTGTCGCCCTCGCGTAGTCTGTTTAATTCCCGCGCGCTGTTTTTTCTCCCGCTCATGCTTATCCACCAGCGTCGCGCTGGCTGGAAAAATCGCAGGGAACGCCAGGAACAAACCGCCAAACACTGGGCCATAATATTTGGCGAGAAGTCCCGCGACCACCGTTACGCTTCCTCCGAGTAAAAACCGGGCGGCGTACTCATACCACTTAGTCTTCTTTATGGCAGAGAAGTCAGCGGAAATCTTCATGGGGGACGCTATCTCAGAACCCAAAACCAGATCGATATAGAGCACACCAGCCAGAGCCCAAGCGCCGATATCGTTACGACCATGGCCTTCCGTTTACGGCGCAGCATCAGCCAAGAGCAAAGGTAGGCGTATAAAAAGAAAACCAACGCACCCGCGATCATCGAGCGAGCTTCGGTGGCTGCGTACATTTTCCCCTTACTAGCGATGGTTAGCCCGAGAGTAGCGAGCGCGATCGAGGGAGCCGCGCCAAACAATCCAGCAAAGCTTTTTGGTTTCAGCACGTCACCCAAACAGGCAAAGGCGGACACAACGATTCCTCCGATTGCAAATCGCAAAATAAGATCTCCCACGGGGCCCCCCTGAGGGTCCAGGGATTCGCCAGGCAGCGTAACCCCTGCGTATTCTTAACATTTATGTTACTGCACCGCAAATTGTGGCATGCACACCGGAACAGCCCGTGGAGTTGGCAAGCGCAGCTTGCTCGAATAAGATTCTCGCTCAGCCAGGAGTTGCTCAATGAGCGCAAGTAATGAGTACAAAGCCATCGTGATCGGATCAGGTCAAGGTGGAAAACCCCTGTGCGTGGCGCTTGCTGGAGCAGGGTTGCGAACCGCAATCATCGAGCGCGAACATGTTGGCGGCACATGTGTCAATGAAGGCTGCACGCCCACGAAGACCATGGTAGCCAGCGGCCGCGTAGCGTATCTTGCACGCCGCGGCCCCGACTACGGTGTGGAATCCGGAAATGTTCGCATCGATATGACGCGAATCCGCCAACGCAAACGCGACATCGTCGAAAGCTTCAGAAATAGCAGTCAAGCCAGACTGGAAAAAACTGAAAACCTCGATTTAATTTTTGGCGAAGCGCGCTTCACAGGTTCTAAGTCCTTAGCCGTGCGTTTGAACGATGGTACGCAGCGCGAGCTACTTGCCGACCAAATTTTTATCGACGCGGGATGCCGGCCCGCAATTCCGCAGATCGATGGCTTAGAACATGTGCCTTATCTGAACAGCACCTCAATCATGGAGCTCGACAGCGTTCCGGAGCATCTCCTTGTTCTCGGCGGAGGTTATGTCGGCCTCGAATTCGGACAAATGTTTCGTCGCTTCGGCAGCCGCGTTTCCATCGTGCACCGCGGTGATCGTTTACTCCGCGGCGAGGATTCCGATGTGGCGGACGAAATCGCTGCCATCTTCCGACAGGACGGCATCGACGTTTTCCTTAATACGACAGCCGAGAATGTCACGAAGAGCAGCTCCCAAATCGTGCTAACCGCTCGCGACAAAACGGGAACGATACGAAAACTTCAAGGCTCGCACTTGTTGGCAGCCACTGGCCGAGTCCCCAATGTGGAAGCCTTGAATCTTACTGCCGCCGGCATCGCCATGGATGATGCTGGATTCATCAGGGTCAACTCCAAATTGGAGACTAGCGCGCCGGGAGTTTACGCACTTGGAGACATCAACGGTGGCCCGGCATTCACGCACATCTCCTACGATGACTTTCGCATCCTGCGCACAAACATCATCGACAAGGGAAACGCCACCACCGAGGGACGCCCTCTTCCTTATACCGTTTTTATCGATCCGCAACTCGGCCGCATCGGCATCACCGAAGCTCAAGCTCGCGAACAAAATAAAAATATTCGCGTCGCAAAGATGCCCATGTCTTCCGTTGCTCGGGCGTTAGAAGTAGACGAGTCTCGCGGATTTATGAAAGCAATCGTGGAAGCCGACACCGATCAGCTTCTCGGCGCGGCCGTGCTGGGCATCGAAGGCGGAGAAATCATGTCCATGCTGCAACTGGCTATGATGGGCAAGATGCCATTCACTATTTTACGCGATGCCATCTTCGCCCATCCGACACTGGCCGAATCACTAAACAATTTGTTCACGCATTTCGCTTCGTGAGGCCGCATCGACAAAGTGCATACGCCTCAAAACTAGACGCGCGTCACCCTTATTTTGGAGTGTTTTCCTGCAGTACCAGTTGATAGCTGACAAAGGCCAGCTGCTTACTATCCGGCGACCACGAGGGCACGTTAATTGTGCCTTGTCCGCCAAAAAGTTTCGCCAGCACTTCGATTTTGCCGTCCACTTTATCGTCCTTCAGCGGTACGATTCGCAGCGTCACCTCTTTATTCTCTGGATGACCCTCCACTTCCTTGCCGTAGGAAAGAATAACCAGCCATTTCCCATCTGGGGAAATGTGCGGAAACCAGTTATTCAGATCGTCTGAAGTGACCTGCTCCTCCGAGCTGCCGTCCGGACGCATGCGCCATATCTGCATCCTGCCGGTCCGCACTGAATTAAAATAAATGTATTTCCCATCCGGAGTATATTCCGGCCCGTCATCCAGTCCTATCGCGGTGGTCAACTGCTTCTCTTCGCCGCCTTCCGTCGAGATTGTGTAGATATCAAATTCACCGTTGCGCTGCCCAGGGTACGCGAGCGTCTTGCCATCCGGCGACCAGCCATGCCAATAAGAAGGCGATTTCTGCGTAACGCGGCGCGGCGTCCCGCCGCTGATAGGCAGCAAATAAATGAGGGACTGATGATCTCCTTGTGACTGGTCGCTTATCGCCAGTGTTTTCCCGTCGGGTGAGATTCCATGATCATTGTTGCAGTGCACTGCAAACCCGGTATCGATGGTTTGCGGTTGTCCGCCGGCAACGGGCAAGCGTCGAATGCGCCCGTCTTGGTTGAAGATAAATGCGGCCCCATCGGGTGTCCAATTGGGCGCTTCAAAATGCCCGGGAATGGAATACACGACGCGACGATCGGTGGACGCGACTGTGATGGTTTCCAACGTGCTGTAGAGCGTGGCTCGCTCGGCGACTGCCGCTCGCGAGACCTCTTTCAGTTCTAGGTTCGAAAATACTGCTTTTTCGCTGGCATTCTTGTCATGACTACACAGTCCAATGCCCACATAAAACGGTGCACTAAAGGAAACGCGCATCGCGGCACCGGCCGGTTTTAAGTTTTCCCCCTTAGCGCCCAACCACATAGAGACGTACTCACCCCGCTTTTCGATACGTAATTGCGAAGGCGATGAAATGTTCGATTGGATTTCATGCGTAGGCGTTCCCTTGGCCTCGCGATACTGCAAAGACGTCAGACCGTTCCCGTGCAACGCAACATCTACATAAGCGGAATCCGGATCCAAACTCTGCCGGATCATCAGGACCGCCTTGCGATGCGCATTGCCGCCTTGACCAACAAACGAAATGTCGGCGGTGAGAGACGCATCAGTTGACAATTTCTTCCATGCAAACTGAAAATTGTCCGAGTCGGACCACATGTTTTCTCCGCTGCCCGTTAGTGTGTAACTGGGCTTCCAAGAATCGTATTCGCTGTTACCCGCGTGCAGAACTGTACCAACATCGCCATGGCCTTCGAATATTCCGACAGCAGATCCTTGCGCTCGCACCTCATACTTGGTAGACGCCGCGACAGCCAGCATCATCAACAGCAATAAGCCAACCGTAATTCGCGCGCACCATTTTTCTTTCATCCGATTTCCTCTTCGGAGCAAAGATTCCCGCAACACACCATCGTCCCCGACAAACCGCACATCTTTCTTTTGGCAGGAAGAATTGAGCTTAAGAAGTTCGGCTCGCCATGGTCATCCCTGCGGTTTCATCCGCAAAGCAAGTCCTTTCAACTTTGCTGCGTTCTTATTAGCCGGGTCCAGTTCGAGAGCCTTCTCGGCGCTACGCAGCGCTTTGGAAAACTCACCCTTTTCCCAATACGCGGCGCCCTCGTTCACCAATTGTTCCGCCAATTTTATGGCGGCGTGTTGGTGAATGGCAGCGCATGGCTGGCTCCCGGCCGCAGCGTTCAGCACCTTGGCACAAATATCAATCGCCTCACGGTAATCTTCATTGTTGAGGGCCATTTGGCCCTCTTGCGCCATAGTCTCCAGCCGGGCATCTTCTCGGAGCTGGTCCGACCCGGGATCGTGGCCACCCGCGATTCTGGCTTTCCGGGGCGGAGTGTTTTGCGGTTTTGGCTTTTGCACTACGGACGTCGGCGATTGCCGGCGGGTAAAATCAGCCACGAACTGCGGAGTGACCGGGCTCAAACGTTGTCCCGTTTGCGGATCCACGCCCGGCCCATCGAAAAATCGGAAATTGCCGCCACTCGAGGATGAGTACCAAACCATTGCTTGCCGAGTATTCGGATCAAACCAAAGGTATGCGGCAGCATCCGGAATCGTCAGCTCCCGTGGACCGACAACTCGACTGTCATTCGCCGACTTCGATTCAACGCCCGCGGCAACGCTGACCGGTGCGCTATTTTCCGGTTTGGCCGGCACCACATTATCAGAGGTGGCGCGCGCCACCGGTTCCGGCTTCCCAGCCACGGCCGCCACTCTCCGTTGCACTTTCGGCCACAGCAAAACTACAGCCAATACCAGCGCCAGCCCCACCGCACCAGACGCAACAAGCCAATTTTTTCCGCCGGGTTTCTTAGCGCCCGCCAGCGCCGGACGTTGGCCGCTCACTGGGCTATCCGCCGCAGAGCTCAAAGCAAACGCCAGGTCCGCGGCAGAATGAAATCTTTGGTCCGGGCCTTTCTCAATGCACCGCTGCACTACCCGCTGTATACCGATCGGTAGGAACGGAACAATGTCCAGAATGTTGGGAGGATCTTCTCTGAGGATCGCCGTCATGCTTTCCGTGGCCGTCTGATGCTGAAATGCAGGCCTGCCAGTCAACATTTCATACAACATCGCCCCAAACGCGAAAATGTCAGTGCGTTGATCCACGTGCTCGCCCCGCACTTGTTCCGGGGACATGTACCCCACCGTGCCCATCACCACGCCAGGTTCCGTAACAGATGTCATCGTTAAGGCGCCGCGCTCGGACACTTCCGGCTGCGTCAATTTAGCTAAGCCAAAATCCAGAATTTTGATTCGTCCATCGCGCGTCAGAAAAACATTTTCCGGTTTTAGATCGCGGTGTACGATTCCCTTTTCGTGTGCCGCCTGCAATCCGTTCGCAATCTGCACCCCGTAATCGATCACTTTCCTGGTGGGTAAGGGCCCCCGTTTTATAACTTGGCGAAGCGTATCGCCTTCCAATAACTCAGACACCAGGTATGGCGCGCCTTCATACGTCCCCATGTGATATACCGCAAGAATATTGGGATGATTGATGGAACCGGCCGCCCGCGCTTCTTGTTCGAACCGGCGCAAACGCTGCGGGTCAGTCGAAAGGTTCAGCAACACCTTCACTGCCACGTCGCGATTGAGATTCAAGTCGCGCGCTCGGTACACCTCTCCCATTCCCCCGGCGCCAATCTGGGAGACGATTTCGTAGCATCCGAGGTGAGTGCCGGCAGGCAGAGCCATGGCAGGCGCGATTATACGCTATGACTCAAGTGCGTCGATGAACGATCGTCAGGCGATCGAGAAACACTAGGCTGGTTGCGTTCACTGCGGATTTAGATCGGTACTTTGCAAAAAAGCTATCCATACGGCTTAAACCAGCGCGCGGATTTATCCGGAAACCCACGCCTCCCGTCCATGCTTCTTACTGTACGTCTGTGACTTTGCCCTTCACGAAAGTAACTTTCAAATCTTTGTACACGTAGATTTGCTTCGGTCCCAGATCCACAATCTTATCTGGCTGGCCTAGCATTCCCTTCACCTCGTCGGGTGATTGGCCCATCTGAATAGTCGGAGGCGGCGCGGCTGGCTGGGCAGGGGCCGCGGCCTGCTGGGGCGCTTGGCCTTGATCCTGAGCTTGCTGTTGTTCCTGCCCGCCGCTGTCACCCGTATCCACTTCCAAGATCTGATTGATGACATCAGAAATTTGCCCGCCATCCGCGCCAGCCAGATAGTCCTTCGGAAACACGAATGCCACCTGCGCTTTTCGCATCGACGGATCTTGTACCGAATTACAGGTGTCGCACTCCATAATCGACAGCGTTACCTTGGAGTCCTTACGACTGATGTCGATTTTCGAGACGTATACTTTCTCTCCTACCGTTAGGAACTTCGTATCCGTCGATGCCGCGCCCGTCGGGTCCGCCGGTGCCTTCCATTTCAGTAGCTTGTTCACTCCTTGCATGGCCGTATTATTGGCCGTGTGCACCTGTCCGTCCTTAACGGTAGTCGGTATCACCACCGCATTTCCAGACGCCACGCTGAGGATTCCGCCCTTCTTGATTACCAGCACGGTCCCGGCATCCAGCACAGAAAGTCCGCTTGAATCCGTGCCCAGTTTTACCAGCTTATACTTCGTGGCTAACTGGCTCTCCAGCGAATCGGATCCTTGCGCTCTGACAATTAAGGCGGAAAACATTCCCGCGCATGTAAGCGCAATAATCTTAATCGCCCGCCCTGACTTCCCCTTCTCCGTCACCGTCATTGCTAAGCCCTCCTTGGACGCCACCGTTCGTCTTACCATCAGCTCTGGTTTTCTGCTCGCTTCGGTACGAGAAGCATCGGCACCGAGCCGACGCTTCTCCCGTTGCGTTCCGTTCTTAGTCCGTGCGCATTAATCGTCGTCATCATCGCTACTGCTGCTGGTCGCGGAAGCGTCCTGCACTTCCTTCTCCGCTTGCGATGCTTCATCCTGTTGAGTTTTCAGGTCGGCTTCCACAGTGAGGTCCGGCTGCGCCTGTCCATTTGGATTGGGCTTCGATCCAGACGGCGGTCCGCTGGGCAGTCCGTTTTTTCCTTGATTATCCGCCAGCTTTCCGAGTCCTTCGGTAATCTTGGCCCGGAAATCGTTGTGCATGTCTTGCAGATCCTGTACCGCTACGGCCACCTGCAGCCCAGAGGAGCAATCACTCTTCTGGCTACTGGCTACCAGGACTTTCACGTTTTTATCGGCGTCGGGCGTGTCATCGATCCGTGTCAGCACATCGCCCGGACTAAGAGAACACTCCGTTCCATCTGCGGTCGGCTCGGTGAGCACCGTGGAAACTATGAACGTTCGCAGCGATGGATCTAGCGCTGCCGGAACCTCATCGGGTCCGGTTTGCCCACCGCCCGCCGGTGCCGTGCTGCTTACCGCTGCGGCTGGCTCGGGATGCGCCGCAGCTTCCTTTTCCGCAGCGATTTGCGCTCGAACTTCGTCGGCAATTTGTTGCTTGACTTCGGGTGTCAGCGCAACAGCGCCACCTCCGCCGCCTCCGCTGTTGGCTGCGGCTTCGTTGTCGGCTGCCGCTGCGGCATTTGCATCCGCCGCCGCACGCGCTTCATACGCCGCCTGCAGATTAGCCGCTAGCAAATAATCCGTGATCCACAAAGCCGCGGTGGGATAAACAGGGGCCGGAGCAAAGTACCCGCCGTAGTATCCATACCAGGGTGCGGCACCCCATCCCCAGTTATACGCCACCGGCGCGGCCCAGGGATTGTAAGCCCAGCCGTAATACGCCGGGCCGTAATAGTACGGCGGAACGTAGCCGTAGTAAGCCACTCCACGGTAATAGCCCCCACGATATGCGTATGCATATCTGCGGCCACCGTAATAATAACTACGCCGCATATACGGATGGCCGCCCCGGTAATATCCATGCTCCGCATAGCCACGTCCGTGCCCGTAGCCCACGACGCGCGTTCCATCGCGTCGCCGGGACTCGAATCGCCTCTCGCCATGCGCACCATGGTTAATCGTCATTCCGTTGCGGGTGTGGATCGTGCTGACATGACCGCCGCGATCGAAGTTAGCCTTCGTCCCGCCCTTGGTTTCCAATGTCGTCTTTTTGCCGCCCTTGTTAAACGTTGTAGTGTGCCCCGCCGCATTCGTAACTGTCTTTCCCCCGCCGGGGCGGTTTACCGTTCCTGCGGTCTTGGCGCCGCCTGCGGCTGCCGTGCGCGTTCCCCCGGCCGCTCCGGTCTTGCTTGCCCCGGCCGCACCTGTTTTACCGGCAGTAGTAGTGTTACCAGCCCGAGTCGTACCAGTTGCCCCGGTCTTGCCGGCGCTCCCCGTTGTAGCCGACCGCGTCGTCGCAGTCTTTGTCCCAGTCGCAGTTCCCGGTCGTGCGGTGGTGGTTCCCGGCTTGGTTGCCGCCGCGTGTTGGGCGCTAGTGGCTCCCGTCTTGGGAGCCACCGCAGGCTTGGCCGGTGCGGCAGGCTTGGCCGGTGCGGCGGGCTTGGCCGGTGCGGCGGGCTTGGCTGCCGGGGCTGGTTTAGTTTGTTGCTGCAGCTGTGCAACGGCCGCTAACACTGATACCACCAACAGCAGCACGAAGATCGACAGGCTCCGAATCACGTTCCTGCTTTCGCCGCTCCAGTTCATGATTGCTCTCCTCCGGGAAGTTCTCAGCATTCAAATCAACGTTTCGGCCTTAAAGGAAAATTGGTTTGCGCGAACCACTGCGGCCGCTCGCTAACGCGAGCGTGGTCCAAGTGCTCATTTGGAAATGGAAATTCAATGCGGCAAAACCGGCTTTAACCGGATTGCACAATCTATTCATGACAACGGGGCCTCTTTAGGGAACCTAGGGGAAAACGCTAGAAACGGCGTGCATGTTACTTTTCTAAGTTTACGTTGTCAATGCTCTACGCGCGCCAAATCATAGCTTTTCAGCGTGTCCAGAATCTGCTGCCCATACTTCTCGACCTTTCGGTCGCCAAATCCCGATACCCTGCGCAACTCCGCCAGCGTGCTTGGGCGCACTCGGCATAGCTCGTCCAGCGTGGTGTCGTGCATCACGATAAATGCAGCAATATTCTGTTCTCTGCTGACGCACTTTCGCCATTCGCGCAGATGTTCGCGCAAAGTGGAATTGGCTTGCAGTGCCGGCTGTGCGCGCGCCACTTCAATCCTGCCGTGGCCGGTACTGCCTTGCGAAACCGGCTGCGAATGCACCACTTCAGGAACGTAGAAACTGACTTTGGACACCGGAGATCCGGTCAGAACCGCAGATGTTCCCGTCACTCTGACCTTCTTAGCTTTTGTTCCTCTGCTGTGCCTCGCGATGGCTCCAACCGCCAGCCATCCAAGTTCCCCGATGCAAATATCACAGGCGCCACAGGACGACCATTGCGGCTTTTCGCCAAAATGCACACAGATCTGCCGGTGCCTGCAGCTATTCGACTCCACGAAACGCCGAATGATGTGGTAGCGCTGCCATGCCCGCGCTTTCTCGGCAGGGTCTGTCAGTTGCTCCACAAAGTAAGTTAGAAGCCCCACATCCCGTTTTTGCCATAACAGCAGACAATCAGCTGGCTCGCCATCGCGCCCCGCCCGCCCGGCTTCCTGGTAATACTGCTCAATCGACTTCGGTAGCGACAAATGAATCACCGCTCGTACCGCGGCTTTGTTTATGCCCAGGCCGAATGCGATTGTTCCCACCAGCACCCGCACGTCATCGCTCATCCAGCGTTCCTGATTTTTTCTTCGCGTGGCGCTGTCCATCTTCGCGTGATATCCGATAGCTGCGATCCCGCTGTGTTCCAGGAACGCCACGGTTTCCTCCACTCGTGTGATCGTCGGCGCATAAATAATGATGTTGCTTCCGGCATACTGCTCTATCGCTCTCAGCAATAACCCACGTTGAGTTTTTGGATCGCACTCCTTGACGTGATAGCGCAAATTTGGACGTTGGAAGCTGGCGATATACTTGTCCGCATTTCGCAACTGCAATTGCTCGACAATATCGTGCCGCACCTGCTGCGTGGCGCTTGCCGTGAACGCTGCGATGGGCCGGTCTGGAAATTGGGCCCGCAAGGAATGCAGCTGACGGTACTCGGGGCGAAATTCGTGCCCCCACTCCGAAATACAATGAGCTTCATCGATCACAAAATAAGAAATGGGTGTCTCGCGCAGCCAACTAAGCGCATCCTGTCGCGCCAGCCGCTCCGGCGAAAGATAAAGTAGCCGGTACTTTCCAGCTTTTGCGTTATGCAAAATCGCGGATTGCTCTGCCGCATTCTGGGAGCTGTTCAATACTGCCGCAGCTACGCCCATCTGTTCCAATTGAGCAGTTTGGTCCTGCATCAACGCAATCAAAGGAGACACCACAATCGCCGTGCGTCCTTCTGTCATTGCCGCGGGCAATTGATAACACAATGATTTCCCGCCACCCGTGGGCATCACAACACACGCATCGCGTCCCGCCAGCAAACTGTTCACCACCTGTTCCTGAAGCGGTCTAAACGACGCGTAGCCCCAATACCGGTGCAGTGCGGAAAGTAACGATGAGGCCATAGCGGCCTAGTATAACTAATGAATCTGCTTGGAAGCTTTTTGGAGAATGGTTTTTGCGCAGCACGTTAGAGTGCAACCACCAGGTGTACAAGTCGCGCGCCTCATCGTTACTAGCATTTTTCTTGCAGCGAATTCCCTTTCCTATTAAACCTCGCTGGTTTCACGCGCCGTTAATCGAAAATGGCTGGAGATTGCGCAGACTTTTCCATCTCTTACTCCAACCTAAGCCCCTGTACACGCGGCCAGTGGCCGAAAGACCGGTGATGTCATTGAAACAACTGAAGTCGTCCACCAGTGATCAGCAAATTGCCTCTGGGATAATTGGGCTTGAAAGAATGATGTTCCACGAAGGAGAACCGATGAAACGCGTTTTGCTACCAGTACTCATCCTAATTACCGCAGCTACCGTCCACGCCAAAGACAAGCCCGCCTACCAGAACGGCGTACTGATAAAGATGGATTCCGCATCCTGCGGGGCCGAAGAAAAGGGTGGAGGCACCGTCACGGGAGAGATCCTCGGTACCGACGGCCAACACAAGAAAACCCAGGAACTGCTGTGCCAGGAATACACTCTTCAGACTGACCGCCTGATTTTCCTCATCAGGGCCAAAAATGAAAAACACCCCGCCCTGCTTCCCATCGGTGAAACAGCTCAGTTCAGGCTGCACAAAGACCGGCTTTTGCTGCGCGTACCGGAAGCGGATGGCAAAGAACGCGAGTACGTTGTGGTTTCCATGACGCCGCGTAGCGATGCTCCAGATTCTGTAAACCGGTCGGCCTCTGCATTGCGTCCGACGTTGTAGATCCCGCCGGCGAGTAGCTGTAAAATGAAAAAGCCTTAGAATTAGTTAGCGACCGCTGGCGTTGGCCTTAGTGCTCTTGAAAGCCGACGTCCCGCTCACGCTCTTCATCATTTCCTTAGCCTGCTTCAAATGATCCTGCAGAGTCGGCAGAGTCTCTGAGGCAAAGCTCTTCAAGGAATCGTCCCGTCCCGCATTAGCTTCCTTTTGAAACGCGGCCACATCCGCCTCATGATCTTTCACCATATCTCTCGCGTAAGCGCGATCAAAAGCGGCTCCATTCAGTTTCGAGAGTCCGTCATAGGTAGCTTGATCTTTCGCCGAGATGTCCGTGGGAAGCGTAATGTTCTCCCGCGACGCCACTTCTTTCAATTTGTCTCCAGCTTTCGAGTGGTCATCGACCATTCGCTTCCCAAAACTCTTTACAGAATCGCTGTATCCTTTGTCTTCTGCCAACTGCCCAAGCTTGACTTCCGCCATGCCGCCCTGAGCCGCTTCTTTGGCAAAGTGGGTATCCCCCATTGCGGGCCTGCTCTTCGCGGTCGCAGGCGAACTGTTCGCCGCTGTAGGGCTATCCTGGTGCGCCAGCACCGCCCAACTGCCAATCGCCGACAACGTTAACGTCACACAACCCACATATACAGCTCTTCCAGTCTTGGTCTCCAAAAACTTCTTCATCGAAAAATCCTTCATCGAAACCATTGCTGCCCCTCCGGCTAAATTCAAACCGCGCCCACCTACACGCTACCTGTGGTATCCGCGGTGACCAATCAGGTGAACCTTGTATTAGCAAATCGACGCACGTGTATCGTTTAGGGCCTAAAAAATCAAACTTTAATTAAAGGAGTGCAATGAATATCGCGCGCGGCAAGGCGAGCGCTTTCAATCACGCCACCAAACAACAAAAAAAGCGGTAAATACCGCTGCTCTCAGTTCTCTCGAAAATCCTCTGGCAGATCCTCTTCTTGCGGGCGCTCGTGGGTGTGCACTTCTCCCTTGTCGGCATCCGGCGCGTCCTCTACGCCCTTGACGACTTCCGCCTCGAACGCGTTCCCTTCCTCCAGCAATTCGTCAACGCTCTCCGAGCTGGAGCCCTCAATATTTGACAATCCCTGCAAAGCGCCTGATTGCCCTGCGGATTTGGCGTCCAAACCTTTAGGGTCCAGATTTATGGTTTCAACGCTCTGGCCTTCGCCGCGGGACGCCAAGCTTCCACCAATAATTCGGGTGTTATTCCGTGGCGCTGTTCTTCCGGCCGCGCTGCGAGGCTTTGCGTTCTTGTTGGTTTTGGCTTGAGAACTGCGCTCTTTCGGTCTCGTTTTTGCCGTTTTCGCTTTTGTATTTTTAGCCTTCGATGAAACTTTGCTCGAAACCCTCGAACCTGCGCTTTTCGAATTCTTGCGCGGAGCGATTTTTTTGCGGGAGCTATTTTTATTCTTGGTTTTCTTTCTGGTGGCCATGGCTCAAGTCTATCACTGTGCCCCGGGGCAATTCATCTTGGCGCTCTCGGAGGCCCCGCCGTTCTCTTAAATTGCGCAGCGGAATTACGTGATCGCGTCCGCTAACTCACCTCGATGAACTCGGCCTCCCACGGCTGCCTGTCCAAATCGAGACGCGCGACAGTGATTGGCAAATTGAATCTACGGGGTCCGGCGCTACCCGGATTTACATACAGGATACCGCCACGCGTGGACTGCCCCGGCTTGTGCGAGTGCCCGCTAACAATGATGGAAATCCCGGGGGGAATCGAATTCAGCTTTAGTTCCTTAACGTCGTGCAAAACATAAATTCTCGCTGCATCAACCTTAACTACCGCGGTTGACGGCAATTTGGTCGCCCACTCCGCCGTATCCACGTTGCCGCGCACGGCGGTTACGGGAGCAAGCTTCTCCAAAGCATCGAGAATTTTAGCGTCCCCCACATCGCCCGCATGAATAATCACTCCCGTGTCTTGCATTGCGCGCAGCGCACGATCACGAAGTAATCCATGAGTATCCGAAATTAAACCGAGAATCATTCACGGAGAATAAGCCGAAGGGGGGAATTTAACAATTGAAGGAAAACGCCTTATCGAGGTGTTACCGAAGTCCTAAGCCAGAACTTTAGAGTGCCTGCGCAGCGGTCGCGCCCCCGGAGCCGGAAAATGCATTCGCCAGAAGTTCGAGTTGGCCTCCACGAATTCAAATCCAACGTAGGTTTTGCCGTCGCGAGCCTTGCGAACTGTTACCACTTTGGCCTCGATGGCTTCGCCGCTGTTTTCGTTGATCATTTGTAATGCCTGCCCAACAACTACAGGCTCTTCTAGTACACACAGCCCGCCGCCCTGGCAGACAGACTGCGAATGGGTTTTGACGGAAAATACTTCACCCGACGGCGCTTCCCAACGTACAGTCAGCGATATTGTCAACGCTACACGTACCGTGCGGCGACGCTCTTTAAATCGAAAGTGTAGCAGGGACATTTATCTTAACCCTAGATTTCTAAGCCTTGGCCCTCACGAATTTATCAACAACCCATGTCACCGCTTTGCCGCCAGATCGTGCCGACCACTAGGCGCCTGTAATTCAGCCGCACAAGTGGCAACACCTCCAAACTTCTCCACCAAAGTTCTTACTTTGCCGCGTCACTTCTACCCTCGCAATAGCCAGTCCGTACCATCCAAACATACCAAAGCGCCGCCGAGACACGGCTGAAATTCGCGATTCATACCACTTATTGGATAACTGTCTCAGCGACCAGTTGCATAGGGTTGACCCGCGCTTTATTCACCGTCATGCCCCAGTGCAAGTGCGGTCCGGTGACCCGGCCTGTGGCTCCCACTTTTCCGATTACTTGACCTGCTTTTACGGCATCTCCTACCGCCGCGTCGGTAGCGGACAAATGCCCATATAGGGAATAAATCCCTAGCCCGTGATCGATAATGACTGTGTTGCCAGAGAAATATAGCTCTTCGGCTAAAACGACCCGGCCGCTTTGCGTGGCGTGAATGAGCGTGCCCGTCGGTGCCGGAAAGTCCGCGCCAGTATGCGGCGAGCGCGGTTGCCCATTAAGTATCCGTCGCTTGCCAAAATTTGTTCCGCGCACTCCCCCGGTTAGTGGCACACGAAACGGCCCGTGCCACAACTTCTCAGCCGTAATGTGGTCAAAAATCTGGCGTAATTTCTCCTGTTCCGCGACGGCGCGTTGCGCTTGTTGCTCGTTAGGCTCCACGAATTGCTTCTGGACCGTTAGGCTTTCCGTAGCGAACTTGCCGGCCCTTATCGTTAATGTAGCGGTGCATTCGGCCTGCTCCCCATTTTCCGTCGTAGCTGACACCGAGAATTCGTAGTCCCCCGGAGCCTTCTCCAGATCCACCCCTAACAGCGCCTCATCCCGATGATTGCTCGCTTCGCGCCGCGTCGCCGCCGACGAGCCGCTTTCCCAAAAATATACATTTCGCTCATTCCACTTGCCTGTAACTTCGCGCAGCGATTTCTGGCTGCGAAGTTGCGCCAGAATCAGGCTGCCCTGGCTGGCTTGCAAAGCGCTAAGCGATAACTCCACACCGCCGGTGCAATGCGCATTGCCCGTGGCGCTTTTCACGCTTGCAGGCAACAGCAACCCTGCCAGCACAGCGGTTTTGAGCAGGTTCTTTGCTATTCTCATATCAGTGCCAATCAACCCTTCGTCCGAACAACGCCTGCTCGCCCCTCAAGCAAAGCTTAGCTTGGCTTGGCTCCGCTTTCTATTTACTTCCGGCGAGGAGTTTCGATGCAGTCGCTACGCCTGAATCCGATTCTCAACACGGATTCCTACAAACTGACCCACTGGTGGCAATACCCGCCGGATACTCGCCACATTTATTCCTACGTCGAATCTCGCGGGGGCATGTTCGATGAAACCATGATGGCTATGCTGCAATACATCGTGAAATCGAATTTTGCCGGCCAGGTTTTTACCATGAACGATGTGGAAGAGGCGCGCCGCATCGCCCATGCTCACTTTCAGGGACATCCCAAATCATTCAACTACGAGGGCTTCAAATCTCTCTACTCCAAACATGGCGGCCGCCTCCCTTTGCGTATTCGTGCCGTCAAAGAAGGCACGGTAGTCAAAAGTCATAACGCCCTGATCACCATAGAAAATACTGATCCGGAGTTTTATTGGCTCACCAATTGGGCGGAAACCATGCTGCTGCAGGTCTGGTATCCCATCACCGTGGCCACACTCTCACGAGCTATTAAACAAGTGATCGGCAAAGCCCTGGTGCGTACCGGCGACCCCGCGCTCCTTCCTTTCAAACTGCATGATTTTGGCTTTCGTGGCGTTTCATCCAAGGAGTCCGCCGCCATCGGCGGCGCTGCCCATCTGCTGAACTTCTTCGGCACTGACACGCTGGCGTCGATCCAGTTGTTAAATCAGTTTTACTCCGCGGACTTGATGTGCGACAACCCACTAGACTGCGCAGGTTACAGTATCCCGGCGTCCGAACACTCCACCATCACCTCCTGGGGCGAAGAACACGAACTCGACGCTTACGCCAATATCCTTGAAAACTGTCCCGAGGGTCTCGTGGCCTGCGTTAGCGACTCCTATGATATTTACAATGCGGTGCGAAATCTGTGGGGCGGCGCACTCCGCGAAAAAGTTCTGCAGCGCAACGGCACGTTGATTATTCGGCCGGATTCCGGCGATGCCGTAACCGTTCTCGAAGAGCTATTCAAAATCGTCAGCGAAGTATTTGGCTACGAAGTGAACCGCAAAGGTTGGAAGACCACCGTGCCCTGCGTGCGATTCATTCAAGGCGATGGCGTAAACTTTTACACTATTCAAAACATTACTGCGCAATTGACCCGCCGCGGCTGGTCGCAGGATATCTGGAGCTATGGCATGGGCGGCGCGCTACTCCAGCAAGTGAATCGCGATACCTTGAAGTTTGCCCTGAAGTGTTCAGCCATCGACCGCAACGGAAAATGGCAGAACGTGTACAAGAATCCAAAAACCGATCCCAGCAAGGCCAGCAAAGGCGGCCGCTTCAACCTGATTCATAACGGTAAGGATTTCGCGACCGTGGAAGTCCTCGAAGGCGAGTCCCTGCCCGAAAGCCCGGCGCTCGGTTCGAACGCGCTTGAAACGGTGCTTGAGGATGGCGTCGTGTTACGAGATCAAACGCTCGCCGAAGTTCGCGCCATCGCTGGCAGTTACGACACATACGCCCAACTTCAGTAACTGCGCCGCGCCTTCGAGCCATTTTGCGGCCGGTAATTTTTTCCTACCAGTAAGGTCTCCTAAACGGCAATCCAGTTCGGTAAACCTCTCTAACTGTGTACGTTAGGTTCACAGCGCCTTTGGCGTTCCGCATGCAACCTGTTGCAGAGCCACTCGGTAGCGTTACCCCAGAACGCCGCTTCAGGTGACCGCGACAAACTGATTTTGGTGAACCAATGCGAAGCCTACAACTAACCACACTGGGGACCGTGTTACTCGCCTCAGCATTGCCAGTGGTCGGTGCGGTTCTGGTGATCGTGGATCATCCCCGCGCTGTTTCAAACAACGTTCCTGAGCTCTTGCAGAGCGAACTACATGTCGATGTGCGCACATTACCCGGCAAAATCTCTCACAAATCCGGAAAATTCATTTTCAAGGAAGATCATCGCGGAATCGTTTACTCACTCGATGATCAAAAGGAAGCTAGAAATTTTTCTGGTAAGGCCGTGCTCATTACCGGAACGATCGACTCTAAAGCCAACCTGCTTCATATACGCAAAATCGAACCCACTTTCCTTTTTCACCCCGCCTCGCGAGCTGATTAGCGCGAGGCCCCTCCGGTCTACTCGGTTCCCGACGCCTTCGGCTTGGGATGCATGAATGGCCCCGCAATAATTTGACCCGGAAGAAATTCGGTCCAAGGGTTCTGGCAATGCGTGCACACAATGACTGCGTAGGCTATCGATGTCGCTCCCTGTTGCGACGCGCACCATGTTTTCCTGCCGGCATTTGGGACACTCCACCGCAAGCTCGACGATCCGCGTTGCTCCATCCTGCATAATGCGCTCCAGAGTGCGGCCGCCACGTCGGACGGGCTGCCTACCTAGGGCTCGCATCGACCCTACATTTTTCGGCGCACTTTTAGTACAGGGAGATTAATGTGTTTTTACCGATTCAGCCGCGGGCGGCGGGAATCCTGATAACTTGACACCTTCTATTGGAGAGAAGCCGCAACTTTCTTCTGATACTCGCGAGCCTTCGCGATCGCTTCATCTTCCTTGACTGTTAGCAATTGGTGTTCGCGCATCACCACGCGCCCTCCAATCACAACCGTTTCCACGTCGTTTCCTTTCAGCGCATAGGCCAGTTGCGCGTACACGTCGAACATGGGAACGGCGTTGGGCTCATTCAAGCTAATCACGATGATGTCCGCCTTCTTCCCTGTCTCCAGCGATCCTATCTCCTTTTCCATGTGCAGCGCTTTGGCGCCATCAATCGTCGCCATTTCAACAACCGCCTTAGCACCCAAAGCCAGAGGATTCATCTTCGTAATCTTCTGAAGCTTCGCGGCCAGGTCCATCTCTTCCATCAAGTCGAGATCGTTATTGCTGCCCGCCGGCCCATCCGTCCCTAATCCAACAGCTACTCCCGCGGCCCGCAATTCGGGCACTGGGGAAACTCCGCTCGCCAGCATCATGTTGCTCGAAGGATTATGGACGCACCCAACCTGCTTCTCTGCCAGTAGCTTACGGTCCGTGTCATCCACGAAAATGCAATGCGCGGCCACCACGTCAGGCCCCAGTATTCCGATTTTGTTCAGGTATTGCACCGGTGTTGTGCCATTTTGCGCGCGGCTGTCGTCCAGCTCCTTTTTCATTTCTGCTACGTGAATCAAAATTGGCGCATTGTATTTTCGGGCCAGAGCGGCGGCGTCCTGCAAAGTCTTCTGCGAACACGTGTAGATGGAATGGGGTGCCGGAGCCGCGTGGATCAACGGATCATTCTGCCAGCGCTTCAAGAATTTCTCGGTATACACCAGCATTTGGGATTCGTCCTTATTATCCGGCGCCGGAAAATCGATAAACGTCTCGCCTAGCACGCCGCGCATGCCCGCTGCTTTAGTCTCTTCCGCGACGGCGTCTTCGAAGTAATACATGTCCGCAAAAGTGGTTATGCCCCCGCGAATCTGCTCTGCCATGGCCAAACGCGTGCCCCAACGCACAAATTCTTCGGTAACGTTCTTAGCCTCCGCAGGAAAAATATACTTGTGCAGCCATTCATCCAGAGTCACGTCGTCGTGCAGACCGCGAAAAAGCGTCATAGGCACATGCGTGTGCCCATTGATAAATCCTGGAAGCACCAGTTTCCCGCGGGCATCAATGGTTTGGTCGGCGATATATTTTTGTTCCAGGTCGGTCCTGAAACCGATGGCGCTGATCACATCGCCTTTCACGACCAGCGCGCCATCTTCCAGGATCAGCCGGTCGCCATCCATGGTTACGATCGTGCCGCCATTGATCAGCAGGTCTACCTTCTCTTTATTATTGGCTATAGAGCTCTGTGCAAAGGCTCGACTCGCGAAGACCGATGCTCCCAAGAACACCAAGAGCACCAGGCGAACGCTAAAGAACATTATTTTTGGTTGCTTCACGTGTTCTGCTCCGGAGTTGCGGGGAATACCTTTTGAAGCTGGTTTCACAAATTTGAATCGTCGAAGGGTTTCGGAAACAAGTCTTTCATCTGAATCACTTCAATTTTGCCCTTCAGGTTTGCCATGCTCACCGGTATGTCCCCGCAAAACTCCCATATCAATTGACGGCATGCGCCGCACGGCGGCGTAAGCACCTCGGTATCGGTAACCACCGCAATGGCTCTGAATCCGCGTTCGCCTTCGCTGATCGCTTTGAAAATCGCTACGCGCTCGGCGCACATGGTAAGCCCGTAGGTAGCATTCTCCACATTGCAGCCCCCGAAAATTCTTCCTGAGGTGCTCCGCAAAGCTGCGCCCACGCGAAAATTGGAATACGGCGCATGCGCATTCTCTCTCGCTTGCTTAGCAGCCTCAATCAGTAAGTCTTTTTCCGACACAGTTACGCTCCAAGCTAATTCCGTGCAATGTCAGGCAATCGCTTCCGCAATTCGGGGTAACACCGCTTTCAACAGGGCCACGAAATCGCCTTTTACACATGCGGCCGTTTCCAAAACTTCTCGATGATTGAGCGGTTGATCCAAAATGCCAGCCGCCGCATTCGTAACACAGGAAATTCCCAGCACCCGGATGTCGGAGTGTCGCGCAGCAATCACCTCTGGCACGGTGGACATGCCCACCAGGTCGGCGCCAATGGTGCGCAAATATCTGATTTCCGCTGGTGTTTCATAACTGGGTCCAGCAAGCGCTGCATAAACTCCTTCATCGATCCCGATACCTAAACGGTTTCCTTGTCCCACAGCCATTTCGCGGAATCTTTTGTCGTACGCGTTCGACATATCGGGAAACCGCTGACCGAACCGCTCATCATTGAATCCCGTCAAGGGATTCACGCCCTGCAAATTAATATGATCGCTAATCACTACCAATCGTCCTTGCGTAAATTTAATTCCGCCGGCCGCATTGGTAAGAATGACCGCCTTTACTCCCATGCGTGCGAACACGCGGGTGGGGAAAGATACTTCCTTAACCGAATAGCCTTCATACAAATGTACTCGCCCTTGCATCCCAGCAACGGCGACACCGTCTACAGTTCCGACCACCAATTGTCCAGCGTGGCCGATCGCCGTCGATTGCGGGAAGTGCGGAATCTCCGCATACGGAATTTTTACCGCGTTGGAAAACTCGTCTGCGAATGGCCCTAACCCGGAACCCAGCACCAGAGCAATCTTGGGACGCAGCGCAGTGCGCGAAAAAATAAAGTGCGCTGCAGCTTCGGCGCGCTCATATTCGCTCGACTCGGTGCGTTTCTCTTCACCCTGCGTCACGTCAGAATTCCAACAAACGAAGCAGACATCAGGTTCGCCATGGTTCCCGCCAACATCGCACGTATGCCCAGTCTGGCCAAATTGCCGCGTTGATCGGGCGCCAGCGCTCCAATTCCGCCGATCTGAATTCCCACCGAGCTGAAATTCGCAAAGCCGCACAGCGCGAACGTCGCAATCGTAAAGGACCGTGGATCGAGCGTACCCTGCATGGTGCCAAGTTGCTGGAAGGCCACCACCTCATTTACCACCATGCGCGTACCCAGGAGATTGCCAATCGTCGCGCAGTCCCGCCACGGAACGCCGATCACCCATGCCACCGGAGCAAAAACCCAGCCAAAAACCTGCTGCAGGCTGGAAGGAAACCAGGCCACGTGGTGCGCCGCAAGCCAATTGTGTGCGCCGCCCATGATCGCGTTGACCAGCGCCAGCATGGCCAGAAACGAAATCAACATGGCCCCGACATTTAGCGCCAGGTGCAACCCATCCACCGTGCCACGCGAAATCGCGCCCAGAAAATTTGCTTCCTTCTCCATTTCAGGCATTTCCACGCGCCCCGCTGTGAGCGGCACTTCCGTTTCCGGCACCAGCATCTTGGCCATCAGCAAAGTTCCGGGGGCGGTCATGATCACCGCGGCCAGCAGATGCTCCGCCTTAATTCCAAACGCGATGTACGCGGCCATAATTCCGCCAGACACATGCGCCATGCCGCTGGTCATTACGCACATTAATTCCGATCTGGTCAGCCGGTTCAGAAACGGCCGGATGGTAAGCGGCGCTTCGGTTTGTCCCATGAAAATGCTGGCCGCGACATTCAGCGACTCGGCGCCGCTTGCTCCCATGATTCGCGTCATAATCCACGCCGCGCCGCGAATCAGCAACTGCATCACTCCGATGTGATACAGCAACGCAAAAAAAGCCGCGATAAAAATGATCGTAGGCAAAACCTGGAAAGCAAAAATAAAATGTTCCGGAGAGTCCTTCAGTCCCAGCTCGCCAAAAACAAATTGCGAACCAACGAAAGCATAACTGAGTAACAGATTTACGTAATAACCGAGAAACTGAAAAATTCTGCGCCCCACTTCAAAGCGCAAAACAAAAATAGCAAAACATAATTGCAAGCCGAAGCCCCACAACACCGTTTTCAGGCGGATCGCTTTTCGATCAGTGGAAAAGATATAGGCCAGCCCGATCATGGTAGCCAGCCCTAAGACCCCTGCAAATCTTCCCATCCTTTGCACCCATTTCCCGCGCTGCGATCGCTGAACGAATTTCTCCGGTCGCGTCGAAAAAGCCTGTAGTTGCCCGGAACTTTAAACGCCAAAAACTTTAATGCCAAGCTTTATGCCCCAATGATTCGGCGTATCAATGGTCGCGGTACTTGTACACCACCGTCTGCCTCAATCACAAAATTCTCCGCCACCATACGCTTGGCTTCAGCCAGCTTGGCGTCGCTATTGTAATGAATTGTGACCAGAGGTTCGCCTTTTTCTACGCGCGCGCCGATCCGCTTGTGAAACTCCAGGCCCACCGCATGGTCGATCCGGTCTTCTTTGGTTTCGCGGCCTCCACCCAGCATGGCCAGCGCGATACCAAACTGCTCGCAGTTCGTAGCTACAATCGTTCCGCTCACACTGCTTGTCACATCAACATCGGAAACCGCCTTGGGTAACAAGTCAGGCTCGTCAACGACGCGCTCGTCTCCGCCTTGCAGCCGGATGCACTGCTTGAATTTCTCCCGAGCTTCACCACTAGAAATCATTTGTTCGGCAAGTTTTCGGCCTTCCTCAACACTCTTGGTTTTTTCGCCTAGATAAAACATCCACGCCGAAAGTTCCACGCTAAGTTCCCGAAGATCGGCAGGCCCCTTTCCGTTCAGCACCTCGATGCATTCGGCAATTTCATTGGCATGTCCCGCCGCCCGTCCCAAGGGTTGGTCCATATCCGTAATCAAGGCCACCATTTTCTTGCCCATACTTTTTCCCGCATCAACCATCACTTCCGCAAGCCCCACGGCATCTTCTTCCCGCTTCATAAACGCGCCCGACCCAGTTTTGACGTCCAGCACCAGCGCATCCAAGCCTTCCGCAAGTTTCTTGCTCATGATCGAAGCGCAAATCAACCCTTTGTTTTCCACCGTCGACGTCGCATCGCGCAGTGCGTAAATCTTTTTATCTGCCGGAGCGATTTCAGCCGTCTGTCCAATCAGCGCCATGCCACACTCGCCCAGCACCCGCCGAAAATCTTTCAGCGACAAATTGGTGTTGAATCCCGGAATGGATTCCAGTTTGTCTAGTGTGCCGCCCGTATGCCCAAGTCCACGCCCGCTAAGCATTGGTACGACCAGTCCACCCGCTGCCACGATCGGCGCGAGGATCAGCGAAGTCTTGTCGCCCACTCCACCGGTGGAATGTTTATCGACTTTTTTGCCGGGCAGGTTGGAAAGATCCAGCACCTCCCCGGAATGCAGCATGGCTTGCGTAAGCGCGGTGGTCTCGGCGCGGCTCAAGCCGCGAATCCATGCCGACATTAACCACGCAGCCATCTGATAATCGGGAATTTCTCCACACGTATACCCGGAAATCAAAAACTCGATTTCTTCACGGGTATGTTCCCCGGAGTCGCGTTTTTTTCGGATCAAGTCGACGGCGCGCATGCAGTGGGTTGAGCGTCGCGGGAGCGTAACATCCGGTCATTTGCAGGTCAACGCCGCCCAGCACGGCGCCCAGCACTGCTTGCAGACACACTCGACGGTCTCTAACACTTTGCGTAGAATGTCGTCGCGTAAGATTGCAATTCCAAAAATCGAGGCACGCAGTCGGTTTTAATCCCCACGGAGGTTACATTTTGTTCCCATCGAGACTTTTGCTGCGACACACCGCTTCCACGATATTTCTGGGAGTCTTCTTTCTTGCAATAACTTCCTTCGCTCACGGCAAAGATCTCAAGCCGCTCGATGACCGCCGCAAAGAACTGAAGCAGTTAATTGCCGACGAATGGGAATACGAAATGCGCGAAAGCCCTGAGTCGGCCACTGCCTTGGGCGACTACCGTTACAACGATCGCTGGAGCGACAGTTCCCTCGCCCATATCCAGCAACAAAAAGAGGACATCGCCAAATGGCTTACGCGCTTCAATGCCATTGATACCACCGGTTTTCCCGAGCAGGAAAAACTGAATCAATCGCTCATGGTTCGCAACCTCAAAGAAGAACTCGAGGGCATGGACTTAAAAACCTATGAAATGCCCATCAACCAGTTTTTTGGAGCGCATTTGCAACTTGCGCAGTTTGTCGCTCTAGTTCCTCTGGATTCCACCAAACACTACGAAGATTACCTTGCTCGCTTGCACAAAGTGCCTCAAGTGATTAGCGAACTGATTGAGATTCTCCAACAGGGCGAGAAAGATAAATTGCTACCTCCGCGCTTCCTGCTTGAAAAAACGGTAACCCAGTGCAAATCAATCGCCGATCCGGAGGGAGAAGGCAACGCCTTCGGGCAACCAGTTGCAAAATTTCCTGACGCCGTGCCGCCGGCGGACCGCAAGCGCCTGCACGACGCCATCATCACCGCGGTAAATACTGAGGTCCGTCCGGCGTATACCAGGCTCGCGGACTTTCTTGCCAAGGATTACGCACCCAAGGGACGAACAGAACCAGGAGTGGGGGCGTTGCCAAACGGGGACGCGTTGTATCGCTTCGCTGTTCGCCAAATGACCACCACGAGCATGGATCCGCAGGCCATCCACGAGTTGGGCTTGAAGGAAGTGGCTCGCATTGAAGCCGAACAGCTGACCATTGCCAAGCAACTCGGATTCGCCGATCTAAAAGCTTTTCGCGCTTCACTGAAAACAAATCCCAAGTTGACCCCAACATCGCGGGATCAATTAGTGGAAGCCTACAAGGGCTACATCGCCCAAATGGAGCCGCAGTTACCGAAACTCTTTGGGCTTTTGCCGAAGACGCGCGTCGAGGTTCTCCCCATGCAGGAGTTCCGCGAAAAAGAAGCCGCCGGCGCCGACTACCAACAAGGAACTCCCGATGGCTCGCGCCATGGCGTCGTCTACGTAAATACCAGCGATTACCAGCATCGTACCCTGACGACCGTCGAATCCACCGCCTACCACGAAGGTGTTCCGGGACATCACATGCAGATATCCATCGCCCAAACCCTCCCTGAACTACCGACCTTCCGCCAACAAGCGGCATATACCGCCTACGTGGAAGGTTGGGCGCTATACGCGGAAAGGCTTGGCAAGGATATTGGCTTCTACAAAGATCCTTATTCTTACTACGGACACTTGTCGGAGGAAATGTTACGAGCCGTACGCCTGGTGCTCGATACCGGCGTGCACTACAAGCATTGGACTCGCCAGCAGATGATCGACTTTTTCCACGACCATACCTCGGACGATGAACCCGACCTGCAGGCGGAAACTGACCGCTACATCGCAGTACCAGGACAGGCGTTGGCCTACAAGCTGGGCCAACTCGAAATTCTGAAATTGCGCGAGCTGGCCAAGAACGAGCTCGGAAACCGCTACGATATCCGCGCCTTCCACGATGAAATTTTGAACGGTGGAGCGCTGCCGCTCGACGTACTGGACGCACGCGTGACCGCCTGGATTGCAGCGCAAAAGTCGAACTAAACGAAGAAGTGAATTTTACAACGGGTGCGCGGTATAAGGAGGCAATGGCGTGCTTTGGCTGGCCACCACGTGCCAGCCCCGTGGACCATTAACGTACACATGCATTACGCGCATCTGTGTTTCGATTTGCTGCCCTTTGAAGATTGCCCGCGAAGTCCACAAACACGTCGTTACCGCGGTTTCCTGAAAGAAACGCACTTGAATATCCGTGGCATTGAAAGAAGCGTATTTGGCTCCGCCATTTTGCACTTCATTGATCAAATTATTTTTGTCCACCGTTTGTCCGTGCGATAAAGTTCCCGCGAAGTCGTCACTGTACACACGCCTGAAGAACGTTCCGTTATTCAGCATGATGGCCCGCGCTGTCTCGTGCTCCAGATTAATCAGCTCCTGACGTCGCATCTCCGGATTAGCAGGCGCGCAATTGGGGTCGCTAGGATCGCAGGAATTCTGTGAGTTAACCGCGGGTACCAAGAAAAACAGTGCCAGTCCGAAAACGGGAATGATCTTTACCATACCGGTATATCCCTCTTTCTCCCAGGGGAACGAGGCGGCGTTAGGACTGCGGGCTTCTAATGTAGTAAATTCTACGGGAAATCAACCTCGGTCAACTGGGGACGATACCTTCAGGTTCCACCCCACATGCATCAAGACGTTCGCCGTCGCCGTGTGATTGCCAGCAGCACCAAAGGGAAGACATCTGACCGGCGAAAGACTCGCTGTTGCTTTATTTTTTCTAACTTCCGAAACGGCTAACGCTCGTTACCGATTCGGAACCAGGCGCATGAGAATCGTTCCATTTTGGAAGCGAACTTCGTGAACTTCCCCAACCCTCCTGCCCTCAATGAAGAATCGCGTTCAAGGCCTCCTCCAGATTCGCGTGGAGAAATTGGTAACTGTGCTGCTCCAATACTTGCGGCTGCGCGCGCACCCCGCCCAACAATGTCTCGGCCATTTCGCCCATCGCCATCCGCAGCGCGAAGGCCGGCACTGCGAATATCGCTGGGCGATGCATAACCCTCGCTAGGGCCCTCGTGAAATCGGAATTCCGCACCGCCCCTGGCGCAACAAGATTTATTGGCCCCTTCCAAGTGTCGCTGCGAAGTGCCACTCGGATGATTGCCACGACGTCCTCTAACGTTATCCATGACGTCCACTGCCGCCCTGATCCCAGCTTCCCGCCCAATCCGTATTTAAACGGCAGCCTCATTTTCGGCAGTGCCCCACCCTCTTTTGCCAGAATAATTCCAAACCGTAGCAACACTACACGCACCCCTAACGCGTCGGCCTTCACCGCTTCGTTTTCCCATTCCTCCGCAAGGCCCGCCAGGAAATCTGTGCCCGGCGTGCTCTTCTCTGTCACCGCTTCATCGCTCCGGTTGCCGTAGTAACCAATGGCGGACGCCGAAATCAACACGTGCGGCCGCTTCTCCATTTTTGCAATCGCGCTGACCAATCCACGCGTAGTGCCGACGCGACTTAATCGCAGTAGTGCTTTGCGCTCTTCCGTCCATCGGCCGCCGATGACTGGCGCTCCCGCCAGATTGATCACCGCATCCACACCGGTTAAAACGTGCCGCGGCCCTGAAATCACCGAGCCGCTGATCTCGCTGCTACTCGGGTTCCATGGCACATCAAAAACCCCCGGGCCCTTCGCGTTGGACTTGGATGTTTCCGCACGCGTCAATCTGTAAATCGCGTGTCCTTCGGCCGTAAAAGTTTTTACCAGCACTGTTCCCACTAGGCCCGTTGCCCCGGTCATTAAAATATTCATCCTGTCCTCAGCGAATTGCTATATGTTGAGTCTCATTTTGTCCATCGACTAACTGATCCACCACCAGCGCCTTGTCCACTAGTCCCATCTCCACACGCAGGTTACAATCGTCTCGTGCCCTCCGTTTCCCAATCGATCCGCGTCAAGGTTCTCTTTTTCGGCCGCCTGAAAGAGATTGCCGGGAGCGTCCAGGAATCCATGGACCTTTCAGCCGGGGCCGATATTGAATCGCTTTTTGCCCAATATGCCGCCCGCTACCCCGAGCTAAATCGATATCGCTCTTCCCTGGTCGCCTCCTGCAATCAGGAGTTCACACCCTGGAACACCGTCCTCCACGCTGGCGATGAAGTTGCCTTCCTGCCACCCGTAAGCGGTGGGTAAAGTATACTCATGGCCGCTCCAATCACGGATATCACCAAGCTTGTTCACGAACCAATGGACCCGGTCGCCCTGACAGCTCATGTTCGCGGCAACGGCGATGGCGCCATTGTTATCTTCGATGGATTCGTTCGCGACCACTCCAAAAATCGCCGCACCCTCTACCTCGAGTACGAAGCCTACGAGCCCATGGCTCTCGCCAAGATTCAGGAAATCGCCGTGCACCTCCACGAAAAGTTCCCCATCCATCGCGTCGCCATGGTGCACCGCCTGGGCCGCCTCGAAATTGGAGAAACCAGCGTCTACATTGCGGTGAGTGCCGCGCACCGCGCCGCCGCCTTTGACGCCTGCCGTTACGCCATCGACACTCTCAAACGTACTGTGCCTATCTGGAAAAAAGAATACTTCGAAGACGGATCCGTCTGGGCCGATGGAGAATTGCCGCCCGTGCCTTCGGCGACATCCGCGGTGAAACCTGCATCTTAATCACCTGATGTGGACCCGCCGACTTAGCGTAAAACAATTCGCAATCCTGATCGCCTTGGCGCTGTTTGTAGCTGCCAGTGCGGCGTCGCAGGACAACTCCGACCGCCCTCCCTGGGCGCGAAAACCTAAGTCCAAGTCCACCACCAGCAGCACGCCGGAGAACACCAGCCCGCCTGAGCCCGTTAACAAAGACAACCGGGACAGCAATGCCAACGACGATCCTGCGCAACACGGCCGCATTCGCGTCAACGTTAATCTCGTGAACGTGCTCGTCAGCGTTCTAGATGACAACAACCGGCCCGCTCCGGATCTGCCCATCGAAGCTTTTCAGATATTTGAGGAAGGCGTGCAACAAAAAATAGAAGTCTTTGAATCGGAAACCAAGCAACCTCTGGACATCGCCTTGATGATTGACGCCAGCCTGAGCGCTCACAAGGAAATTTCCTTCGAACAACAAGCCGCGGCGCACTTCATCGCCCAAGTGTTGCGCCCCGAAGACCACCTCTCCGTTTTTGCTTTCGATGAAAACGTCAAGCAGATCGCCGGCTTCTCCGATAACGTTAAGTTGCTGCAGAGCGCCGTGCAAAAAATCCCCGATGGCTCCGGTACCTCCATCTACGACGCTCTGGTGCTGGGTTCCGGCGCCCTGGAACGCCGCAAAGAAGACCGCCGCCGCGTTATTATTATGGTTACCGATGGCGGCGAAACTACCAGCCGCTGGGATTTCGAAGCCGCCCGCAAAGCTGCCGTGCGGGCCAATACTCTGCTCTATTCCATCATCGTGCGCCCGGTTAAGAACGAAGGCGGCCGCAATACTGCCGGCGAGCACGCCATCGAAACTATTACAGATACTACCGGCGGCGCGATTTTCTTCCCCGATACCCCGCAGGATCTCGACATCATTTTCGATCGCATTGATCGCGAACTGCGCACCCAATATCGTCTGGGCTACTACCCCAATCCGCCCGGCCCCGTAAACACGTACCGCAGCATTCAGGTCAAAGTGCTGGACAATTACAAAGTACGCCACCGAAAAACCTACCTTACCGGCCCCCAGTAGATGGATAAAGTAGCAATAGATAAAGTAGCGATGGATAAAGCCGCGGCAGATAAAGTCACGCTGTGTAAAGGGACGGCTGCCAGAGTAGGCGCCTGATAGACTAGCAGTGCTGAATTTCTGTCGTTGACTGTTTCGAGTACTTGATGCCTGAAACTTATCTGCAAACTGCCATCGATATTGCACGCGAAGCCGGCCAAATCCTGCGCGAAGAGTTTGCGCGCCCCGCGAAAATTTCCTACAAAGGCGATGAAGTCGACCTGGTAACCCAAGCGGACAAGCGCTCAGAAACCGCCATCGTGTCGCGCATCACAAAGTTATTCCCCGACCATGCCATCGCCGCCGAAGAAGGCGGAGGCCACGAGACAAAGGCCGCCTCCGGTTACCGCTGGCACGTCGATCCGCTCGATGGCACCACCAATTTCGCGCACGGCTATCCTTGCTTTTGCGTCTCGCTGGCTCTCGCGCAACATGACTCGCTTCTGGCCGCCGTGGTTTACAACCCCATCTATGAAGAACTCTTCGCTGCGGCTCGCGGCCAAGGCGCCACCCTAAATGGACATAAAATCACCGCCTCGAAAATCGCCACTCTCTCCACCAGCCTGCTTTGCACCGGGTTCCCGACCCACAAGCGCACCGAGAGTCCCAATCTCAGGTATTACGGCGATTTCACCATGCGTTCGCACGGAGTGCGACGAGACGGTTCCGCGGCGCTTGATTTAGCCAGCGTCGCCGCCGGACGCTTTGAAGGTTTTTGGGAATTTGGATTGAACGCGTGGGATACCGCAGCAGGCGTTTTACTGGTGGAAGAAGCCGGCGGCAAAGTCACCGATTTCCCTGGCCAGCCGTACCGCCTGGGTGGACCGGTCATTCTGGCGACGAATGGTCTTATCCATGACGAAATGCGTGCAGTGGCGGAAAAACTCGCGACGCGTCCACCGCTTCAGCTCCAACGTACCGAATAGCCGCCCGTCTCACTATTCGTCGTCCGAAATTCAAAATGCGAACTAAGAATTACAACTGCGCACCGCGCTAGGTGTCAGCCAACCTCCTCCATACAAAAGTCCCGGTCCAAGTGATGCGAGAAAAATTGGCTTGCGCGCGGAAACCTTCAGTTTTGCAGCATTCTCAAGCGCGACATCGAGCGCAACTCCGCACGTAGACGACCCAAGATTCCCCGACTTGCGCGCCACCTCCGGGAAAACTCCAACAGGCACGTTGCATTGCTTGGCCAGCAGCGTGACCAGCCGTGGATTTGGCTGGTGAGTGGCGAACGCCCCTACCTCCTGCCGTGAAATCCCGCTTGTTTTTTCCACCTCCGTCAGCATGCGCTCCATGCGCGTAATCGCCGCACGCGACAATGCCTCCCCATCGAATCGCACTGCCAAGCCCCCATTCCCATCACCCGCCACGCAAATCGCTTCCGCGTATTGATTGGCGCACCCGAAGACAAATTTCCCCAGAAGGTAGCCAGCGGATTTTTCATCATTGCGCCCGTTGGGATCGTTGCGCCCGTTGCAATCGTTGCGCAGAATAAACGCGCTCGCTCCATCGCCAAATAACCCGCCGAATTCCCCGGCGACCCGGCCGGGCACCAACGTGCGGCTGTGAACATCCGCAGTAACCACTGCAACATTTCGCCCCCGGCCGCTGTCGAGGAAAGATTGCGCCACCGCCAGCGCGTTCAGGAGACCGAGGCAAGCCCCTCCAGCGTCCAACACTCCACATTTTTCGCGGACACCTGCGCGTTTATGCAGCTGCGCGGCCAGCGACGGATATTCGACATGCGTTTCGCTGCTTGCGATGATCCAGTCAATTTCGTTGGCCTCGCATCCAGCAACACGAAGCGCCTGCTGGATCGCTTGCGTGCTAAGAGTTAGTTCCGTTTCTCCCTTGGCGGCATACGACACGGATTCGATTCCCGCGCGCATCCGCAATTTTCCGATGGGCATTCCGAAAGCGCGATCCACTTCTTCCGATGGCACACGCCGTGCCCCCAATGCCGCCGCCCAACCAGTAATCGCGACGCCATCACACCCCTTGCCGGCCGCCTTTTCTTCGGAGGATAAATTTGAATCAGTTCTCATGACGCGATCCCTCGCTACTCACTCTTGCACGTTTCTTGCCGGAGACCAGATGTCGCACTTCCACATCGTCGCTCGCTGCGCGCCAGTGCTTCGCCAACAAATCAGCCACTAGCCGGCGGTGGCACTTTTCCGGCCCCGGTTCAGTGCAGAGCAGTGCAACATTAGCGGGCCAGCTCGACACGTCGAGACTCTTCGGCACACCACGCTGCTTCAGCAGTTTCAAAAAGCCTTGCTCGTATGCGGACCAGTCTTTGTCTTCCTGATAGGACTTTCGCAGCTCTGGCGTGGGTGCCAACAACGGTTCGTGTCTGTATCCAATGTTCCCAATCTGCCGTAAAAAAAACTCCAGGTCTGGATGTTTGGCGAAGGCGGAAAGTTGACCTGTACGGCTCTGCCGTACATCGATAACGCCTTGGACCGCCGCGCCGTGTAGCAACGCGAAAAACTCCTCCGCCGTTTTCCCTGTAAAGCCAATGGTGCATAGCAGACGACGCATAATTCCCACAGATTCGCAGCGCGAACCCCCGAAAGCTCAAATATTAGCAAACCGACAGGCACTTTAATTGTTGCTGTTTAGTTGCCGCCTGTACCGGCACATCCATAGTCGCGGGACCCTTCGTGCTAACGTAAAAAAGCCCTTCGAAGTTAGCTAAGGGGAGAAAATCGACCGCATCGACGGCACGTTGCGCCTGATTTTAAAAATTGATTGGCAACCGACGGGAGCAGCGAAAGCTCGAAACAGAATCACCACCAACGATAAAGATGCGCACGCCCCTCCACTATCTGATCTTTGCTGTTTTGGCGGCTCTCTGCACCACCGCGACAACCCTTCACGCCCAGCGCGTCCGTGGCGAGTTGCGCATCGAAGTACACGATTCGGGCGGCGCGGCCGTTACCGCCGACGCTGAGTTGCTCAGCGAAGCCAATCAATTGCATCGCACCTTCAAAATCGCGCAGGACGGCCGCTACACCGCTCAGGATCTTCCGTTCGGAGTCTATCGCCTGAATATCAATGCCGAAGGATTTGCGCCCTGGAGCAATCTGGTGGACATCCGCTCCGAAGTTCCCTTGCGCGTTCCCGTTACCCTAGGCGTTGCCCCCGTGGCCACCCAGATCCAGGTGACCGATTCCGCCACGCTTGTCGATCCCAGCCGCACCGGCTCCATTTACTCCGTCGGCAGGCAAACCATCGAGCAGCAAATCGCCCCGCAACCCGGCCGCAACCTCAGCGATCTCGTCAATCAACAACCAGGCTGGCTCTATGAAGCCAACGGCGTTCTTCATCCGCGCGGCTCGGAATATGATGTCCAATATGTTTTCGATGGATTGCCGCTAACGCAGAATCGCTCCCCTGCGTTTGCTCCAGAGTTCGACGCCGACGACGTTGAATCCATGCGCGTACTCACCGCCACATTTCCGGCGGAATATGGCCGCAAGCTTGGCGGCGTAGTCGAGATAACCACTACTAAGGATGTGCCCAGCGGTTTGCACGGCCAATTCGACTTAAACGGCGGAAGTTTTTCCAGTATCAGCAGCTCCGCCGCGCTTTCCTATGCTTCCGGCGAAAACCGATTCTCGATCAGCGGTAACGGTTTTCACACCGATCGCTATCTCGATCCGCCGGTGCTCGAAAATTTCACCAATCGCGGAAACGCGGGCGGCTATTCAGCTTCCTACGAGCGCGAATTTTCCGGCAGTGATCATCTGCGCTTCACCATCATTCACAATGCTGTGCGCTTTCTGGTGCCGAACGAATTAGTTCAGCAACAGGCCGGACAGCGCCAGGACATCACCAATCTGGAAACCAGCGGGCAAGTCTTCTTCCAGCACACCATTTCGTCGAATTTGTTTCTAAGTTTGTCTGGTAGCGTGCGCGATACCAGCGCCGATTTGACCTCGAATCTGTTAGCCACCCCGGTCATCATTTCTCAATCACGCGGTTACCGCGAAGGATACGTGCGAGCTGATTTAGCAGGCCACCGGGGCCATCACAACTGGAAAACCGGACTCGATAGCTTTTTTACCACGGTGCACGAAGCGCTCAGCTACAACATTACCGATCCAGCCCAGTTCGATCCCGGCACGCAGCAGCAATTTCAATTCGCGGATCGCCAGTGGGATATAGAGCCTTCCGTTTATGCGCAGGACGAACTGCATCTTGGCAATTGGAACATCTCCGCCGGCCTGCGCTTCGATCATTACGCATTCGTGGTGCACGAATCGGCTTGGAGCCCGCGTCTCGGTGTTTCACGCTATGTCTCTTCTTTGAATTTGCTGCTGCACGCTTCCTACGATCGCGTTTTTCAAACGCCCGCAATGGAAAATCTGCTCCTCGCCAGCTCCGCTCAGCTCAATGCCATTGATCCCATCGTCTTACGTTTGCCGGTACTGCCTGCGCGTGGAAATTACTACGAAGTAGGCGCTACGAAATCTGTCGCCAGTAAACTACGCATCGAAGCAAATATCTTCCGCCGCGATTTTCACAATTATCCCGATGACGACACTTTGCTGGACACTGGCGTCAGCTTTCCGATCGCCTTTTCTCACGCGCGCATTTTCGGCGAAGAATTGCGTCTGGAAGTCCCCGAATGGTGGCGTTTCTCAGGCTATCTTAGCTATTCGAATCAGTCCGGCATCGGCAGTGGGCCCATCACTGGCGGATTGTTTCTAGGCAGTGACGCCGGCGGCGCTCTTACAAACGCGGGCCAATTTGCGGTCTCCCAGGACCAGCGCAATACCGCGCGAGCCCGGGTTAGGTTTCAAGCCGAGAAGCGCGTCTGGGTAGCAACCAGTGCCCAGTACGGCAGCGGTCTTCCCGCCGATCTAAGCTCCACTGAAGACCAGAGTTTTCTGTTAGCCCAGTACGGCTCCGCGATCCTGGATCGCGTGAATTTTGATCGTGAGCGCATCCGCCCAACCTTCTCACTTGATGTTGCCGCCGGCGTACAGCTTTACCGCAAAGAACTGCGTAGCGCGGCATTGCAAATTCAGATTTCGAACGTCACCGATCGTGTCAACGTGCTGAACTTCGCGAGCTTGTTCTCGGGAACGGCTGTCTCTGTGCCACGGAGCATTTCAGCGGGACTCAAGCTGTCCTTTTGAGAACCACGGAAAGTCTTTCTTTTTCTAAAATTTATTTAACCTTAAGTAACTGACAATACTAGGCTTACCCACGAGCAATCAAAATCCGTGATTGACAATCCCGTCAATCAGCACTAAACTCCATTTGCGACTGAATTGGTCTGATATGGGGTGACTTGCGGCGACCGAATTAGTCTTATATCGTCTCTAGGCGTTTCAACATCATATGTCCAAGCGGTCTGAATATGTTCAAGCTGTCTAAAAAAGCAGACTACGGCCTCATCGCAGTAAAGCATCTCGCCATGCACCGGGATGAACATGCCTGTAGCGCCACCGAGATTGCCGAAGAATATGGCATCTCCACGATGCTCATGGCCAAGGTGCTTCAGAAGTTGGCCCGCCAGCGCATCGTCACCGCCAAACATGGTGCCAGTGGTGGCTATCTGTTGGCTAAAGAGCCTTCGCAAATTACCGCGCTAGACGTGATATCCGCCATCGATGGCCCGGTATTGATCACCTCTTGCGTCACCAGCCATGGAAATTGCGGCGCCGCTGACAAATGTTCCGTTCGCGAGCCTTTGCGTCGCGTCAATGAAAGCATTTTGAGCGTACTCAGTACCGTAACAATTTCTCACATGAGCGAAGAGCAGCACGAGCCTGTGCTGGTGGAATTGCAAACTTAGGAGAACAGAATTATGGCTGTGAATTTACCAATCTACATGGACAATCACGCGACCACTCCGGTCGATCCTCGCGTGCTCGAAGCGATGTTGCCCTACTTCACGCAGAAATTCGGCAACGCTGCGAGCCGCAACCACGCCTTCGGCTGGGCCGGCGAAGAAGCCGTGGAAACTGCGCGCCAGCAGATTGCGTCGCTCATCAACGCCACGCCGAAAGAGATCATTTTCACCAGCGGCGCCACCGAATCCGACAATTTGATGATCAAGGGCATCGCGGAAATGTACCGCGAAAAGGGCAACCACATCATCACTCAGTCCATTGAGCACAAGGCTGTGTTGGATACCTGCAAGCGCTTGGAGAAATACGGCTACGAAGTTACCTATCTGTCGGTGGGAAAAGACGGCCGCGTTGATCCCGAAGACGTGCGCAAAGCTATCACCCCGAAGACCATACTCATCACCATCATGTACGCCAACAACGAAATTGGCATAATCAATCCGATCGCCGAAATCGGCAAAATTGCCAAGGAACACGGCATTTTCTTCGCCGTCGACGGCGTCCAAGCTGTTGGGAAAATCCCCGTGGATGTGCAGAAGGACAACATCGATCTTCTAGCCATCACCGGTCACAAAATTTACGGACCCAAGGGTGTAGGCGCGTTGTACGTTCGCCGCCGTAACCCGCGCGTGCAACTTTCCGCCATCGCCGATGGCGGCGGCCACGAACGCGGTATGCGTTCCGGCACATTAAATGTTCCGGGCATCGTCGGCCTCGGCAAAGCCTGCGAGATTTGCCAACAGGAAATGGCTCAAGAATCCGTGCGCATGCGCGGCCTGCGCGATCGCCTCAAGGCAGGCTTGGAAGCCAAGCTCGACGAAGTCTTCGTCAATGGCTCCATGGAACATCGCCTGCCAAATAATCTCAATATGAGCTTTGCCTATGTGGAAGGTGAATCTTTACTCATGGGCATCAACGATATAGCCGTTTCTAGCGGTTCTGCCTGTACTTCGGCAACCCTCGAGCCCAGCTATGTACTCAAAGCATTAGGGGTCGGCGAAGACCTAGCCCATACGTCGATCCGCTTCGGCCTCGGCCGCTTCAATACTCAGGAGGAAGTCGACTACGTCATCGACAAGATGGTGCAGGTGGTAACCAAACTGCGCGAACTCTCCCCCCTCTATGAAATGGCCAAGGAAGGTATCGACATCTCTAAAATGAACTGGCTAACAGCCTAAAGCTGAAAGGGTCAACAATGGCGAACGAAGGAACAATTAGAATTCATCGGTCAATCGGCGGTACTGGCGCGGCATTCCGCGTAACTTTCGTGCCTTATGGCGGCGAAGGCGAAGATGCAGCAGCAGCGGGTGAGCGTTCATTCCACGAACTGCAGCAGGTTCGCGCCTTTTTGAAACTGCTGGGCGTCGGCGCCGAATTTATCAAGGACGCGCTGCGACAGCTTACTGCGGGGCGCTCGGCATCTGTGCCGAACGTGTCGCTCTCTGACAAGGCAGTAAAGAGCGCTGGCTTCGGAAATCTAGTTAATCTAGCAAGGAGCAATGGCTAATGGCTTATAGCGATAAGGTAGTCGAGCACTACAACAATCCTCGCAACGTAGGCAGCTTGCCCAAGGAAGACCCCAACGTGGGTACTGGCCTGGTAGGCGCGCCGGAGTGCGGCGACGTCATGAAGTTGCAGATGAAGATCAATCCGGACACGAAGATCATTGAAGAAGCCAAGTTCAAGACCTTCGGATGTGGTTCGGCCATCGCCAGCTCTTCGTTGGCCACTGAATGGGTCAAAGGGAAGACCGTCGAAGAGGCGCTCTCCATTAAGAACACCGACATCGTGCGTGAGCTCGCGCTTCCGCCGGTGAAGATTCATTGCTCGGTGCTCGCGGAAGACGCCATCAAGGCAGCCATCGGCGACTGGAAAAAGAAGCACGGCATCGAAGTCGCGGCCGTAGCAAAAGTCGCGCACTAAGGATTCTGGGTGGCCTACCCTTTGCGGTTTTTGCAAAGGGTTTACCTGCCGTGGCAGGTGGGTGCCGTGGCCGGGCGGTTCTACGCGACGCTATTGAGAACTATGTTCGCGCTGGATGTTAAGAAATCACTGGCCACATGTTTCCGCTGAAAGGGATTTGTTATGGCCACAGAAGTAGCTACGCCCACAATCGCGAAAATCTCTCTCACCGAGCGCGCCGCCCGTAAAATTCGCGCGTTGCTTGAGAAAGATGGAGTTTCCACTGAACTGGGCGGCTTGCGCGTGGGCGTGCAAGGTGGCGGGTGCTCCGGTCTGTCCTACGCCATGCGGCTTGATACTCAAGCCCGCGATCGCGATAAGGTTTTCGAAGAACATGGCGCGCGCCTGTTCGTAGATCCCAAGAGCTTTTTGTATCTGAACGGCACGACGCTGGAGTACGAAGAAACGTTGATGCGCCAGGGTTTTGTTTTTCAGAACCCCAACGCAGCGCGAAATTGCGGTTGCGGCAGCTCTTTTACCGCCTGAACATCGCGGGCATTCAGCCGGGCGCCGTTTTTGCTGGTCGCGCAGGCTGCCCAGACAAGTGGTTGGCAGCCACACTCGCCAGCCACTTTTTTTGTGTCAGGCGGCTCTTTGCTCAGTTGTCACTTGCGCCGCTAACAGAAATTCCAGGTCATTATCAGCAATGAACGCACCGAAATCAGTCACCATTCCTAGCACCACCTGCTGGAGCTGCAACGCTCCAACGAACGCCGCAGCATTCTGCCCCGCATGCGGCAAAATTCAGTCACTACCCGCCAATGCCGATTACTTCACTTATTTTGGCTTGCCCCGCAAGCTGTGGATGGGCATGGACGGCCTGGAACAGAAATTTCTGCAGCTCAGTTGGAAGCTGCATCCCGATAATTTTGTGAACACCAACGAGCCCGAACGGGAAATGTCGCTCCAACGCAGTTCGAAGTTAAACGACGCCTACCGTGTACTTCGCGATCCGGTCGCCCGCGTCGAATATCTGCTCGAACTCGAAGGCATGCGCAAGGAAGGTGAACACAAGCAGCAAGCTCCACCCGAGCTGCTGGAAGAAGTCTTTGAGCTGAACGAATCGCTCGACGAATTGCGCGAAGCCAGATCAGCAGGCGCAAACTTGGAAGCGCTAGCTGCCAAGCTGCGCGCCGCTGAAAAGAATTTCGGCGAAAAGCTGCATGGAGTAGACGCCGAGATGAAGACCGCGGCCCAGCAGTGGGATGCCGCTCTCGACGCCAACGCCAGCGAATCCGATCGCGAAGCGATCTTGCAGTGCCTGAACGAATTGCTCAATCGCCGCTCTTACATTCGCAACCTGGTTGCCGGCGTGGAAAAAGAATTACAGGGAGCCAGCAGTTAATGGGGCGCATTGTCGGAATCGATCTGGGAACCACCAACAGCCTGGTCGCCTACGTGGACGCGCAAACCGGCCAGCCCAGATGTATTCCCGGCCCCTACGATTCCACGCTGTGTCCTTCTGTCGTCAGTCTGGATCCTGACGGCAGCGTCATTGTTGGTGAAGCCGCGCGCCGCCGCCTGCTCACTCAGCCCGAACGCACCATCTATTCCGTCAAGCGCCTGATGGGCCGCGGACCCGCGGATGTGCAAAGCGAACTCAAACTTTTTCCATTTCGCATCGACCCGAACAGCGAAAACGTCATTCGCGTAATGCTGGGCGACAAAATGTTTACGCCGCCGGAAATCTCCGCCTTCATCTTGCGAGAATTGCGAAATTGGGTGGAATCTTTTCTAGGCGAACCAGTCGATCGCGCAGTCATCACTGTTCCCGCCTACTTTAACGACGCCCAGCGCCAAGCCACCAAGGACGCCGGCCGCATCGCCGGCCTGGAAGTTTTGCGTCTCGTCAACGAACCCACCGCCGCCGCCCTTGCCTACGGCCTGCACGAAAAGCAGCGCGGCCACGTGGCCGTCTACGATCTTGGCGGCGGCACCTTCGACATCTCCATCCTGAAACTCATCTCCACCACCGAAGGCGACATCTATCAAGTCCTCTCGACCAACGGCGATACCCATCTCGGCGGCGACGACATCGACAATTTGCTGCAAGCCTTCGTCCACGAGCGCATCCTCGAAACCGAGGATCTCGATTTCTCGCCGCATGGCGAACTCGCTCAGGATTTGCGCAAATCACTGATTGCCGCGAAGCATGAGTTGTCCGAGAAAGAATCCGTCACTTTGCGTTTCGCTCTGCCCGGCGGCAAAACTTTTGTACACAATTTTTCGCGAGCAGACTTCGAGGCCCTCATTCAGAATGTCATACGTCGTACCATGGGTCCCGTGAAGCAAGCGCTCGCCGACGCGCACCTTGCCCCCTCCGCCATTGAAGAAGTCGTCCTCGTAGGCGGCACCACCCGCACACCTTTAGTCCGCCGCACCGTCCAGGACTTTTTTGGCCGCAAGCCCCACACTGAGCTGAACCCCGACGAAGTAGTCGCTCTGGGCGCAGCCGTGCAAGCCAACATTCTCGAGCGCGGCGTAAGCAACATGCTCCTTCTCGACGTCACCCCGCTCTCTCTCGGCATCGAAACCTACGGCGGAGCAGTCTCTAAAATTATTCCGCGCAATTCCACCATTCCCGCCAGCGCCCAGGAGCAATACACCACCGGCGTCGACAATCAGACCGGCATCGACATTCACGTGCTGCAGGGCGAACGCGAACTCGCCAAAGATTGCCGTTCCCTCGCCCGCTTCACTCTGAAAGTTCCACCCGCTCCCGCTGGCTTGCCGCGCATCGAGGTTGCCTTCCTCATTGACGCCAACGGCATTCTGCAAGTCGCCGCAAAAGACATGCGCACCGGCGAGCAACACTCCATCGAAGTGCAGCCCAGCTACGGCATTAACGACACCGAGATTGAGCGCATGCTCGAAGAATCCATCGAGTACGCCGAGCAGGATTTCGCGGAGCGTCAGTTAATCGAAGCCCGCACCGAATCCGAAGCCATCCTCGCAGCCACCACCAAGGCTCTCGCCAATCCGCAATCCGCTGAAATTGAGGCCACCGAAAGTTCTAATATCGAGGCTGCGGTCGCCGCGCTAAAGCAATCCGCGGCCGCCACGGATTACAAATTGATTCGCAAGCGCATCGACGACTTAAATCACGCCACTGAGCACCTCGCGGAATTGCTAATGAACTCCGCAGTCTCGACAGCGCTAGCAGGCCGCAACCTTGCCGAAGTCTAAATTTTCGGTCCACTCGCAAGGCGGGGTGTCCCAGATTCGCAGTTGAGGTATGAACCTGGGTCTTGGATTTGAATTTTCTTAGGTCTGAATTTTCTTAGGGTTTAGATTTACAGACCGGAAACCACCACGTCGAACGTTAGAACCAAAAAGAAGTAAGGAAATACACCGTAACGGAGGTAAGAAAAAATGGGCGGCAGTAACCCCTACATCGACGAAGTCAAATACAAGCCCGCCACGCAGAAATATAAAGTCACATTCCTGCCCAGCGGCAAAACCGTGGAAGTCGATCCCGAAAAAATTCCCTACGGTCACAACGGTATCCCCGGCAGCATTCTCGACATCTCCGAAGGCTTCAAAATGGGCCTCGATCACGCCTGCGGCGGCGTCTGCGCCTGCTCTACTTGCCACGTCTTCGTAAAGCAGGGCCTGGAATCGTGCAACGAAGCTACCGACGCCGAACTCGACGAGCTCGACGAAGCCCCCGGGATCACCCCCAAGTCCCGCCTGGGCTGCCAAACCGTTCCCGACGGCACTACCGACATCGTGGTAGAAATCCCCGAGTGGAACAAGAACTACGCAAAGGAAGCCGACCACTAAATTATGTAAGAAGTCGCGCGACTGTATTTCTGCGCGTTAATCAACAAATCAAAAAATTACGTCGAGGAAAAATAAAAAATGCCGCCAAGCTTCGATTGGGATGACATAGAAGACATCGCCATCGCTCTAACCGACAAATACCCCGACACCGATCCCCTCACCGTGCGCTTCACCGACATGCACAAATGGATCACCGAGCTCCCGCGCTTCACCGGCGATCCCGCCGCCTCTAACGAATCCAAACTCGAAGCCATCCAAATGGCCTGGCAGGAGGAATTTGAAGACCGCCAGAAGTAGCGATGCAGCCATTCGCTGCATCACTCATTTTCTTGGGTCGCCTCAGCGCCCAATCTGTTCACTTAAAAATGCCGTTGCCTCGCGGATAGGATTACTTCATGTATGAGAAACCTCGTCGAAGTCCACGACTCCCTTTCATTGCCGTTGCGGAAATCGCTTACCGGGGATCTGCCGGTCGCCTTAGTTGTCAGGTCGTCAAACTTAGTCTTCATGGATGCTACGTAGAGGCTCCGAATACTCTTCCCGTCGGTCGCCAGGTGTCGATCAAAATCTTCGCTGAATCAGAGTGCTTCGCGTCTACCGCTAAGGTTGTCTATGAACTGCCCCACTCGGGGATGGGGCTCGCGTTCGAGCAAGTATCCTCAGAGAACCAATCGCTTTTGAGTCAGTGGCTGCTCAAGACTAGTGCAGAGCCCGGGAGCGTTTAACTAAGGAGAACAGAGGGATTGAATAGGTATGCAGCTATACGCCGCATCTCATTTTCGTTAGTCGCCTTGTGCATTCCCCGCTTTTTTTCTATTCTACCTAGGTTCCCTTTTCCACAATTGTGGCGCTATGGTGCAACGGTTAGCACGCGGCCCTTTCAAGGCCGAAATACGGGTTCGATTCCCGTTAGCGCTACCATAAGTCTTTTGCCCAATAAAAGCCTCAAGGTTACGGAAGTCGGTTACGTGAATCGCTAATTTTCCCTCTCGCTCGGTATTAAACAAACCGAGGAGGCGAAATGGCGATTCGCAAGGTGAACATCAAAATCCGGATTAAAAGCCCGGCCGGGAAACGGCTGTCCCTCGCCAAAACCCTGGGAGTACTGAGCTTCACCCTCTTAACAATGTTACAGGCCTGTGCGCAAGCTATTGATTTCAAAGTCGGTCATCATTTTGGCGAGAGACAGGTTTAGTCGCTTATCACTTTGGAATTAATTAACACCCGATGGAGGAAATCATGCCATACGCTGATGGAAGCAAGCGCCCAATCGATGGAGACCGCGTAAAAGATCAAGACGGTAAATTTGGGACAGTCCGTGGGGTATCTCTGGATGCCGGTGGCACTGCCGGATATGACCAAATCCGGGTAAAGAGCGACGACGGTACCATCTACATTGCAATTTCCAATGCCGCGCAGTTCACGCTCGTATCACGCGAAGACGGGAATACCAAAGCTACGCGACGTAATGAGGAAGTAAACACTTAAAAATCGACAACTCATTCGTCAGCCCTGGTCGAAAGCCCGTTAAGCAGCGGCGGAAGCACGTCTTCCGTGATGTGCCGCTTGAACTGTTCCACGGTCCGAAGCGCTTACGGCAGAGCGTGCAGCCTGTGATGACAATTTTGTCCTTGTTGTCCAGGAATGTCGAAGGGTTATGATTTTGAATTCCAGTTTGGAGTACGCGGAGTAGTTCGGATTTTTTCATGCCCGGATCGTGACCGTTTGTACGTTGCCAGCCGCGATTATATTCGATAGATTCTATTCCCACATGCCCAACGATGGCTTCGCTGAAGTACAACGGCGGCTTGAAGCGATCACTTTAGAACTAAAAACCGTGAATGATCCAGAGCGCAGAAGAACGCTGTTCCGCGAAATGAGCCGATTAGTCGGAGAAGCCGAGCGAATCAGAGGCCAACCATCCAAAATGATTCACAAGCAGCCTTAAATGGCGAGGTTCACTTAGTGGACGACCTAGCAGAAAATTCATCAATCAGGCAGAGTGTTTAGAACGTCGTTTCTGCGACAAAAAGGCTCTTCCGCCGAATTGAAGTTCGCGGAATAGGAATACTAAATGAATCAGAAAACCCGTCGCAGTCCACGAATCCCTGTCATCGCCGTTGCGGAAATCGCTCACACGGAATCTGGGGGGAACTTTAGTTGCCGGGTCTCCGAAATTAGTCTCAATGGCTGCTACGTAGATATGCTGAATGCTCTTCCGATCGGTAGTGAAGTGGCGATCAAAATCTTCGCCGAGTCAGAATGCTTCGAGGCTAATGCCAAGGTCATATATGCCCATCCAAATATGGGGATGGCACTTGCGTTTGAGCAAATATCGTTAGAACACCAAACCTTCTTACGCCAGTGGCTACTCAAAGCCAGCGGAGAGCCGGAGCCTCTTTAAGGAGTCTGGCAGCCAACCGCTGAAACCGATTTCGGAAAATTCCGGCTTGGACGCGCGGACGGCTCCTACGCCTCGCCGCCCACGTCACCAGGCGGGGGCAGCATACAAGAATGCCACTGCTCATCCTCAGCGTGGGCGTCACAGAACCACCCATTGCACGTCGGGCAGTGTACGGTCGCCGGGTAGTTGCAAGCCGCATCGCCCGTTGAGACGCCTTGACACAAACGCTCCAGGTCCTCGCTCTCGCCTTCATTTTCTACTCTGGGCACGACACACCTTGTGCTGCCATTCTACGCGTGTTTATCTAAAATAGATTCGGGGCGAGACAAGCTATTGGTAGACACAGAAGGTAACCTTTGTCCTGCCCATGCAATGGTTGAAAGCCTTGGCCACCCGAGAAGAAATTGTCGATCTGAGCTATGTAGAATACGAAGGGGTGCCATATGAAAGACGAGATAGCTAAAGAGATCGTCGACGAATTGCGTTTGATCCGAGAAGAACTGCAAAATCTCACGATGGCCATTAGGTCGAAGACTAGCAATTCAGAAAACGCCTACGCTGGCAAGTCTCGCAAATCCTATCAGGCGCGAGCCCCGTACCCACGCGATCCCGGCCAGTCGGGAGCGAAACCACATAGGAACGTACGCCCCGGAGAGCCACGAAGTCAGTGGCATCAAACTTTTCCCAAGGACAAGTAATAACCCGGCTGATGTAGGCGCGTAATCAGACAAGTACTTTGGGGCGAAATCCACTAGTCCGATTAGCGCTTTACCAGGACTTGGCCGAGCGCCCTTCGTGTCCTTCGTTGACTTGCCTTCTGCGCACGACCTAAGATGAGCGCCAAATGGCGGACCCTTCATTACTTATTGGCAAAACCATCTCGCACTATCGCATTCTCGAAAAACTCGGCGGCGGCGGGATGGGCGTCGTTTATAAAGCGGAGGACACGCGCCTCCACCGCGCCGTGGGTTTGAAATTTCTGCCTCCCGCAATGCTCAGTGATTCCGCCGCCGTGGAACGCTTCCGCCGCGAAGCGCAGGCTGCATCCGCGTTAAATCACCCGAACATCTGCACCATCTACGATATCGGCGAGCATGACGGTCAACAATTTATTGCGATGGAGTTCCTTGACGGCGAAACTTTGAAGCACCGTATTTCCGGCAAGCCGCTTCCGCTTGAGGAAGTGATTGAATGGGGAACGGAAATTGCCGACGCGCTCGACGCTGCTCACCTGAAAGGAATTGTCCACCGCGACCTCAAGCCTGCCAATATTTTTATAACCGAGCGAGGACATGTCAAGATTTTGGATTTTGGCCTGGCGAAGTTGCTACCCACTGGGGGTGCGCTGCATCTTTCACAGATGCCCACCGCCGCCGAACCAGATCAGCTCACCAGACTCGGCTCTGTCATGGGGACACTTTCCTACATGTCGCCGGAACAGGTGCGCGGCGAAGAACTGGACGCGCGGACGGACGTGTTCTCGTTTGGCGTAGTGCTGTACGAGATGGCTACCGGGCTTCTACCTTTCCGGGGCGATACGTCTGGCGTTATTACGGAAGCGATTCTGAATCGCAGTCCAGCTGCGCCGGTACGTCTGAATGCTGACATTTCCCCAAAGTTAGAAGAAATTATCAATAAGGCGTTGGAAAAAGATCGAAAACTGCGATACCAGCGTGCAGCAGAAATTCGCACCGATTTGCAGCGGCTGAAACGCGATACAGACTCGACGAGTTATGCGGCGTCCTCCACGGCGCAAGTCGATTCGAAGCCCGGCCCGAAATTCAATCGACTCCGGTGGGGATTAGTTTATGGCGCAGTGATAGTGCTGATCGCACTGGCGGTGGGCAGTTGGTTGTTTTTCTCCCGCAAGGCGCACGCGTTGACTGACAAGGACACTATCGTGCTCGCTGATTTCGAGAACAAGACCGGCGATTCGGTTTTTAACGATACGCTGCGGCAGGGTCTTTCCGTTCAACTGGAGCAATCGCCTTTCCTGAGCATTATCTCTGACCAGCAAATCCAGCAAACCCTACAGATGATGGACCAGAAGCCGGATGCGAAGCTCACGCCGGAGATTGCGCGGGAACTCTGCCAGCGGACCAGCAGTGCCGCTGTACTTGAAGGTTCCATTGCGCAGATTGGCACGCAGTACCTTCTGACCCTCAAGGCGGCCAACTGCGTGAGTGGGGAATCACTGGCGAGCACGGAAGCTCAGGCCAGCGAGATGAACAATGTGCTCGATGCCCTGGGAAAGACAGCTTCGGAAATTCGGAACAAACTGGGCGAGTCGCTGAGCACGGTGCAGAAGTTTGATACCCCTCTTGAACAGGCCACCACGTCGTCGCTTGAAGCCCTTAAAGCCTTCAGCTCGGGTCGTAAAGTTGGGAGCACGGCAGGGGATGCCGCAGCGATTCCGTTTTTCAAGCATGCCATCGAACTCGACCCAAATTTTGCACTCGCCTACGCATGGTTGGGCCTCATGTATGTGGATATTGGAGAACCCAGCATCGCTGTCGACTATACCCGAAAGGCATACGAACTGCGCGACCGAACCAGTGAGGCAGAGAAGTATTTCATCACGGCTCGCTTTCATAAGGTGGTCACCGGGAACATGGAAAAGGCCGAACAAGCCTGCGAGCTTTGGATACAGGCCTATCCGCGCTCGGGCATCCCGCATGATACTTTGTCGGGGGCAATCTACCCGGCCATTGGACAATATGAGAAAGGTGTTGACGCAGGCAGAGAGGCAGTCCGTTTGCGTCCGGACTTTTTCGCCTCCTACGCCCTCCTCATGTTCAACTACATTGCTCTGAATCGCCTCGATGAGGCGAAGGCCACCTATGAGCAAGCTCTCGCACGCAAACTGAAAAACCCTTTCTTCCATCTTCCCCTGTATCAGATTGCTTTTTTGCAGAAAGATGCTGCGGGGATGGCGCAGCAGGTAGCACGGTCGGCGGGGATGCCGGGACCAGAGCACGAACTGCTTGGCATGGAAGCCGATAGCGCCGCCTATTCCGGGCGGCTTGTGGACGCCCGCGAGCTTTCCCGCAGGGCGGTGGATTCCGCCGAACGAGCGGAAGAAAAAGAAGCTGCTGCAACGTACTCTGCCCTGTCTGGTCTGCGGGAAGCCTTGTTCGCCAACGCAGATGAAGCACGACGGCGTGCCGCCTTGGCAATGGGGCGCTCGGCAGGCCGCGATGTGCAGTACGGCGCTGCTCTCGCCTTCGCGTATGCGGGGGACAACCGCCGAGCGCAAGAGCTTGCCAATGATTTGGGAAAGAGCTTTCCGGAAGCCACACTCGTGCAGTTCAACTACCTTCCGACCCTCCGCGCGAAGCTTGCGGTCAGCCGGGGAAATGCTTCGGAGGCCCTGGAGAGTCTCAGAGCCGCCACGCCGTATGAGCTAGGACAGACGACATCCAGTACTTACGGTTGGACCGCCTTGTATCCCGTTTTTGTGCGAGGAGAAGCTTATCTGGCCGCCCATGATGGCAGCAAAGCCTCAGCCGAGTTCCAGAAAATCCTCGACTATCGCGGGATTGTGCTCAACGAACCCATCGGAGCACTCGTGCATCTCCAAATCGGCAGAGCCTATGCCATGCAAGGCGATACCGTCAAAGCCCGTGCCGCATATCAGGACTTCCTGACCTTGTGGAAAGACGCCGACCCGGACATCCCCATTCTGATCGCCGCCAAGTCCGAATACGCGAAACTGAAATAGCTATCTGGATTGCTACGCAATATTGGAAAGCCTAGCCAACCCCTGATTGCGTCGCGTAATCGGAATGTATGGTCCGCCGCAGAGTTGCAAGCGAAAAACGAAGAATGGCAGTTGGTCTGCGCCAATGTATTCGGCCTTCAGTGGAGTCAGTGACTCCGGGCCATGATGGATAT
>Ga0182024_10001504_pt1 | contig 59967 bp, 56 predicted proteins | sample P32metaG_FD_120480 | JGI IMG/M metagenome (GOLD analysis project Ga0182024, IMG submission 120480) | Permafrost microbial communities from Stordalen Mire, Sweden - P3-2 metaG (Illumina Assembly) | ecosystem: Environmental > Terrestrial > Soil > Wetlands > Permafrost | place: Sweden: Stordalen...
GTACTCGACGGCAAACGATTTGCCGAACCACAAGGCGCTTCTGCGCCCATACATCCGTGTGCGCGATGAAACTCAAAGACGGATGAAGACCACTCTTGACACGGCCGCCCTCGTTAGAGATGGCCCAATGTCCGCACGTACAGTAATACTTCCTGTCCTTCTATCATTCCCGCGACCAGTAGGGAGTATGCGAATTCAATTTCTAGACTGTATCCGTGATGAATTCTCATGCGAACACTCTTGCTCCTTCCAAGCCAACTCGGACTCGGAATACAGCGCCTGCAACATTTCTCTTTTTTATCGCTCTTCTAACCGCCTTAACTGTAATGGGTTGCGTCGGCCTCACGGGCGCGGGAACCCCGGCGGCCAAAACGAATTCAAGCACCGCCTCTTCCGGTTCCCTCGCGGCGAGCGCGACCAGCCTGGCCTTCGGCAACGTAACCACGGCATCCAGCAGCTCCCAAACCTTGACCCTGACAAATACCGGGACAGCGACCGTAACGATTTCACAGGCGACGATGACGGGCGCGGGTTTTAGTGTTGTGGGAGGAATGACTTCGATTTCGATTCCGGCAGGACAGAACCATGCCTTCCAAGTTCAATTCGCCCCGCAAACCTCAGGAAGTGTGACCGGAAGTCTATCTGCAGCTAGCGATGCGACGAATTCCCCGCTTTCCGTTTCTCTCTCCGGAACGGGTCTGACGGCCCTTTTGATTACTTCCCAGCCAACGAGCCAGACTGTTACCGCGGGGCAAGCGGCCAACTTTATGGTCGCCGCGACGGGCTCTGGAACTCTTACCTATCAGTGGATAAAGAACGGCACGGCGATCACTGGCGCGACCGGATCGTCCTACACGACCCCGGCGACCACCTCGTCGGACAGCGGCTCTTCTTTTGCAGTCGTAGTCACCGATACTTCCGGGAGCGTGAAAAGCAACGCCGCGACGCTGACGGTCACTGCGACTCCCATCGCCCCCTCGATCACGGCTCAGCCCGCGAGCCAGACCGTGATTGCCGGGCAGACCGCGACTTTCTCCATGACGGCATCCGGAACTGCGACACTTTCATATCAATGGAAAAAGAACGGAACCGCGATCAGCGGCGCGACCTCATCGTCTTACACAACGCCAGCCACACAGTCATCGGACAGCGGCTCTTCGTTCACGGTCTCGATCACTAACAACCTGGGCAACGTCACCAGCAACGCCGCCACGCTGACCGTAAACGTGCCGACCGCAATCACCTCGCAACCCGCGAACCAGAGCGTCACCGTGGGACAAATCGCGACGTTCACCGTTGTCGCGACCAGCTCCGGAACCCTTTCCTATCAGTGGAAGAAGAATGGAACAGTCATCAGCGGCGCGACGGTGCCCTCCTACACGACTCCGGCGACAATAACCGGTGATAGCGGCTCAACCTTCACTGTCACTGCCACCAGCAGCGTGAGCAGCGTGACGAGCAATGCGGCGACTCTGACCGTTACCGCAGCTCCTGTAGCTGCTTCGATCACGACGCAGCCCGCGAGCCAGACTGTGACCGCTGGACAAACCGCGACATTCTCCGTGACCGCGACCGGCACGGCAACATTGACCTATCAGTGGGCCAAGAACGGCACTCCCATCAGCGGCGCGACGGCAGCTTCCTACACGACCCCTGCGACCGTGCCCGGAGATACCAGCTCCTCGTTCACCGTCACCGTCACCAACAGCATCAGCAGCGTGACCAGCAATGCTGCCACGCTTACCGTGAACGTGCCGCCTTCGATCACGACGCAGCCCCTTAGCCAGACTGTGACAGCCGGGCAAACCGCAACGTTCACCGTTACCGCGATCGGGACTGGAACTCTTTCGTATCAGTGGAAGAAGAATGGGACTTCGATCAGCGGCGCGACTGCCGCCTCATACACCACTCCTGCCACGGTGGCTGGAGATAATGGCGCAACGTTCACCGTCACCGTCACGGGAAATGCAGGCAACGTGACCAGCAGTGCGGCGATCTTAACCGTGAATGTGAGTCCCAGCATCACGTCGCAGCCGGTAAGCACGTCAGTCACCGCCGGCCAGACTGCGACTTTCTCCGTAACTGCGACGGGCACAGCAACGCTGACTTATCAATGGACCAAAAATGGAACTGCGATCTCCGGCGCGACTGCCGCGTCCTACACGACCCCGGCCACAATCAGCACGGATAACGGCGCGCAGTTCGCTGTCACCGTCTCAAACAGCGCTGGCAGCATTACCAGCAACGTAGCAACTCTTTCTGTGACGGCCGCCACCCTGTTGCTCAACGCCAACAAGACCACCCTGAGCTTTGGAAGCGTAAACCTCGGAAGCAGCAGCAGCATGAGTGTCACATTCACAAACGCTGGAAATTCAAGCATTACCATCTCGGGAGTCAGCCTCTCGGGCGCGGGATATACAGCCAGCGGCGTTTCCACAGGACAGATTCTGACGGCGGGACAAACTGCAATGCTAAACGTGACTTTCACTCCGGCGTCAACGGGAACTCTGCCGGGAAGCGTCTCGGTAACCAGCAATGCCAGTAATTCACCCGCGGCGATTACTCTGTCAGGGACCGGAGTTCAGCCGGTTTCGCATTCCGTCACGCTGACCTGGACGGCCAGCACGTCCGCGGTGTCCGGATACAACGTCTACCGCTCGACGATTTCGGGTGGGCCCTATACGAAGTTGAATTCCTCGCTGATCACCACGACGTCCTATGTCGACTCCAGCGTCCAAGCTGGCCTGACCTACTACTACGTGGTGACTTCGGTGGATTCAACCGGCGTCGAAAGCGCATTTTCGACTCAGGTCTCCGCGACGGTCCCGACCCCCTGATCCAGGAGGCAGAGGCACAGCCGCGAGAACCCGGCGGATTTCCGGCTTGTGCGGAATCACGATCCGCAAATGTCACCCTTCCCAGGGTCAAAATTGGGACAGGATTTTTTATGCTGTCCAATGATTGCCCGTTGGGCCAGTAGCCCCGTCTTTCCTCCACAACCCACAATTTATTTCCATGGGATACGCAACCATCTGCGATTGGCGCAGCGGCGAGAAGTTCGCCCAGCTTCGTGCGCACGGCAGAAGCTCCGCGGCATGGCACTGGCTCTGGCGCTTGTTTTCTCCTGCATGATCTCGATTTTGGGTTGTACCGGTATCACGGTCGCTCCTGCCGCGTCCACCCAAAAAAGTCAGAGCGCGCCTGCGGCCGCCGCGAATTCAGTTTCTCCGCAGTCGATCAGTTTTGGATCCGTGGCAGTGAATGGCACGCTCTCTCAATCAGTCACCATATCCAATACAGGCGGATCAAATCTAACCGTAACGCAGGCGAGCACGTCTGCCGGCGGGTTCACGATTACGGGAATGCCCTTCCCCCTGGTGATCGGCCCCGGAAGCCAATCGACGCTCAATATCGTATTCTCTCCGAAATCTGCGGCAGCTGTTACAGGCGATGTGTCCATCACAAGTGATGCCGCAAATTCGCCGGCCAGTGTGGCTGTCAGTGCAACGGGCATTGCTTCGACTTCGCTGCTCAGCAGCGGCGCTGCCAGTTTGAGTTTCGGAAGTGTGTCGATTGGAGCCATCGGAACGCTGGCCGTTTCGCTGGCCAATGCTGGAAATTCCAACATCACGATTTCCAGCGTAGCCAGTTCCAGCGCGAGTTTTGCCGGCAGTGGGGTCTCCGCGGGCATGATTCTTGCGCCCGGACAAAGCGCGACCCTCAATGTGACCTTCTCGCCCTTGGCAGCCGGAACCTTGACTGGCAGCATTACAGTGGCAAGCAACGCGTCAAATTCCCCTGCGACCATTTCCGTTTTGGGTTCGGGGACTCAGGCGCTTTCACACACTGTGGTGCTGACCTGGATCGCCAGCGCATCCGAAGTGGCCGGCTACAATATCTACCGCTCGGCAGTTTCAGGCGGCCCGTACACGCAACTGAACTCTTCAGACGTTACGTTCGCCTCGTATACGGATCCCACCGTCCAAGCGGGTCAAACATATTACTATACGGTAACAGCAGTTAATTCGGCGGCCTTTGAGAGCGCTGCTTCAGCCCAGGTCTCCGTTACGATTCCATCGCCTTAGTTATTCAAAGCCAGCCTTCGCATCGTTTCAGCGCTGACACCGGGGACCCTGTAATGGGTCATACGCTCGGCAATGGTGAACCCTGATGTTGGCTGACCTTTGATGATGACTCGTGGGAGGAGGCCGTTTTCCTCCCAATTTCCGGAGGCCTTCCGATGTAATCGAACACGACGTCCAAAAGACTTTGGTTCGAGCGTGTACCAAAGGAAATGGTTTGATACGGTGGAAACAGGCTTTGCCGGGGGTTGAAGAATCAATGGCAGGGGCTGCGGCAGAGACCTCTTGGTACACGAGTGCGCAACGTCTGAATGCAACATTACGCATGAAGCCGGCGGTACTAAAGACCAGCTCAATCCCTTCAATTTCAACCCGGAATTAAGGATAACGCAACAAAACCTTGAGAAGGTTGCGATTGCTCGATTTGATCGGATGAGGAGTGCCGAGCGGAGATCGATTGGTTGAATTGTACCGGATCGTGTCCTATTCTTGAGTTTCATGGCTCAGATCGAAAAACCAGACGAGTTCATCGGCGAAGCACAGAACACGTCCCAGCTACTGGAACAAATGACGAAATGGCATAACCAGCACGATGTCGGCGTCCCGGATGCTCATCGACGGGTTTGGTATCGCGGACACAGCGATCATACATACGTCCTAAGGCCTGGCGTGTACCGCGACAGCTTCACACGATCCTCAAAGCGCCTCTACGGTAAGGGTATCGAGGAGAAGCGCCTGAATCTTGAGCGAGAAATGCTGAGCGAATTTCGCACTTCGGGCGCCACGCTTGTAAATGCGAACGAAGTCGTCGAGGTCTATTTTATGGCACAACATTACGGGATGCCGATACGACTGTTAGATTGGACGACCAACCCTCTCGCCGCCTTGTTTTTTGCCGTCAAGGGTCTGAACGAGAAAAACGACGGCGAACTCCTGATAATGGACGCACCCAGTTTACTGCCGAACGCCCCCGAGGCGCCGCGTGGCATCCTGACGATGCGACATCCCTACGCAGTCGACGCGATCGGCGTTTCCTTCTGGCACCCACCGAAGCAGCCTCGCAAGGCGCTGGTCTTGCCGATCCGACCCGACAACCAGCCAGGTCGGATCGGGCAGCAGAGCTCGTGTTTTACCCTTCACATGCACGAGGCGGAGGCCTGCAAAAATAAAACTCTGGAACGCGTCAAAGTCCCCGGGAAAGCTAAAAAGCCCATACTAGACGAATTGAGAAAGCTCAATATTAACGAATTTACGATCTACAACGACCTTGACCATCTGGCGAAGGAAATCCGGCGCACGTGGATCATCGGGACGAATGTCCAGTGAAAACGAAATCAACGTCGATAGCGCGCCACGAATCCCACTGCCAAATTTGCAGCCATGCGCGACGTGCGGAGATCGAAGAGGCTTTTCTGTTCTGGGAGTCGCCATCCCAAATCGCCAAGCAATTCAAACTTAACCGGCGCGCTCTTTGCCGTCATGTGCGCGCCCGGAACCTACTCAAGAGGCGTGACGCCAATATCCGTGTGGCTCTTTCCAATTTCATCGAACGCGGGATGCGGGTGCGGGTGACAGCACAATCCTTCGTTGCGGCCTGTATCGCACTCAGCAAGCTCGACGCGGAGGGACGCAGCATTGAACGGATTCAGTCTGTGGGTAACAACGATGACCTGTTTCAAAAAATGACGCGCGGCGAGATGTTAGCCTACGCGGAAAGCGGTGCACTTCCGGCGTGGTGGAAGAAATCCTTACCCGACACAAGTGCACGAGAAGAGGAAGTGCTAGATGCATGAAAACATTGACCCGAGGCCAATCTTACCCGACACTCCAGACCCCGGCGATTTTCCGCTTGGTTCTCCAGAAAGTCGCGCGGCCGCAAGACGAAAGCTCGGCACGTGCAAGCATGTCGTGAAATATTACGTTGGCTCGGACGGGAAAGAATGCGAGCCAATCGCCGCTGTAATCCGAGGTGGGGGTTTGCCCGATGCGACGTATGAGCGACGTGAAGGGGAAAGTGTGAACAGGTTTAAAAACCGGGTGTATCGGGACCTCCCCGCAGTCGGACCATTGCGCTGCGTTCGCTTAATTCCCCCCGACACTCTACCAAAACGCCGTGAAGACCTGCCCCCCGAGTTCCCTAATTAGCAGGGCGCTTGCCATCGTGTCTGGCACCGTGTCCAAATTTTGGAGAGATATTATCAGACACGTCGGGACAGGTATCAAACCCCTTGTTTGGCTGAGTGGTCGAAAAGTCCGACCGCTTTACTTTAGTCTGTTGCAAGCCACATCGCCGTTGTTACTTCCGTCATCCGGTGTGTCGCCCATGTAGGAGCACATCCTGCCCGTGCTTGTATCAAAGGCGTAGGGCATCTGACTCATACGTTCAAATCTACCTGTAGGTCTAGGTGTGGATCGCAACACCAAACCCCAGAAGAGCAGGCCAGCTATCACCAGCAAGAGACACGTGTCGATTTTCTGCTGCATAAAGCCTCCTCGCTCGCTTAGACCCCGCAAGTGCGCGCGCAAACCTCTCATCAAACCAGACGAAAGGGTGAGTCTTGAAATACCGCACTGTGCGGTATTTGGCTTTAGGACCGCGCCCGGAGCTGGCAGTCTCACCGTATGGATGAGTTCAAAAGGTTTTCATCATGGCGATGGCGACGGCTTCCGAAACCTGTGCATCGCTGGTGTGAATGTATTCCATCGTGCTGCTCAAACTCTTGTGTCCGACGGCCGCTTTGACGATCGCTATGTTTGTGTTGGCGGCGATCAGGTGACTCACGATTGAATGTTTCAGCGTATGGGGCCCGCACTTGCCTGGTGGGAGCCCGGCAGCAACGGCAATGCCGGAATACAATCTGTAGAACCCGCTCCTGCACAAACGCCCGCCCTTGGCGCTCACGAAAACGAAATCCGACCCAATCGGGCCGTCGGACCCGGAGATAGGCCTTCAAAGCGGCCAGCTCGTCCAGGATGGGCCTTCCCTTGTGACCGGCGAGCGGCTGCACGGTAGTCAGGCTGCCCTTCAAGCGCTCGATGCGCACCCACTGTTCCTTCACGTTCACATCCGGCCGCTTTAGTCCGCAGATCTCGCTTGCCCTCATGCCGTGCCTGTAGCACATCAACACCATTGCCCAATCGCGCGTCGACCTGGCGCGGGCGACTTTCAGAACGGCGAGAAGTTCAGCGGGCGAGAGAAACGCCCGGGTGCTGCGGTGCTTAACCGGTAGAACGATTACTTTTGCTGGTGTGGCCATGAGTCACGTCCTTTGTTGAAAATCGGATAGCAAGGGGCTTGACGAATCTCAATAGTGCGCGACACTAGCACAGAAGTGTTGGCATCCCTAAATCTTTGTGAGGTGCAACCCATGACGAACACATTGAAACGACGGCGAAAGTTGGTAGGGCTCACGCAACACCAGTTAGGTGTGGCAGCCAAAATCCCTTCCACGCGGATCGCCTGGGCGGAAACTGGCCGAACGAAACTAAGGCCTGAGGAAGAGGAACGCATCAAGCAGGTGCTGGCTCGGAGAGCAGCGCAAGTCACACAGGAACTCTCAGCTTAAGGATGCGATGGCCACTGCTGGAAAACTCGCGTATATCTTCCCCGGCAACGCTTACAGGAAGCGGCTTCTTGTAGTCCGTGCGATCGAGCCGATGGAGCCGGACCTCAAGAACTTTATTGATGAGGTCCTGGTTCCAATGCTGGTCCGAGATGTAATGCGAGAGACGCGCAAAAATATTGTTGCACCCGTGACGATTGACATGCACAATCCGCATCGAGGTCGCCCATGACGATCGCTCTCCGCTGTGCCGTTTACGCCCGCATCAGCACCGACCGACAGAATCCACTTTCGATTGACGATCAAATTCACAAGTGCGACGAGTTAGCAAAATTCAAAGAATGGAAGGTGCTCGACAATTACGTTTATCGTGACGAAGCGATCTCTGGTACAACCGAGGACCGTCCGGGCTTGCAGCGGCTATTCAAGGATCTTGAAGCGCGGCCGTGCCCGTTCGATGTCCTGCTTGTCGATGACACCAGTAGGCTTTCCCGAAAAACCGAAGATGTCTTGGGAATATCCGAGCGTTTGAAATTTGCAGACGTGCGCGTGATCTACGTTTCCCAAGGAATCGACAGCGATAGCGAGCAGGCCGATGTGCTCGTACAGGTTCACGGGCTCGTAGATTCGCTCTATGTGAAGGAACTGGCAACCAAAACACGGCGAGGTATGGACGGAGCGTTTCGCAGGGGAATGCATGCGGGCGGCCGTTGCTTCGGGTACCGCAACGTCGCCATCGAAGCGCCTGGCCAGGTTGACGAACACGGTCGCCCGGTAATCTTAGGCGTGCACCTGGCTATTCACGAAGACCAGGCCGCCATCGTGCGCCGCATCTTCGGGATGTATACGGCCGGCGCGAGCCTAAAGCGAATAGCAAAACTTCTCAACGCGGAGGGTGTGAAATCTCCCCAGCCCCAGCAAGGCCGCATCTCACAATCATGGTGCCCGACCTCGATTCGAGTCATCTTGCAGAACGATCGCTACCACGGTTTGGTGATCTGGGGAAAAACGCGCAAGGTGAGATCGGCAAACGGGAGGAAAGTTGTTCGGGACCGCCCCAAAAGCGAATGGGTGACGCGCGAGAGCCCCGAGCAACGCATCATCTCGGATGAACTGTGGAACGCTGCGCAGGCCCGCAAGGATCTGGTTAAGTGTGTCTACGCAGGCCCGGGAGATCGCACCGGGAAGTTTTCTGGACTACTCAGGTCTTCGGCCATGAACGCGCCGTATTTATTTTCTGGATTGTTGAAGTGCAAGACATGCGGTGCCAACCTACAGGTTGTTTCTAGGCGTGGCCCGAAGCCAGAGCGCCAAACCTACGGGTGCCCGTTGAACTTCAATCGAGGTGAATCCGTTTGTACGAATCGTGTCCGAGTGCGTCGTGATGTCCTCGAAAAGAGATTGCTCGCCGGGCTCCAGGAAAAAGTTTTGCGCGAGGAAGTAGTGAACTACATCATTGACCAGCTTGAGGAAAAACTGACGAACGGACTAAAGGACATCCGCAGCGAAATGGAAGCAAAGAAGCAACGCAAGGCCCAGCTTGACTTGGAGATTTCCCGGCTCCTTACTGGGCTCGCGGATGGCACGCATTCTCCGGCGATCATGCTGGAAGTAAAAAAGCGCGAGAGCGAGATATCCACCATTTTGGATTGCATCGTTTCGAACGAGCCGGAGTCAGTTCGGTCAAAGATCGAAAACTTACGTGTAAAGGTGCTCAGCAAAATCCGCGATCTGCGCACGTATCTGAATGGTGACGTTGCCACGGCGCGAGTGTATTTGACCAAGCACGTCGCGAAAATTATCATGGATCCGGACGAAGGAATTTTCGTTGCAAGCGGCAGTTGGAACTTATTGGGAGACACGTACGCAGGGAATGTGCCGGGGGGGAGAGTTGAACTCCCTACGCCGGCCTTTTCAGGGCCGCGCTCTACCGGTGAGCTACCCCGGCACCGGGGCAGTCAAGGATTTTACGGGCGCGTTGCGGGGGTGTCAAATGATCTGGCTGGAGGCGGCCGACATAAATTTTGAATTCACAGGTTTTGTGTTGATTGGAAAATTTAGGTTCTGAAATTATTTGCTCAAACACCAGAGGTTTTCCACAGCGCGCACTGAATCAATCCGTACGGGGGATCAGGTGTATACTCTTTGACGTAGTTGAACGCGAAGAGGGTTTTCGACCAACCAACAAATTGTTCGAAATCTCCGGGGGGAATTTATGAGCAACGCTGAAGATCCTAAAGATAAAATTGCAGATGAGCTGGAAGCGGAAATGGAAAAGCGGGACGATGGCCGCCTCGAAGCCGAGCGAGACGAGCAGGAAGATCTGAATCAGGGCATGTCCACCGGGACACATGACTCGACCCGCCATGGAGTGAACTGGGGGCCTTCCTACACCAGTTCAGGCGCGGCAGCCAAGCCCAAAAAGGTTCCCGAGGACACAAAGGACGATCCGGATTCAAAGGCCTGATTCCTCGGAACGGCCTGGAGTCGCAAGCGACAGTCCGAATGTTGCCGCGCGAGGACGTTGATCAACGCTCCCACAACGCGACTCGGTAAAAGTGTGTCCCACCCCCCACACTTCGAAATCTATCGCAATGACTGATCGACCTCGCGCATCCAGTCTTTTGCCTTCAGGACTTCGCGAGGCTTGGTCCCATCGGCCGGGCCGACGATGCCATCTTTTTCCATGATGTCAATCAGGCGGGCAGCGCGGCCGTAGCCGATGCGCAGGCGCCTTTGCAAGGTTGAGGTGGACGCACGGCCCGCTTCGCAGACCACCCGAACGGCCTCCTGGTAGAGATCGTCATCCACATCTTCGCCGCCCGGTTCTCCATCGGGATCCGCAGCGCTTTCATCCCTCGGAACTTCGAGCAGGCGCTCGTTGTAGACTGCTTTGGCCTGCGAGCGCCAGTGATTGCAAACGGCAGTAATCTCGTCTTCGGTAACGTAGGGGCCATGCATCCGGTTCAGGCGCGCCGACCCAGCGGGGAGATACAGCATGTCGCCGCGCCCGAGCAGCGATTCCGATCCATTCGCGTCAAGAATCGTGCGCGAATCCACTTTGCTCGCCACGCGGAACGAAATGCGGGCGGGGAAGTTGGCCTTAATTAAACCAGTGATGACGTCTACCGACGGGCGCTGCGTGGCAAGAATCAGGTGAATACCGACGGCGCGCGCCATCTGCGCTAGGCGCGTGATGGATTCCTCGACATTACTGGTGTCCACCATCATCAAGTCCGCCAACTCATCGATAACGATCACAATGTAGGGGAGCGGTTTGTGTTCGGAATTCTCAACATCGTCAAACAGCGAAAGCGACTGGCCCTTCTGGAATGTGCGGTTGTACTGGTCAATGTTGCGGACGCCGCGTTCGGCCAGCAGTTTCAGGCGCGATTCCATCTCGCGCGTGGCGTTGCGAAGAACGTTCGATGCAACTTTGGGATCTGTGACGACAGGAGCGAGCAGGTGAGGAATGTCTTCATACAAGCCCAGTTCCAGGCGCTTGGGATCAACCATCACCATTTTCAATTCGTCGGGCGTAGCTTTGTAGAGCATCGAGAGAATCAGAGAATTGAGGAAGACGCTTTTGCCCGTTCCGGTCGAGCCCGCAATCAGCAGGTGCGGCATTTGCGCAAGGTCAGAGACACGGTTGCGGCCGATCAGGTCCTTGCCGAGTGCGAGGGTCATTTTTGATGGCGAATTGATGAACTCCGCCGATTCAATCTGCTCGCGAAGGGCAATCGTCTGGCGATGCGCGTTGGGGACTTCGATGCCCACTGTGGATTTGCCGGGGATGCGTTCGATCAGGATGGATTCGGCCTTGAGTGCGAGGCACAGGTCGTCTGCAAGGCCCGTGATGCGGCTGTATTTGATGCCCGCCTCGGGCTTGAGCTCGTAAGTCGTGACGACGGGGCCCGGATTGATTTGCGTGATGCGCCCGCCGATGTCGAACTCCTGGCATTTTTGCTCGATTGCGCGAGCGCATTCCTTCAGGTCATCCTCGTCAATTTTCTCGCTGTGCGGCGCGGGGCGCAGCAGTTCAGGAGAAGGCAGGCGGAAGCTCGTGGCGCCCTTGGCGATCCGCACCGAAGAGGCAGATTTTGCGGGGGATTTTTTCTCTTCTTCATTGCGGAACACAATCGTGTGGGCGCGTTCGGTATCCCTGACCTGGACTACGCGCTCTTCGCGACCGGTCACGGCGCTGCGGTCCACCTCGGCGACATCCTGCTCGGGGATTGGCGGGCGGCCCTGCACCTTGATTTGCTCAAGGCGTTTCATCATGCGTTCCTGCTCGCGTTTTTCGTGCCACGAGTAATAACGTTCCTTCAAGGGGCCGATGAAATTCAATTTGCTCAAGGGACCGCGCAGCCATTGATGCGTTTCGATAAACGAAAACTTTGTCGTCAGAAAAAGCGCGACAAAGAAGATCGCCAGGGCTACTACGTTGGCTCCGACCGTGTTGAATGCCGCGCGCAGGCCTGCGGACACCAGATGTCCCAACAATCCTCCGGGAGGAATGGCTCCGCGAACATCCGGCACATCCCAGAGCGTAAGCAGAGTGGGCGCCATCAGCACGAGCATCGAATAGCCGACAATCTTTATCGCCGGCGATTCCATCGCTTCGCTTCGGAACCACCGGGAGCCCAAAAAGAAAATTCCCATCGGGAGCAGAAATACCGCGTAGCCGAACCCCTGGAAGAGCAGGTCCGCGCCATAGGCGCCGACCACGCCGATCCAGTTTCGCGCGGAGTGAACGGCGGAAGATTCCGCGGAAACGTTGAAGGAAGGGTCGTGGGGGCTGTAGGAAATCAGCGCCAGGGCCATCAGGACGGCAATCGTCACGCCCAGAAAGCCGATCAATTCATTTAGACGGTTATTTTCCGTTGGAGTTAGAACGCGCACGCAAGTCTCCTCGTGAATAGGGGAAGGTGCTCGTCGCAGGAAGGGGGCGCGGGCGCTGGCGCGCGGAACCCATCTGGAAGTACGAGAGCAACGAAACGACTATATCAAAGATGGCGCGACTGGCAACAGGGATGTGTGTCGTGTGTGTTTCTTGATAGGGCGGTGAGGCTCGGATCAGGGAGCAGTTGGCAGGGGCTAAGTGACAGGGAATCGGTGCCAGCTGAGTTGCCGCGCGGTGTGAAATGCTTTCTTGTTGCGTCAGTAGCCCATGTAATACAGGGCTCCGACCGCCACCGCTGCTACCAGACAATATATCCCAAACAGATACCAGCGGTCGCTTTCGAGCCACTTACTGAGCCACTTGAGCGCCACCATCCCGGCGACAAACGCGCATACCATGCCGACCAGGCTGGGCACCATCGCGGACGCCAAACTGAGTCCGCCGCTGATGCGCTCGGCCTTAATTAGCCTGAGCACTTCGCGTCCGTCCGCCGCGGGAGTAAGCAATACGGCAAGTGCAAAACTGAACCCCTCTGCGCGCGATTTCTCCACGCCCGCCAGCAGCCCGGTCGATATCGTCGCGCCAGAACGCGAGAAGCCGCGGAATGGCAGGCAGAATCCCTGCACGATTCCAATCAATGCACCCTGTTTCATTTCCAGCCCGCCAGTGTCGCGTGAGCCGGCGAAGGGTTGACGCTTCTCGTAAATGCCAGCAATCAAAATCAAAATGCCGGCAGCGGCAAGTGCAGGCGCGATCAGGTCGAGTCGCCCGAACAACTGCTCCACTTCTGCGTTATTCGCGCCGTTAAAGCCGAATTTCTCGATCGCTTTAATCAAACCCTCACCGATCACGCCAGTCAGTGCCGTGGCAACGATCAGCAATATCGCGAATCGCTTGAACGTTTCCGTGCCTTGAAAATAGGTTCTTGCCCACTGCTTCCAGAAGTAACAGATCACGGCAAACATTGTGCCTGTGTGCAGCATCACGAGGAGCAAAGTCATTTGGGGTGATGACGGGTCCAGGCCCATAAGCTTTTCGGACACCACCACGTGCGCCGAACTCGATACCGGCAGCAGTTCGGCCAGACCTTGCACGATGGCGAGGATCACGACATGCAGAAATGTCATCGAAATGCCTTTACCCCGGATTTCCGTTCCAATAGTTTTTGCATTTTGAATGCATCCAGACCGCGTCCATAGTAATTCTTAATTGTTACAAATTGACGATAGCCATGCTTGTTCCAGAAGGCAATTGCGGGTTTGTTGTTTGTTGCGGTTTCTAAAACCATGATTTTTACGCCGTTCGAGGCCATTTCCTGCTCGGCAGCCTCCAGCAACACCGAGCCTGCGTTTCTCCTCCGGTAGGGCTCCAGGACATCAAGGGTAATGACTTGGCCTATTTCAGCGGATCTACTGGTCAGGATGTATCCGGCCACATCGCCTGAGATCTCGGCCAGCAGGCAGTGTGCGTCAGGCGAAGCAAGATAATTTTTCAGGTCGGAGCGCCCGTACGCGATTCCTTTGGGAAAGCATGCCTGGTCGATTCGATAGAGAGTTTCAAAATCAGCGGGCTGATACGAACGCAATTGAATTTCGCAAGAAGTCACGCGGAAGGCTCACAACTCGAGAATAACGGGGAGAATCAGCGGGCGCTTGGAGGTTTGCTTCTTAAGATATCTCCGCAGGTCAACGCGAATTTTTTCCTTGATGACGCTCCAATCGGTTTTTTCTTCGGGATTCGAATTCTCGACGGTCCGGAGAATCACCTCGCGCGCTCCGGCCAGTATTTCCTGGCCGTCTTCGGAGGGAAGGAAGCCTCGCGTCACGATTTCGGGCTGGGACTCGATCAGGCCCGTGTGCTTGTCGATGGCGATGATCGGCACCACCACCCCGTCTTCGGAGAGATGCTGGCGGTCGCGAATCACGAATTCCTCGATCTCTTCGAGAGAGCCGGAATCGACGCATACGCGTCCCGCTGTCACCGGCTCCCGTCGATAGGCGGCATCATCGGTGAATTCAATCGGCTGGCCATCTTCGATGAGAAGAATTTCCCCGGAAACCACGCCCACCGTGTGTGCAAGCGCGGCGTGGCGGAAGAGTTGCCGGAATTCGCCGTGAATCGGGATGAAATAGCGCGGGCGCACCAGGTTCAGCAGGAGCTTTTGTTCCTCCTGGCTGGCGTGGCCCGAAACATGGATCGTGCCGCCATCATTGTCGTAGTACACCAGCGCGCGCTTGCGGAACATGTGGTCCAGCATGCGGAAGATGGCTTTTTCATTTCCGGGAATAATGCGCGCGGAAAGGATCACGGTGTCGCGTTCGTCGAGTGTGAGCAGGCGGTGCGTGTCCACGGCGATGCGGGATAGCGAGGACATGGGCTCGGCCTGGCTTCCCGCCACAAGGACAACCATTTTGTCCGGCGGAAAGGATGCGATGTCCTGCGTGCGCACCACCAGGCCGTCCGGAATGTTCAGGCGATTCATGCCGTGCGCGATTTCGACGTTGTCCACCATGCTGCGGCCGATAAAACCCACCTTGCGTCCCGCCGCCGCGGCAATATCCACCACCTGCTGGATGCGCGGGATGGACGACGCGAAGCAGGAGACGATCACTTTGCGCGTCGCCGCGCGAGTGAGTTCTTCGATGCGCGGGCGGACGTTGCGTTCCGACGGAGTGTAGCCGGGCCGCTCGACGTTTGTGCTGTCACTAAATAACGCCAGCACGCCCTCTTCGCCGTATCGCGCGAATGCGTGCAGGTCAAACGGCTGGCCATCGGTCGGGGTCATATCGATCTTGAAGTCGCCGGTGTGAATCACGATTCCCACTTGGGTGCGGATCGCGAGCGCGACGCAATCAATCGTGCTGTGCGTCACGCTGATGAATTCCACTTCAAACGGCCCGACCTCCAGCTTGCGTCCCGGGATGACCTCGCGCAGGTCGGTCTTTTCGAGCAGGCCGTGCTCTTCGAGGCGCTTGTGCACCAGAGCTAGAGTGAAACGCGTGCCATAAATGGGCACGTTCAGATCGCGCAGGATGTAGGGCAGCGCACCGATGTGATCTTCATGGCCGTGCGTCAGCAGGATGGCGCGAAGGTGTTGCTTGTTCTGCTTGAGGTACGAGATGTCCGGAATGACGATGTCCACGCCGAGCAGTTCGGCTTCCGGAAACATCATCCCGGCATCAATCAGAATCATGTCGTCCCCCATGCGGAGGACCATCATGTTCATGCCAAACTCACCCAGTCCACCCAGGGGAATTGCTAATAGAGAAGGTTTACTCAATGCGGCTCGTGTCCTTTTTTGAGACCCACCATCGTATCACATGGGCGTGTTGGAAATTCAGGAAGTGAGATGCGGGTGGCGGGCGCGTCAGGCAAGAAAGATGCCCGATTCGTCCCGAATTGCAGGGACAGATCGGCCTCTACGAAACCATCTTGAATCCAATCATTCTCCGCCGCCGGAAAACAGGCGCGCGATGGCGACCAGGATTACGGCGCCCAGCGTTGCCGCGGCGATGCTATAGAGCAGCCCACCGCCGAATATTCCGAGTTTCATGAAAATCCAACCTCCCAGGAATGCTCCTACGAGGCCGAGAAGAATGTTTGCAATACAACCGAAGCCTCGGCCCCGTGAAACTGTCCCTGCCAGCCAACCGGCGATCAGGCCAATGATGATCCAGGCGATCACTGATTGCGGAACGAACAACGAAAAGATATGCATAGGGCGCTCCTTAATAGGTCACGCGGGTTCCTGCTGCGTCATGCAATGTATCGTACCCAGGCCCAGAACTAGATCGAGACAAGCGATTCCGACTACCTTCCGGCCGGGAAACAGTCCAGCGAGTTTCGTCAGAGCGATTACATCACGCGAATCATTGAACGTTGGGACGAGGACCAGTTGATTCGCGATATAAAAATTTGCGTAGCTGGCGGGGAGGCGCTGGCCGCCGAAATAAACCGGTTCCGGCATGGGTAGAGTTTCGATCTGCAGGCCCCGGCCATCCTGATCCTTCATTTCGCGCAGTAATGCGAGATTTTCCTGCAAGGACTGGTAGTTCATTTCCGACGGGTCGTCTTCGATGACGGAGATCACTGTGGTTGGGTTTACAAAACGCGCGAGGTCGTCCACATGGCCATGCGTATCATCGCCCGCGATGCCGTTCTTCAGCCAGAGGACATTCGTGACGCCCAGGTAGTCACGGAAAATCGCGGCTAATTCTTTGCGGGAGACGCCCGGATTGCGCGCTTGCACGGGACTCAGCAGGCATTCCTCGGTGGTCAGCATTGTCCCTAGGCCGTTGACTTCGATGCTCCCGCCTTCGAGGACCACTCGGCGTCCACGGAATTTTGGAGACGACATCTTCCATTTGAGTTTGGGAGAGAGCCGGGCGTTTGCGGCGTCATCTTTTTTCCAGTCGTCGTATTTTGCCCAGGCGTTGAAGTGCCAGTTGGTAACCGCGGGTTCACCTTTTGGACTGCGCACAAAGATCGGGCCGAAATCTCGAATCCATCCGCGATTTGTTGGGACGCGGAAAAAATCAACTGCGGAAAGGTTCGCTCCCGCCTTTTTCAGAATGCCGCGAACGGCGCGCTCCATTTCCGCGCTTTCGACCAGAATTCGCACACGCTCGACATGCGACAGGTGGCGCACGATATCCGCGTAAACCCACGGAATGGGAGCGAATTTCCCGGGCCAATCCGATTTCTCATGGGGCCATGCGAGCCACGTGGCGGAATGGGTTTCCCATTCCGCTGGCATCCGGAATCCACGCAGAGCGGGTACGGGCTCTACTTTTACGCTGAACGCTTCAAGTGAAGCGTGGAGCCCGTGGGTAGAGCGACTGGAGGATTTCACGCGCGCGGGCTTCACTCGAGCCATCGCTCCAGAATGGGGGAATAGGCGTCAATACGGCGGTCGCGCAGAAACGGCCAGTGCCTGCGGACCACTTCGATGCGGCCGGGATCACATTCCACGATCAGGATTTCTTCCTTGTCGGCGGAGGCCTCGGCGAGAATTTCCCCGAATGGATCGCAGACGAAGGAATGGCCCCAGAATTCCAGGCCGTTTTGGGCACTGCCTTCAAGCCCGACGCGATTCACCGCCGCAACAAACACGCCGTTGGAAATCGCGTGGGAACGCTGCACCGTGCGCCAGGCGTCCAGTTGCGGGGCGCCGAATTCCTGCTTGTCGGGAGGATGCCAGCCGATCGCGGTCGGATAGAAAAGAATATTTGCGCCGCCCATGCTCACGAGGCGCGCGCCCTCCGGATACCACTGGTCCCAGCAGACGAGGACGCCGATGCGTCCGAATTTGGTGTCGAAATTCGGAAATCCCAGATCGCCCGGAGTGAAATAGAATTTCTCGTAAAAAAGCGGGTCGTCCGGGATATGCATCTTGCGATATTTGCCCAGCAGGGAGCCATCCGCGTCCAAAACCGCGGCCGTGTTGTAATAAATGCCGGCGGTCCGGCGCTCAAACAGCGAGCCGATGATGGAGACATTCAGGCTGCGCGCGAGTTTTGACAGGCCTTCCGTGGAAGGCCCGGGAATTGTTTCCGCCAGGTCGAAGAAATCCCAATTTTCCTCGCGGCAGAAATATTGCGAGCGAAAAAGCTCCTGCAGGCAGATGATCTGGGCGCCGCTTCCGGCAGCTTCTCGAATGCGTTCTTCGGCCTTCGCGAAGTTTTCCTGGGGATCAAGGGAGCAGCTCATCTGGATCAGGCCGACTGTAAATTTTTCCGTCATGCTCCGATCATAGCATCATCTTTTTGGTTTTGACGCGTAGACATTTTCAAGTCGAGGCCGTGAAGGAATGTAAATGGAGTCACTACAAGGCGGCTGGCTGGGATTCCGTGTGGGCGTATAGCGGAATGGTCACGATGATTTCTGTCCCTGTTTCCTCGGACCGTACTTCCAATTGTCCGCCCTGTTCCTTCACGCGTTCGATCATCGCCGTCAGGCCCACGCCCGCTTGTTTATGATTCGACCGCAATGCGGCGAGGGTTTTGTTCGGAATTCCCGGACCATAGTCTTTCACGCGAAGGGTAACCAAATCTCCTTCGGTGCGCACGCTGACTTCCACTTTCGGAGTCTTGGTATGGCGTTGAATGTTGTTCAGCGCCTCCTGAAGAACCCGGAAAAGCGTAAATTCCAGGCTTCGCGGAAGGCGCTCATCCGACCGTAGAATATCGGCGGAGACTTCAACACTCATGCGTTGCGCGTAACCCTCGATCAACCACTGCGCCGCGGAAGCAAAGCCAATTTCATCCAGAAATGGCGGGTGAAAAAGATGGGAAATCGTGCGGGTTTGCGAAAGCACATCGCCGAGCAAATCCGATACTTCCGCGATTTTTGTTTCCCCCGCGCTTCGCGGAGGGCGGGACTCCAGCATCATCTTCGCGGCAGCGAGGGACTGCCCCAGCCCGTCGTGCAATTCACGGGCAAACCTTCTGTGTTCCTCGTCCTGGACGCGCATGAGCTCCAGGCTCAACTGGCGCAATTGAGTTTCCGCGTTTCTGCGTTCGCGAAGCTCGCGATTTAACAGATGGTAGTGAAGCCAAAACATGCCGCCGGAGACCAAAAAAGAAACGAAAAGGATTCTCGGGAGGGTTTTCAGTAGAAGCTCCGAGAGATGGCTTCGCTGCTCGAGCAACCGGTCTTCATTTTGCCTCATATGCCGGGTGATCGCCGCCGTATCGAAAGCAGCTTTGGCCACTTCAAATGTGAACTGCAATTGTTTCTGCGGATCGGATTTGTTCAGCCGCCTGAGGTCAACCGATGCCAGCGAAGGGGTCACCCGCTGATTCGCGTTCGCTTCCAGGAGGTTACACAATTCCTGCTGTGCCGGATTATCACTCGTTAATTTCCGAATTCTGGCGAGAGCCGCAGCCACGCTGGTGAGGCTTTGGTCAAAGTTTTCCAGGGTTCCAGACGTTCCTGAATCGACATACGCAACCCGGGTGCGGCCCGCCTCGGTTAATGAGGCTTCCATGTCCCCGATCGCAACTTCCACATCGTATGTGTGACGAACCTGTGTCTCGGCTCGATAGAGGCGGGCGATTGCAATCCCCGCCGCGATCCCGCTGACGGAGAGCAGGAGCAAAGCAAGGGCGAATGCAATCTTTGCCTTCTTGGCTGATGACATCCGGCGCACCCAGAATATACGCGTGAGATTATATACCGCCCGTTAAAGGCCTACCCCTGAAAAGCTTAAATGGGCGTGAGGATTCAGGCACAGTTCTGGAAACGAGGCCATCAAACGTTTGAAACGCCAAACGGCAACGAGGGGCTTAACCAGGCTGTATTTGGTGGAAGAGTGCCGTCAGTCGTCTTCGCCAATCATGATCGCAGCGGCGAGGACTGTGGTCCACAATCCGCGCTTATCTCCGACGGCGGATTGCGTGATATTCATCGTGCGGACGATTTTGTTGAAGCCTGCTCTCGTTTCAAATTCGTTGAGTCTACAGCAGGAGAGGCGTACGATGCACGAGTCTGAGGTCCAAGTCGGAAGTTCTGGTACATGAAGGAAGGAGACTCCCATGTCTCGCGGGGCTACCTTAGGTAACATGATCGCGATATTGACAGTCAGCCTTCTAATGGCATTCAAAGCTTCCGGCGCTGATGGACCCAAACCCGTTCCAGACCCATCCGTTGGCGACGGCGGCGTGCCCGCCTTTTATGTCTGGGACAAGATGGTTCCCAGTACGCCAGGGAAATTATTGCGTCAGGAGCCTTTGGCTTCGAATCTAATGCTCGCGAACTCGTCTAAGGGAATCCGGGTTCTATACACTTCAACCAACGGAATCGACAATAAGACCCCAATTTCGGTCTCCGGCGCGATCTATTTTCCGAAAGGTACCGCGCCGGCCGGAGGATGGCCCATTATTGCATGGGCTCACGGCACCACAGGCATTGCGGACGTGTGCGCGCAATCATGGGCGCAGCGCTCGCAGCGGGATATCGACTACCTGAATGCCTGGCTGGAACAGGGCTATGCCATCGTGGCGACAGATTATCAGGGTTTGGGCACGCCAGGACCGCATCCTTGGCACGTCACTAAGGCGGAAGGCTGGAGCGTGCTCGATAACGTGCGAGCTGCGCTGAAGGCGTTTCCAGAGCTGGCAAATTCTGTGGTAATCGTAGGCCAGTCGCAGGGAGCGCATGCCGCGCTTTCCGCAACGCTACTTGCAAAAGAATACGCTCCCGACATCAAGTTGCGGGGCACGGTCGCGACCGGAGTTTCGATTTACTCGCCCTTTGCGCCTCCAACGAAAGCGCCGCAAGTCGCCGTGCCGCAGCACACGGGGGGTGGCCTTAATGGTGTTACGCCGCTTCTAAATCTTTATACGCTCATGGTTTTGGATCCGGCTTTCAATGCTTCGGAATATGTGAGCGATGCCGCAAAGCCAGTATTTGACTTGGCTCGGACCGCCTGCCTGACGGACCTTGAACAGGAGGCTGACCGAAATCACGTCACAGCGGAGAACGTGCTAAAGAAGAGCCCTGACGAGGCTGCTGCAAGGGCAGCCAGTTATGAGCGGTATCCAACTCCGCGATTTGCGCAGCCTGTTTTTATTGGCTCGGGCCTGGCCGATGTCACGGCCTTTGCTGAAGGTCAATACAACTTTGTCATGGCCGCCTGCTATGCGGGCTCAACTGTCGAGGCGCACTACTATCCGAGTAAAGATCACGGTGGTACAGTTAACGCGTCGTTGGTGGATTCCGTTCCATTCGTGAAGAAACTATTTGCGGGACAGTCTATCGCTGGAAATTGCAGCAGCGTAAAACCTCCCAGGGCAGGAAGCTAAATTCGATTTACCTAATTTTACTAAAGCCAGCGACCTCCATCTCGCCACAAACTCGAAAATGCAAAGCCTGAATTTCGGGATGGATCAGGGCTGAGAAGATCGAACAATTCAGTCGTCTTCGCCGATCATGATCGCGGCGGCGAGGACGGTGGTCCACAATCCGCGCTTATCTCCGACGGCGGATTGCGTGATATTCATCGTGCGGACGATTTTGTTGGAAATGCGGTAGACCTCTTTTTTCTCGTCCCAGGAAAGGTCGGGGTCAAACTCGACGTTCAGTGTGGTGGCGAGCATTTCGGCGGCAAGTTCCTCGGTGTATTCACCGGCGACCTCTTCGGTTTCGCCGAAGGAATGATGCTCGGAGAGATAGCCGTACATGGATTTGTCGGCCGGCAGGGCAAGCCCGATGCCCGCCGCGATCAGGCGGTGCGCCTCGCGCGTCGAGTTTTCGCTGATCACGGTGAACGCCACTTGTCCGGGCTGAATGTGCTTGAGTCCTTCACTGCGCGAGATCAGTTTGCAGTTCGGAGGAAAAATGGAGGAGACCCGGACAATGTTGCATGCCGCAATGCCCGCGCTGCGAAGGGCGAGCTCGAAACTCGATAGCCGCTCCCGATGCTTTCCAACTCCCTTTGTGAGAAATATTTTTTTCGCGACGAACGCCATGAGGGTGCCGGAGTGCGGTGCCTCCTAAGATGTCCCAAAACTAATCTGAAACTTTTTTACGCGTGCGAAAAAGTAACAAGAACATCCTACGGTGTCAATCAATTTCCCGCCGCGGCGGCGAAATTGCGTTGCTGCTTCGCCAACACGCCGAAGCTGGACGCAGATGGCGTCAAATCGAGAGTCGAAAAAATCCAATTGTGAATGGAAGTTTGCGCGGAAGGCGTCACGAGAATTTCCTGTTCGAGAGCGGCACGCCGGAGCGCTTCCACGGCTTCCGCAGGCTCGATGCGCCAATTATGATCGGTGGTCGTCGGAACCACTCGCGTGCGCGTGAGATATTCGATGATCAGATCGCGAATTTCCTCCGTCGAACGATATACGATCGGCAGGCCTTTAAAGACCGTGTAATTGTCACCGCCCGCGTAGCGGTAGTTGTTCACTGCAACGCGAAGTTTTTGCGTGTCGGCGAGAGGCTTGCCCTTGTACCTGAGGTCCACGATGCGATAGCCGGGCGGATGGCGCAGATCAATCGTGTAATTGACGCCTTCGGCGGAATCCACGCTGAAACTTGGCAGACGCACCGGTTCCCCGGCGGGAAACGGCCAGGACTGGAAAAAACTCGCCGCGTGTTCGAGGGCTCCGCGCAGTTGACCGCCATTCATTTCGACTGCGTACAAATAATTTTCGTAGACGTACAGCGACGCAATCTGGCGAACGGTGACCTGTCCTTTGGGAATGACTGCGCCGGTGAATAACATCCCCGCCATGGAGACATCGGCATGGGCGTCATGCATTTGCACGGTGTGGATCAAGTCCACCATGGGAGTGTCTTCAAATCGGGCCGTCGTGCCGTGCATTTCCTCGGCGCTGGTGGCCACGGGGGTGTCGAGGTAGTTCTGAGTGGCGAGTTCATAAGGCGCCGCAAGCTCGGAAATCTTTTCGTCGGCGGGAACCATCGCCGTAACGGGGATCACTGTCGAGTGTTTCGAGGTCACGTGCCATCGACTATCCGCCCCGCGCGTAATATCAAGATCTACGCGTGCAAGCGATGCGCCGCTATTTTTCGCTTGCACGAGCAGAACATCGTTCACGAATCGTTCGGGAACCTCGAGGTGCGTATGGCCGAAGAGCACGACGTCAATGCCGGGCACCTGCTCGGCCAGCGCCAGCACCGCTTTCTCATTCGGAAGATCGTATGCCAACCCGGCGCTGCCGGTGGCCCGGTCAGGGCCGAGGCCGGAATGGGCGAGGACTACAACGATGTCCGCCTGTTTTCGGACTTCCGGAATCACGCGCCGGGCGGCGTCCACGATATTCTCAAATTCATATCCGTCATAATTTTCGGGAAGTTCAAACTGGGGAATCGCCGGCGTAACAAATCCCACGATCGCGACGCGCACCCCGGCGACCTCTTTGATGATGTAAGGCTCGAAGTGTTGCGGGCCGCTGTCGTATTTCTGCTTGATATTCGCGGCGAGGATGGGGAATTGCGCTTCGCGTTTCACTTTCCCGAGCACGTCCAGGCCAAAATTAAATTCATGGTTGCCCACGGCCGCCGCGTCGTATCCGAGGGAATTCATCGCGACGATCATGGGGTTGGGCTTGTCGGTGTCCTTGAGTGCAAAATACGAAGCAAGCGGAGTGCCCTGAATGGTGTCGCCGGAATCGAGCAGCAGGACGTTGGGCTGCTCGGCGCGCACGCCTTTGATGAGGGTCGCGATTTTTGCCAGGCCAAGCTGCGCAGGCTGGTTCTTGTAATAGTCGAGCGGCTCGATGTGCCCGTGCAGATCCGTGGTGCCAAGCAGTGTGATTTGAACGGCGTCAGGATCCTGCGCGGCGGCAAAAAAACGGCCTGGCGCGCCGCCCAGAAAAATCACGATCGCCAGGAACGCGCCCGGGGATGCAAGGCGGATAAACTTCTGCAAAAACCGCATTTTATTTTCCTGCCAGAAAGAGGTTCAGAAACTGTTCGAGGGTGGGGGAAAGCGACACCAGCAACCGCAAATCCTTTTGTGTAAAGTCCGGGCCGGAAATCGCGGGAGAATTGCCTTTCCGGGAGATTTGCACCACGCCGCGAATTTGCGTTCCCTCCAAAATCGGCGCGCTCATGATTTTTTGAATCAATTCACCCTGCCGGCGCCCCAGAGGAACGCCTTCAAACACGGTCGCGTGGCGGGATGCGGTGAAGTTATTCACCACTTCCGCTCGACGCTCCCGAGCGGTCCGCGCCGCCAGCGCGCTGGTGCTGCTAAGCGGGATGGATCCGATGGCAGCAAGCTTCTCGGGAATTACAAATTTCAGGGTCTTTTTTTTGGCATCCACCGCAAGGATCGCTGCTTCGTCCGGATCGGCGTCAAATATCTTTGCAAGAGCCCTGCTGAACTTTTCGAGAGCTTCCGAGCCAGGCGCCACGCCACTCGCGGCCAGAGTTTCGACCAGCGATGCGAGCCCCGCTGTTTGCTGTTCGATCATGTACACTCCAGGAAGCGGTCGATGACCAGTTATTATATCCAATAATCCTTCGGGGTATTTCTAAATTCACCGGGGACAGCGCCTTGATAAAGTTGGGCGGATTATCTATACTAAAATTTCTGATCAGGATGAGCGGGAGCCGGGATGTCTGCGACTGAAGTTGACTTACGAGATTGCCGCCAATTTTCCCCACGCAAAGCCAAATAGCTGTTTTGCAAGGAATCGCTTTAGTGTGATTTTGCGAACGGGGGAGTCCGGACAAAGCCCTGCCAGGGCGAGCAGGCGCCCGCATGAGACAGAGGCGGATGAGATGGAGATGAGGTCAGGAGCCGCGGAATGACAGAATCAAGCGTAGCAGCCAAGGCTGCACCGAATCGGCTGTTTGCTCTTTGGGCCAGCGTCATCGGCAAAAAGATCGTCATGGCTGTTACCGGCGCGGTCTTAATCCTTTTTGTCATCGCTCATATGGCTGGGAACCTCAAGATTTTTTCCGGCCCCACCGAGATCAACGACTATTCCCGGTTCTTGCGCACCGTGGCCTACCCCGAACTGGCATACGGCCAACTCCTGTGGATCGTCCGGACCGTGCTGCTGGTCTGCGCGATCCTGCATATTACTGCCGCCGTTCAACTCACGATCCTGAACCGGCAGGCACGCCCTGTGGGATACGATTCCAAGAAAGATGTGGAAACGACGTGGGGAGCGCTGACGATGCGCTGGGGCGGATTTCTGCTGGCGGTATTTATCGTGTTTCACCTGCTGCACTTTACGGCAGGCGTCGTCGGGTTTCGACCGGGTCAGTTTGAACATCTGATGGTTTACCAGAATGTGGTGGCAGGATTTTCCGTGTGGCCCATTTCTGTGTTTTATATCATTGCCATGTTCGCCCTGTGCCTTCACCTCGACCACGGGATTTGGAGCATGCTTCAGACGCTGGGCTGGGTGACGGTGGATAACACGAAGAGCATCAGGACAGTTTCCAGGATTATCGCGATTTTAATTTTCGCTGGGTTTGTCTCAGTGCCAATTTCAGTGCTGGCCGGCTGGGTGCGCTGAGGGGAGAGAAATGCTCGAATCGAAGATACCTTCCGGACCAATCGAACAGAAGTGGGAAAAGTCCCGCTTCGATATGAAGCTGGTCAATCCCGCGAACCGCCGCAAGCATTCGGTGATCATTGTTGGTTCAGGGCTCGCCGGAGCGGCTGCAGCCGCGTCGCTGGGGCAGCAGGGCTATCAGGTGCATTGTTTTTCGTTCCACGACAGCCCGCGCCGCGCGCACTCGATCGCCGCGCAGGGCGGTATCAACGCAGCAAAGAATTACCGCAACGACGGCGACAGTATTTTCCGGCTCTTTTATGACACGGTAAAGGGCGGCGATTTTCGCGCTCGAGAAGCGAATGTATACCGCCTCGCGCAGATCAGCGTCAACATCATTGACCAGTGCGTGGCTCAGGGCGTGCCGTTTGCACGAGAGTACGGAGGCTTGCTCGACACGCGTTCGTTCGGCGGAGTGCAGGTTTCGCGCACATTTTACGCGCGCGGGCAGACGGGGCAGCAATTACTGCTCGGTGCCTATCAGGCGCTTGAAGAGCAGGTGGGCTGTGGCAGCGTGATGATGCACACGCGCAGCGAAATGCTGGACCTGGTAGTGGTCAACGGCCGCGCGCGCGGAATCATTACACGCGACCTGGTGACCGGCGCGATCGAAAGCCATTGCGCCGACGTCGTTGTGCTGGCGACGGGCGGTTACAGCAACGTTTTCTATCTCTCCACCAACGCCAAGGCTTCCAACACGTCGGCGATCTGGCGAGCGCACCGGCGCGGCGCGCTGTTTGGCAATCCCTGCTTCACCCAGATTCATCCGACGTGTATTCCGGTGAGCAACGAAAACCAGTCCAAGCTGACGCTCATGTCTGAATCCCTGCGAAATGACGGGCGCGTGTGGGTCCCCAAGAAAAAAGGCGACAATCGCCCGCCGGGTCAAATCCCGGAGGACGAACGCGATTATTATCTCGAGCGCCGCTACCCGAGCTTCGGCAACCTAGTGCCTCGCGATGTCGCCTCGCGTAACGCAAAGGAAGTGTGCGACGAAGGACGCGGCGTCGGCCCCGGAGGCCAGGGCGTTTACCTGGATTTTGCCGATGCCATCCAACGATTGGGAGAGGCGGTCGTTCGCGAAAAGTACGGAAACCTTTTCGACATGTACGAGGAAATCACAGGAGAAAACGCGTACAAGGTTCCCATGCGGATATTCCCCGCCGTTCACTACACGATGGGCGGCTTGTGGGTGGATTATCAACTGATGTCCACGATCCCGGGACTTTTCGTTGCGGGCGAAGCCAATTTTTCCGACCACGGCGCGAATCGCCTGGGTGCCAGCGCGTTGATGCAGGGGCTGGCCGACGGATATTTCATCCTCCCGTACACTCTGCCGAATTACATCGCCTCAAGTTCGCTCGAGAAAGTGGATACTTCGCATCCGGCGTTCGCGGCTGCACGGGTTGACGTCAACAAGCGCGTCGCAAAGCTGGTCGGCATCAAGGGCAAAAGGACCGTGGACTCGATTCACAGGGAACTTGGCAAGATGATGTGGGAAAACTGCGGGATGGCGCGTTCGGCAGCTAGCCTGGAATCCAATCTGGAGCGCATCCCCGCGCTGCGTGAGGAATTCTGGAACAACGTCAACATCATCGGAACAGGTGAGGAATACAACCAGTCGCTTGAGAAAGCGGGCCGCGTGGCGGATTTTCTGGAGCTGGCGGAGCTGATATGCGTCGATGCGTTGCAGCGCGCCGAATCCTGCGGCGGCCACTTCCGCGTGGAAAGCCAGACCCCGGACGGCGAAGCCAAACGCGACGACGAACACTTCTCGTACGCTTCGGCATGGGAATGGAAGGGAGAAGGCGCGCAGTGGGAACTTCACAAAGAGCCGCTCGCCTTCGAGTACGTTCACCTTACCCAGAGGAGCTACAAGTAGCCCATGAAGCTCACACTCAAAGTCTGGCGGCAGCAAGACGCCAAGTCGGCCGGAAAATTTGTCACCTACAAGGTGCAGAACGTAACGCCGGACATGTCTTTTCTGGAGATGCTGGACCTGCTCAACGAAAATCTGCAAAACCAAGGCCAGGCACCCATCGCTTTCGAGCACGATTGCCGCGAGGGAATTTGCGGCTCGTGCGGATTTCTGATCAACGGTGTGGCCCACGGGGGACATCGCGGCACGACGGTCTGCCAGCTTTCGATGCGTTTTTTCAAGGATGGAGACTCATTGACGCTCGAGCCGTGGCGCGCGAAGGCTTTTCCCGTCCTCCGCGACCTGGCCGTGGACCGCTCGGCGTTCGACCGGATTATTCAGGCCGGCGGATACATCACGGCTCCCACCGGCGGCGCGCCGGACGCAAATGCGATTCTGGTGCCCAAGGATTCCGCCGAACGCGCGTTTGACGCGGCCGCGTGCATCGGATGCGGCGCGTGTGTTGCAGCGTGTCCCAACGCCGCGGCAATGCTGTTTACCGCCGCGAAGATCACGCACCTCAACTCGCTTCCGCAGGGACAGCCGCAGCGCGATCAGCGCACGCTGGACATGGTCGCCGCCATGTCAGAGGAAGTCTTCGGCAGTTGCACGAACCACGGCGAGTGCGAGGCGGTTTGCCCCAAGAAAATCCCAATCGAGTTCATCGGCCGAATGAATCGCGACCTCATCCACGCAACCTTGCACCATCGCGGAAAGTAGCACCGGGCATGGGTTCTTCCCGATATGCGCGCTGAAGATATTTCCCCGGAGGCGCGCCGAATTCATTTTTCCAGTCTTGTTTTCGACATGCACACGGATACTCCGCAGCGATTTCTGTTTGACCAATTCGATCTGGGCCACCGTGACAGCGAAGGCTGCGTCGATATTCCCCGATTGCGGGAGGGAGGCGTCGGCGCAATTTTTTTCGCGCTCTGGGTGCCCGTGGAAATTACCGGGCCTGCGGCGACCAAGCGTGCGTTCGAGTTGCTTTCCGCCACGGAGAAACAGATACAACTCCATTCGGATGAATTGGTGATGGCCACGTCGTGCGAAGAAATCCGAATCGCGCGCGAGCAGGGCAAGATTGCCGTGCTGCTGGGTGTCGAAGGCGGTCACGCCATCAATGACGATCTGCGCCTTCTGAAGGAATTTTTCACGCGAGGAGTCAGCTACATGACGCTGACGCACAACGCGCCGACTGGCTGGGCCGATTCCTCGAATCATTCTCCCCTCCACAACGGACTGACGGAATTTGGAAGGGAGGTCGTGCGGGAGATGAATCGCCTGGGGATGATCGTGGATATTTCCCACGTGTCCGACCAGACATTTTTCGACGTCCTCGCAGTTTCCCGCGCGCCGGTGATCGCGTCGCACTCCTGCTGCAGGGCAATTTGTGACTCCCCGCGGAATCTGGACGACAGCATGATCAGCGCGCTCGCGGCGCAGGGCGGCATGATTCACATTACGTTTCACGACGCATTCCTGAGTCAGGAATATTCCGATGCGCGCAAGGCCCTTTCCGCGGAGAGCGATATCCTTGAACAGGAAGTCGAAGAAAAGTTCGGAGAGAATGAGGCCCGCAAGCTGATCGCGGCGCAGCACCTGAGCGACGAGCGAACACGTACGGGAAAATTGCCGCAGGTGTCCTGGGAGAAAATTATCGAACACGTGGATCATGTGGTTTGGGTTGCAGGAGCGGACCACGTGGGCCTGGGATCGGATTTTGACGGCGCCTTCATGCCGGAAGGCATGGAGGACGCGTCAAATTTTCCGAGCATCACAGACGGCCTGCTTCGCATGGGGTTTGCCGAATCGGGCATACGAAAAATCCTGGGTGAAAATACGCTTCGAGTACTCGCGGAATGCCAGCGCGTTGCGTCTATGTTACAGGCAGAGAAATCCTAGTCAGAGAAGAGAAATCACGGCATAATATGCGCCGAACCATTCCAATGGAGAATCTAAATGCGTCGAAACTTTAGAATTGTGATGTTTGCTTTGTTGTGCGCGACGGTCAGCGCGGCTGCGCAAGCCCAGACTGCGCCCCCAGCTCCCGCGAAAAAGGCGCCTGCGGCGGCGAAAGCGGCTGTCGCCTTCGATCCCGCACTGTTACATCCTGCAACTTTGCGCGCGAAGGCTCCCGCAGAATACGAAGTAAAATTTGTGACCACCGCGGGCGATTTCACCATTAAAGTTACGCGCGCATGGGCCCCGAACGGCGCGGATCGCTTCTATAACCTCGTCCAACATCATTTTTATGATAGCGCTACTTTCTTCCGCGTCATACCGGGATTCATGGCGCAGTTTGGATTGAGCGCGTACCCGCAGGTTTCTGCGGCTTGGGAGGAGGCGAATATCAGGGACGATCGCGTGGTGCAGGGCAATCATCGCGGTTTCATTACATTCGCCATGGCCGGCCCCAATACCCGCACCACGCAGGTGTTCATCAATTTCGGGAATAACGAGCGCCTGGACAAGGACGGGTTTGCTCCGTTCGGCATGGTCACCGATGGGATGGAAGTGGTGGACAAGCTTTATGGCGGCTACGGCGAAGGCGCGCCGGACGGCCACGGCCCCGATCAGAATCTCGTAGGGAAGCGTGGGCGCGCGTATCTGGAGAAAAGTTTCCCTAAATTGGATGCGATCAAGACGGCGACGATAGTGACCCCGGCAGCAGCCATGCCAGCCACCAAATAAATTCGGTTTTAGGAGCGTAGGCTTCAGCCTGCACTCTGTTGAATTTCCGAAAAGCGCGCAGGCCTGCCCGTCCGGCAGGCGGGCTAAAGCCTACGCTACTGGTAACCCTTACGCGACGCCGAGAATCGTGACCAATTCCCGTACCGATGCCGCCGACTTATCGAGCGCGGCCTTTTCTTCAGCGGTAAGCTTGATCTCAATGATCTGCTCGACGCCTCGCGCGCCCAGTTTCACCGGCACGCCGACGTAGAGACCGTTAATGCCGTATTCCCCTTCCAGGTAAGCCGCGCAGGGCAGAATCTTTTTCTTATCTTTCAAAATGGCCTCGACCATTTGGACGACTGCGGCGGACGGTGCGTAATACGCCGATCCGGTCTTAAGCAAATTCACGATTTCGGCGCCCCCCTTGCGCGTGCGATCCACGATGGACGCGATCCGGTCCGCGGGCAGGAGGTCGGGGAGAGGAATTCCTGCAACGGTCGAGTAGCGCGGCAGCGGCACCATGTCATCCCCGTGGCCGCCAAGTACGAACGAATTTACATTTTCCACCGAGACGTTGAGTTCCATCGCAACGAAAGCGCTCATGCGCGCCGAGTCCAGAACTCCCGCCATTCCCATAACACGATTTTTGGAGAAGCCGCTAACCTTGTATGCCGCCTGCACCATGGCGTCGAGAGGATTGGTTACCATGATCAGGATTGCGTTCGGTGAATACTTGGCGATCTGCTCGACGACGGCTTTGATGACGTCGTAGTTGGCCTTGAGCAAGTCGTCGCGGCTCATTCCCGGTTTGCGGGGAAAGCCCGCTGTGATCACCACAATGTCGCTGTTCGCCGTGTCTTTGTAATCGCCCGTGGTCGTCGAAATCCCAGTCACTCGAGCGTCGGAACCAGTAATCGGCGTGGATTCCACCATGTCGAGCGCCTTGCCGGCCGGCGGCCCGTCGAGAATATCGGTCAACACCACATCGGCAAGTTCCATGTCCACGATGCGCTGCGCCGTTGTTGAACCCACAAATCCACCGCCGACGACCGTGACTTTCTTACGCATGAGTGCGTTCTCCTGTATCGGTCAAGATAAATTGAATTGCAGCAGGCGAGCCTGCTCCTGAAGTTGTCTGATTCTTACTTGGCTACCGCCGCCTGCATGTTCTCGATGATGGCGGAAGCGAACTCGGAAGTCTTGAGCTTGGTCGCGCCCTCCATGAGCCTTTCGAGATCGTAGGTGACGCGTTTCTGGCCGATGGTGCGCTCGATCCCGGATTCAATCAGGCGCCCCACTTCATGCCATCCCATGAAATCAAACATCATCGCGCCGGAGAGCATGACGGAACTCGGGTTAATGACGTCCTTGTCGGCGTATTTTGGCGCAGTACCGTGAGTCGCTTCAAAACAGCCGTAACCGTCGCCGATGTTGGCGCCGGGTGCCATGCCCAATCCGCCGACTTGCGCGGCACAGGCGTCCGAGATGTAATCGCCATTCAAATTGGGAGTGGCAAGGACCTGATATTCGTCGGCGCGCGTGACGACCTGCTGAAAGATCGAGTCCGCAATGCGGTCGTTGATCATGATCTTCTGCTTCCACTTACCCTGCCCGTGCGTACCGTAGATTGCGTCGAGGACGGCCTTCACTTCGTCACAGGCGGCTTTGCGGAATGCTTCCGTCCCTTGTTCGTAGCCCGGTTCGAGGAGCGCCGCGTTTTGCTCGATGGTGATGTGAGGATTTTTGTCGCGATTGTCGATGATCCAGCTTTCGCGCTCGGTCACAATGTCGTTGCGGAATTCATCCCGCGCGAGGTCATAGCCCCAGTCGCGGAACCCGCCTTCGGTGAATTTCATGATGTTGCCCTTATGCATGAACGTGACGATGCGCTTCTTATGCAGCAGGGCGTGCTGAATTGCGCGCCGAACCAGCCGCTTGGTGCCCGTCGGTGAAATCGGTTTGATGGCCACGGCGGAATCCAGGCGAATTTGTTTCGGCCCTCCGCCCAGCATGTCCTTGTTCAGAAATTCGATCAGTTTCTTCACTTCCGGCGTGCCCGATTTCCACTCGATGCCGATGTAAACGTCTTCGGTATTTTCGCGGTAAACGACGACGTCCATGCGTTCGGGATGCTTCACGGGAGAGGGAACGCCGGGGAAGTAGCGCACGGGCCGCACGCAGGCGTAGAGATCGAGAATCTGCCGCAGCGCGACGTTGATCGACCGGATTCCCCCGCCGACCGGAGTCGTCAGGGGGCCCTTGATCGAAATCCGGAAATCGCGGATCGCATCCACCGTGTCGTCGGGAAGCCACTGCTTGAATTCGTTGAAGGCTTTCTCGCCGGCGAATACTTCAAACCAGGCAATCTTACGCTTGCCTCCGTAGACCTGGTCCACGGCAGCGTCAAAAACGCGGCGCGAGGCCTTCCAGATATCCCGCCCCGTGCCATCACCTTCGATGAATGGGATGATCGGCCTGTCGGGGATCACGAATTTTCCTCCGGCGTATTCGATCGGATGCCCATCGGACGGAATAGGTCTGCCGTTATAGGATTGCTTCATGACTATGTCCCTCAGTTGATTGTGATTGCAGTGACGCGAATGAAAGAGAATAACATATTGGGCGGCGCGAAAACACCGGGAGTGCATCCAGTGATGCCTATAAATCTCAAAATCTGACCGAAGGCGATCAATTTTGCCTGGGGTCACTATCTGCCAATGGGCAGTAAACGGATGCGTATTCGTCTCTCTTCGATGACGATAATACTGCATCGAAGAACAAATTCCTCGATAGTTGGCAGATTTGCGAGCAATAATTCAAGTTGGGCTGAGGGCTTCTTCGGCCCACGTCGCAGAAGAATGACAGACGGCCTGGATTCTTCCCGCAGGGCAAGGATTGTACCAAAGTCCGTGTCCGCAGAAATCAAAGTGCGCTCTTCACCCGCCGCCAGAGCAAAAATTTCCAAATCACTCGCTGATTGCATCCGACGGTCGCGAACATGGACGGCGTCATGTCCCGCAGATCGAAGGCCCGACGCGATTATGTGCGATAACGCATTATCCACAAGGAATTTCAAGACTTGACGAGGGGTAATTCGCGCTCGCGAACCGCTTCGGCCGCGTAGCGGAGAGATTCCCGGATATCCTCAAGTTCGAGGTCTGGGTAGGCGTTCAAAATCTCGGGTTCTGTCATGCCCTCGCTAATCATTCCCACGACTGTTGCCACAGGGACACGCAGATCCCGAATGCAAGGAGTTCCTCCCATCTGATTGGGATCTACTTTGATTCGAGTGAATGGTTTCATATCGTCACTCCTTGCGCGTCATCGGTAACCGACTGATAAGCCTCACTTCGCAATAGCTTAAGGATAGCATGGCCTGCACTCCGGGCGGTTTGCATTAAAAATAGGAATGGGACTAGCGGAGCAGTCGTTGGGGCAGCGCTAAACCTTTTTACCGCACCTGCGGCGCTGAAATCTCATGGTCGAATTACCCACCGCCAACCTTCCACTTCGTTCAGGGCAAGCGCGGTGTGCTATATTTTCCCGTCATTTGCGGATCAAGTGACGCCGTCCATCAATCATAGTATTCCTGGCCCAAATGCGTGATCAAATCCTCGCCCATCATCCAGCGCAAAGTATTTTTGAGTTTCATGGACTGGATGAACAAGTCATGCTCGGGATAAAGCTCCGGCGCGCACATAGGCGACTTGAAGTAGAAGCTTAGCCATTCCTGGATTCCGCGCATCCCGGCGCGCTTGGCCAGGTCAAGAAATAGAACCAGGTCCAACACGATCGGCGCGGCCAGGATAGAATCGCGGCAAAGGAAATCCACCTTGATCTGCATCGGATAGCCCAGCCATCCAAAGATATCGATGCTGTCCCAACCCTCTTTGTTGTCGCCGCGCGGAGGATAATAGTTGATGCGGACTTTGTGGTGAATCTTGCCGTACAGATCGGGATAAAGTTTCGGCTGGAGAATGTATTCCAGCACGCCAAGCTTTGATTCCTCTTTTGTCTTAAACGACTCGGGATCGTCGAGCACTTCGCCGTCCCGATTTCCCAAAATGTTTGTGGAGAACCAGCCGTCCATTCCCAGTAGCCGGGCCTTAAATCCGGGCGCAAGAATCGTTTTCATCAGTGTCTGCCCGGTTTTGAAATCCTTGCCGCAGATGGGGACAGCATTTTGCTTTGCCAGCTCGGTAAGCGCGGGGATATCGACGGTGAGGTTGGGAGCACCATTGGCAAATGGAATGCCGCTGGTAATTGCGGCGTACGCGTAAAGCATCGAAGGCGCGATCGCCGGATGGTTTGCTTTCATGGCCGCGACGAACGTTTCGGGCGTGGCATAAACGGGATGCGGCTTCAGGAAAATTTCCGTGGATCCGCACCAGATCACCACCGTGCGGGAGACTTTGTTCTTCTTCTGAAACTTCAGAATATCGTCGCGAATCTGCATCGCCAGGTCGTACTTGTTGCGACCCTTCTTTACATGCGTCCCGGATAGTTTCTTGACGTAATTCTGGTCGAACGCGGCCTTCATCGGGCGAATCTTGCTCAAAAATTGTTTTACCTGTGCCAAATGCTCTGAACTCAGGACAGCGGCGTTCTTGGCGGCTTCATAGGCGCTATCAGGGAAAATATCCCACCCGCCGAAGACAATGTTTTCGAGCTTTTCGAGAGGCACAAATTCCTTGATAGCCGGAGCGCGTCCCTCGGTTCTTTTTCCCAGGCGAATCGTGCCCAGCTGGGTCAGCGATCCCACCGGCTTGGACTTCTTGCGGCGTACAAGGTCCACGCCCGCCATGAACGTCGTTGCGACGGCTCCCATGCCGACGGTGAGCACTCCCAACTTTCCCTTCGGCAGAGCAATACCTGCGGACCTGCGCATTCGTTTTTCTCCCGTCCTTCAAAAGTGTGCGGAATATCGAAATTGCGTTGGCGTCTTGTTCAAGCGGAATACTTAGCCGCGAACCCCTGCGCGCAAACAACTTATATTGCGCGAATGCGCTGGGATTTGCAATGTGGAAACGGATAAGGCCGCGATCTGGTTTTTTAAAATCCTCGCGCGGCCTGGAGAATAGCCCAAGCCGCGCCGAATTTATTTTTTGGGTTGAATGGAGAGCAGCTCAACTTCAAAAATCAATGTGGAGTTGGGCCCGATCACGGGCGACGGGCCGCGCGGGCCATAGGCCAGTTTCGAGGGTATGTAGAGCTGCCACTTCGATCCCGCGGGCATGAGCTGCAACGCCTCGGTCCACCCGGGGATAACCTGGCCAACCGCAAAGGTCGCCGGCTGGCCGCGTTTGTAGGAGCTGTCAAATTCCGTGCCGTCGACAAGGGTGCCCCGATAGTTGCACACGACGGTGTCGGCGGCGGTGGGCTTCGGGCCAGTTCCCTGCGTCAGGACCTTGTATTGAAGTCCGCTGGGCAGCGTGACGACGCCTTCCTTGGTTTTGTTGGCTTCTAGAAATGCTTCGCCCGTCTTCTCGTTCGCTTCGCCAGCCACTTGCATCTGATCCTGCTGCTTCTTGGTCACATCGGCCTGGAGCGCCGTCAGCGCGGCTTTGGCTTCGTCGTCGGTCATCGCCGTCTTGCCACCTGCCAAGGCGTCTTTCAAGCCCTGGGCCAGGATATTCGGGTCAACGTCCACGGAATCTCTGTGCAAGCCCTTGCCGATATTCATGCCGATTGCGTAGCTTTGCTTGTCTTTCTGCGTGGTGAGCGTCATGGTTTTTGCCGCGGGAGCTTTGGCCGGCGGCTTGGCCGCTGAGGTAGCTTGAGGGGACTTAGCTGCCGGAGCTTTTGCAGGCGCCGTCGTTTGTGCCTTCGCGGGCGGCGTAGCCCCGGAATTTGAGGCAGGGGTTTGCTGCGCACCAGCGTTTAAAGCCGTCATCGTAAACATGCCCGATATCACGAAGAGTGCCATCAATCGTTTTCGCATTCATGCATTTTCGCATTGGACCGGCAATTCCGCAAACCACACCATGAGTTGGAAGAGCCTACAGGTTAATGGAGCGATTTTTGGTGTTTTCCCCCGTCCCATGTATGATGTCGGCCAGGCTGGCGGCGTCGGCCTAACCTGAATGATTACCCACGCGCGTTAAGCGCGTGCACCCTGCCGCCCGGCTCGCGCATCCTAAACTGGTATGACTAATACTGCTCCTGCGCCGAATCGAAGCCTTACTCCGCGCGAAGTAGTCGCCGCGTGGAGAAGGGTCCTGTCCGGTCGCGTTCCGATGCTGTCGATCGAAATTACGCGGGAGTGCCCGCTGACCTGCCCGGGATGCTACGCCTACGGGGACACGCACTTGACCGGCGGAGCAAAACTAATCGAGCTCAGTGATTTTCGCGGCAATGACCTTGTCGAAGGCGTCTTGAATCTGGTGCGCAAGCATAAGCCGCTTCACGTTTCACTGGTGGGCGGAGAGCCAATGGTTCGCAATCGCGAGCTGGCCCACATTCTGCCCGCGTTGAGCAAGATAAATGTGTTTACGCTCCTTGTGACGAGCGGGGTCATTCCAATCCCGGCGGATTGGACGGCCCTGCGCCGGGTTCGTGTTGCCGTCTCCGTGGACGGGCTTCCGGAACACCATGACGTCCGGAGGAAGCCCGCCACTTACGAGCGCATCCTCAAAAATATTGCGGGCTGCAAGATCAATGCTCATTGGGTGATTACGCGGCCAATGCTCCAGCGCGCTGGTTACCTCGAAGAGTATGTGAATTTCTGGAGCGCGCGGCCCGAAGTGGATCGCATCTGGGTAAGTGTTTACACCCCCCAGATCGGCGAGCAAAGCGCCGAAATGCTTACCCCCGAGGACCGCGCAATCCTGGCGCGCCGGTTGCCGCCTTTGCACGACAAGTACCCGAAACTTCTCTTCAATAAAGATCTTGCCAACGCGTTTCTCCACCCGCCGAAAAATCCGGACGACTGCGTTTTTGCGAAGATGTCGACCAACTATTCGGCGGATTTGAAGACCCGCGTGGAACCCTGTATTTTTGGAGGCACGCCCGACTGCTCCCAGTGCGGCTGCTCGGTCAGCACCGGTTTGCATTGGGTCAGGGGCGTAAAGCTGGTCGGCCCCCTGAAAGTGGATCATTTTATGTCCGGCTCGGTGAAAATCGGCCTCATGATGAACCGTCTGCGGTCAGGCGCGGGTCGTCCCTCCCGGTGGGGTTCGAACACCCCGAATCCGGACCAGAAGAACGAATTGGTGCAGATTCAACCCTGAAGCGATGGTAGACTGCATTTATGGCTGCTAAAAAGAAAACGAAATCGAAGAAGACTGCCGACAAAAAGACCACGCCGAAGAAGAAGGCAAACGCAAAAAAACCGGTGAAGAAGAAAACCCCTCCAAAACAAATCGCCGCGAAGGCGAAATCCGTTGCTAAAAAAGCGTCCCGCGGGAAACCGCGCGGCGCGTCCATAAGGCCGGTTCGGGGAAAACTTGAGGACGTGGATACGTTGGCTTTCACGCCGCCGGGAAGGGGCGCGCGGTCAGCTGGGCAATCCGGAAGTCTGCAGGGCCTCTCCGATGTCGAATCCGCGGACTCGGAAAGCGTGGATGAGCTGATTGAAGAAGGAAACGCTTTCGAAGCCGAAGTGATCAAAGGAGTGGAAGACGCCCCGGATGAAGAGGAAGTTCACACGCACGAAGTGCCGGAGGACGATGTTCCCGGCGAATATGACGATCAGTGAGTGCGCCGATTAGCTAACCTCCATCTTCATCTTTGTCAAAGTGACAATCGCAACTAAGTAGCTGGGCGTGGCACACCGGGCATTCCTCGCCATCGCAACCCACGACATGCAACTCTCCCTTGATGACTCCGCAATCGTGGCAAGCATGATTGTCGGCGCCCCAATCATCCTGCTCATTCCCATAACGAATGCGAGGAACGCTCTTACCGTCGAGTGAGTAAGACGGAATTTCCTGGGCAGCCCTGATCTCTTCGGGCCAGCCCTCGACCATTGGCACGCCGCGATAGAGGATGCGTTTCGGTTCGGTCATAGGTGACTACTCGCAGTCGAAACTACTGTCCCCAGATCTTCTCGCGCGAGTCCTCAAACGGGTAGACGTGCACCATCCAGCCGAAAATTACGGGATAGAACGTGCCGCCGGCTTCGTCGCATGCTTCTTTCGTGATAATTGAGCCGGTGAGGCCGAACTTGGTCAGATCGGCATTGCGGCCTTCGCCCTTTGGCGGCATGCAAAGCTTGGTGTGCAGGTGCCACTGCGCCACGCCGAGCGGAACGCGCGCGTTGAGCTGGTCTTCGCTGACGCGTTTGGGCATTGTGTACATCGCGCCGATCAGGTCGTAGCCGGTTTTCGTTTTCTTGTAGAGCAGGGAAGTGGGCCGCGTGGGATCGAACGTGAACGTTTCCAGGAAGCCGTTCTCGTAATTCGTGAAGTGATACTCCGACTGCGGAAGATTCGGCATGAAGATGCGGAAGCCATCGGCCAGCGCGACGTGGTAGTCCTTGTATTTTTCAATCGCGGGACGCAATTGCTCGACGATCGCATCGGCGTTGGCCCAATCCTGCGGTGAAGCAGGGCGCGGCGCGGTCATGTACATGTGCGGCCCCATCTGGTGATGGTGCATATGGCTCATGGCGTCCATTGCGCCACGCTCGGCCGCTTGATCATTTTGGCCTGGCTTGCCGGAATCCGATGAGCCGTGGCCCATATCCATTCCCGGCATGTCGCCCATGTCCATGCCCGGCATGCTTTGGTTCTGCCCGGAATCGCCGGAGGGTTTCTGTTGCTGTTTTTGCTGCGCGAGGAGGCGGATAGCGGTTCCGCCTACTACGAGCGGAATGAGTGCAAGCACTGCGATATAAATGATTTTTCGAGTCTTCATGGTTCCCAGCCTCTTCCTATTCTACGCGCCGCGGGGCTATATATTTCAACACCGGAGCGCAAATTTCGTTGCGGGCAATTGTGGAAGGCGGAAAGAGCTGGGCATCTATCGCCTCCCGGACACCTGCCGTGGTGTAAATTCGCATGCTAGAATCTTCACGTGGCAAAACAAATCGTTCGTCGCGCTCGCACGATCAGTGGCTCACTTGAAGTCCCCGGCGACAAATCCATTTCGCATCGTTACGCGATGCTTGCCGCTCTTGCCGAAGGCCCGAGCGAAATCACGCATTTTTCCGCGGCGGCCGATTGCCGCAGCACCCTCGATTGCCTCTCGCGCCTGGGCGCGAAAATTGTGGCGAAGGGAGACACGGTTCGCATCACCGGAGCGGGCCTGGGAGGACTTCGCAAATCGCGCCGCGCGCTCGATGCAGGAAATTCAGGCACGACGATGCGCCTGCTCGCGGGAATACTCTCGGGACAGGAATTCCGGTCAACGGTTGACGGCGATGCTTCGCTGAGGCGCCGGCCGATGCGCCGCGTTATGGATCCGCTCACGAAAATGGGTGCGCGATTTGCCGCGCGCGATGGAGGCTTTGCTCCACTCGAAATTGACGGCGCAAAACTTTCTGCCATCGAGTACACGCTTCCGGTTCCCAGCGCGCAGGTGAAGTCCGCGGTCCTGCTCGCCGGATTGTTTGCGCATGGAGTGACGTCGGTCATCGAACCGATTCGCACCCGCGACCATACGGAGCTGGCCCTTGCCGAATTCGGCGCCCGCGTGGACCACGAAGGCCGCGCGATCCGCGTCCACGGACGTCCCCACCTGAAGGGACGCAGTCTTGTGGTTCCCGGCGATCTCTCCTCGGCCGTGTTTTTTCTGACGGCGGCAATGGTGCTCCCGGAATCGAGCATCGTCGTTCACAACGTGGGCCTTAATCCAACGCGCTCCGCCGTTCTTGATGTTCTGGGGACCATGGGCGCGCCGGTGAGCCTGATATCAGTGCGCATCGAAAACGGCGAACTGGTGGGCGACGTTGCCGTAAGTCATGAACCACTCAAAGGTGGAGTGATTGAAGGCGACGTGATTGCCCAGTTGATTGACGAGCTTCCAGCGATCGCCGTCCTGGGACCCTACACCGAGCAGGGGATCGAGATACGTAACGCGGCCGAACTGCGCGTCAAGGAGAGCGATCGCATCGCCGCTCTCGCGGAAAACCTGCGCCGGATGGGTGCTGAAGTCGAGGAACTCCCCGACGGCTTGCGCGTAGCGGGTCGCTCGGCTGGCCGCCTACATGGGGCCGAGATTGATCCGCACGGCGATCATCGCATGGCGATGGCGTTTGCTGTCGCGGCGCTAGGCGCGGAGGGCGACACCATCATCCGCGACGCGGAATGCGCCGCTGTTTCCTACCCGGAGTTTTTCAATACGCTGGAGCGGCTGGTCGAGCGATGAAATATTAGAACTTGGCGACTTCCATAGTTTTGCGAAATCGACTTTTACAAAATTGGGAAACGAAATAATCACCAGAGACATCTACGTCCCAGGCGGCGCCTGTTCGCCCTTTGAAAGCGAAAAGAGGCCGGAATGCCCCGATTGAATCATCGGAACGTTTGGACTTCTCTCGTTGTCACGTCAGGCCTCTTGGTTTTTACGTGGGCCATCCGAGCGCAGCAGAAGGCCCAGAAAGCGCCTCCGCAGCCGCAACGCACTACCCGCTTCCTCGCGGACAAGAACGGGAGGACGCCCGCTTTAATGCCATATTCGCGACACAGGACATCGATACAAAAATCCGACTCGCTGCGAGATTCCTCGACGACTATCCCCTCGACACTAGAAGAGCTTCAGTCTTTGAAGTACTCGTAAATAGCTATTGTGAAAAACAGGATTGGCCCCATTTCTATGCGACGACAGATAGAGCGCTCGAGTCCTATCCCCAAGACGTCGAGATCCTGGCGCTTGCCGGTTGGGTGATCCCTCACCAGTTCGATCCCAATGTTCCGGATGCTGCGCTCAAACTTGAAAGGGCTGAGCGGTACGAAAAGCGTGCAATGGAATTGATCCCATCCATGCCCATGCCCGCGAACATAACTCCCGACAAGTTCGCCGCCGCCAAATCAGCAACACTCGCGCGAGCGCACAGCGGATTGGGCCTTGTGTATTTCCGAGAGGGGAACTGGGCTCCCTCCGTCACGGAGCTCCAGGCAGCCACACAATCCGGTGCATCGGCCGAGCAGTCCGACCTTTTCGCGCTTGCTGTTGGACTCGAGAAACTGAATCGGTATGCGGAAGCCGCGCTGCAGTATGACAGATGCAGCCTCACTCCCGGTGCACTGCAGAATGCCTTCAAAGAAGCCGCGGGCAAAACCAGAAGTCAGATTGCCCATCCTAACTGATGCGATATCAATAAAACGACGGCATGGTCCATTTGCGTGATGGGGTAATTCATCAGGCAAACCAACGCGGAGTCAATTCCGGCCTCGGGATAATCGGCGGCAGCCGTGGCGAGCGTCGCCTGCTAAGCGTCAAATATAATGCGGATCCCGATGCGGCACTTGCCGTCTTCCATCTTTTGGACGCGCACCACGGAGCCGTGTTCTTCCGAGTTATCCGGGCCGCCCGGAAGCCCATTTTGGGTCACGTATACTTCCATCCCGACAAAATAGTGGTTCGATGGGCTTTCGACCTGTAAACCACTTCGTGAGATATCCAAACTCGTGCAAGTCTCTTCCTGATATTTCGAATTGATCGGGCGAATATGTATGGGCTTTGAAACCATAGTTCTTGGGTCATGCCTCATAACGGACCTGACCCGCGGGACGGCGCGGGTAACGGAGAGAAAGGACACTAAAAACGTGCAAGTAGTCAGCACGTACAATCCAAACCCAGGACTGATCACAAACGAATTGGTCATCAGCACTCGCGCGCCCAATCCGGGATCATCCGGCGAGCCAAGCGACGCGGTAGTCATCAACATTTCTGCCCAGCTCTGCAGCGAGGAGCCCATCAGCGCCAATTGTAGAATGGCCAGCGCACCCAGAAAAGCACCCGCCACGCTGAGGGCCGCAGTCTCCTTACGGAAGGACAGGAGATCCAGCAGCGCTAATATTGAAAATGCAAATGCGGTCAGGACAAAGCATGGAACTAGCCATCCTATCCGTAAAATGAATGGCATCGCCAGGACACCGGATGTCGCGGGCGCTTCTGACACGGAACTCCTGGAAACCCCGCTATCCGATGAAGGCGATCCGGCCCCGATGATGCCCAGGTTCTCTTGCAATTGGGCGACCCCGCTTTGAATGTCAAAAGCGTTGTTCACCTGGTCGCCGTTGGGCCCGTGTACTCTAACGAGCGGTTGAAACGCCGCCAGCATTGCAATTAACAGCAGCAAGCTGAACCCGATCCGCTCCACTTTGTATGTCGAAATTGGCATGGATCCGCCTCCGAAGCGCACTTATCGCCTTGAATAGCTAGAACAGGCCAGAAGGCCCCACAGTGAAATAGTGCCTTAAAACTCGCCCCTATACACGCACTGAAGCTGCCAACGCTGACGCAAAGTAAACCTCTGCCGCGGCATAGGAACTACGCAGTTCCAGTCCCGGGAGACACGGCCGAGCCTCGGGGAGCCGGAGGGGAGCCTTGCAGCACGCGTTTATGGAAGGAAGGTCTATTGCAGATTATTACAAATAGAGGAGTTAGCGAATGTTCAAAGCGGCTTTGGCCGCGAAATCGATGATTCGTGCAGGGAACAGTCCGGCATAAATCGTTCCGGCCGCGGCAATCCACAAAACAAAGGAAAGGGTCCATGGTACCGGCTCAACCACAATTTCCTGCTTCGGTTCGCGCATGTACATGGCGACCATCACTCGCAGGTAATAGTAGGACGCGATCACGCTGTTGAGGCCCAGCAGGATCGAGAGCCAGATGAGATTGGATTCGAGCGCAGCATTAAAGATATAGAATTTACCCAGGAAACCAGCCGTAACCGGAAGTCCCAGTAGAGAAAGAAGGAACAGCGAGAAACATGCTGCGAGGGCAGGCTGGCGGCGGCCCAGGCCGGCGAAGTCGTCTATTTCGACATGGCGTTCGCCCGCGCCGCCAACTTGCGCGACGATCAGGAACGCGCCCAGCTTCACCAGGGCGTAGCTCACCAGGTAAAACAGCGCAGCGGCGATTCCAGCTTCAGGATGTTCGGTAGCAGTCGCAGCGGCAAGGGCAGCCAGGATATATCCCGCGTGTGCGATCGAGCTGTAGGCCAGCATGCGCTTCACGCTCGTCTGCACGATCGCCGATAGGTTGCCGACGAACATGCTGAGCACCGCAACAACGCACAACGCCCAGAACCAAATCGCCGGCGCCGCATCCACGCTCGCCAGTATGCGCAACGCCAGGGCAAACGCCGCCGCCTTGGGGCCGGTGGAAAGCAGCGCGGTCACGGGCGCAGGAGCGCCTTCGTACACATCCGGAGTCCATAGCTGGAACGGCGCGGCGGCAACTTTAAATGCAAGCCCGATAAAGATGAATCCGAGGCCGATCTTGAGCAGCACGTGCGAAGAGTCGTTGGCGAGCGGGGTCATCAGATCGAGATGAGTGGAACCGGTGGCCCCGAACGACAGCGCGATTCCGTACAGGAAGAAAGCCGTGGCGAACGAACCCAGCAGGAAATATTTCATCGCCGCTTCGTTCGACCGAGGCGAGTCGCGCCTATAAGTGACCAGAATGTAGGAGGCGATGGAGCTCATCTCGAGGCCCACAAATGCGGTCAGCAACTCGTGCGCACCTGCCATGACTCCCATTCCGGCCGTAGCAAACAGGATCAGCGCGCAAAATTCGCCGGGATCGAGATCTTCGCGTTTGAGGTACCCGGTGGATCCCAGAATCGCGAGGAAAGCCACGCCGATCACAATCAAATGAACAAACAGGCTGAATGCGTCAGCGCGGAATAGGCCTGAATATGCAGCGCCCGGATGCGTTGCCGTCAGTCGCGTGGCGCCTAGAGCAAGCGCCGCGCCGAGGAGTGCGATGAATTCCAGCGCTCCATGCCTGGCCTTCAGCACGATTGGAGCGAGAAACATGACCAGCATGCCGAACGAGCACAGCACGAGTTCGGGCGCAATCCGGTACAAGTCTTGGAGAGGAGGGAACATTTATTTCGACTTCACCAAATTGCTGGTATCAGGAATGGGCGTAACGCCGACGTTGTAAGCCTGCGGCGGGCGCTGCATTTCCTGCAGCACATTCTGCGTTGAGGCTTCCGTGCGCCGCGTGAAAAACGGCGAGCTAATGCCCATCCACAAAATGATCACGGCCATCAGGACCAAAATTCCACGCTCGCGCATGTCCGCGTCCGGCAAGGAGTTGTTTTTCTCCTGCGTAATGCCGCCGAAAAACACACGTTGATACGACCAAAGCAAATAGACGGACGAGAAAATCACTCCTAGAGCGGCCCACGACGCCCACGCCGCATGTCTCTGGAACGTTCCCGCGAGAATCAGAAATTCGCCGACAAATCCGTTGAGCATCGGCAGCCCCGCCGAGGCGAAGCAGGCAAATAAATAAAAGCCGCCGATGAATGGCATTGGCCCAACCAAGCCGCCAAATTCCTTGATCAAGTGCGTGTGCCGGCGGTCGTAGAGCATCCCGACGCCGAGAAACAACGCACCCGTCGAAATTCCGTGACTCAACATCTGAAAGATGGCGCCCTGGATCGAGATCGCATGGAACGCGAAGATTCCGAGGACGACGAATCCAAGATGGCTGACCGAGGAGTAGGCGACCAGGCGCTTCAGGTCCACCTGCACCATCGCTACCAGCGCGCCATAAATAATTCCGATGATCGCGAGTACGGCAATTACGGGGGCAAAATGCCGCGACGCCTCCGGGAAGAGCGGCAGGCAGAACCGCAACATGCCGTACGTGCCCATCTTGAGCAGCACGCCCGCGAGCATCACCGAGCCCGCCGTCGGGGCCTCCGTATGAGCATCCGGCAGCCAGGTGTGCAGCGGGAACAGCGGAACCTTGATGGCAAAGGCAAGGAAGAATGCCCCAAAAAGCAAATACTCCGTTCGAACCGGCAGAACGATCGTGCCATTCGAAAGCATCATCTGGATCTGGGCTACGTCGAACGTCGGCGACCCCGCCACGGCTGTGATCCGGTAGAGCCACAGGATCGCCACCAGCATCAGGATCGAGCCGAACATCGTATAGAGGACGAATTTCAGAGCCGCATAAATGCGCCGCTCGTGTCCCCAGATGCCGATCAGGAAATACATGGGGATCAGCATGACTTCCCAGAACAAGAAAAACAGGAACAGGTCGAGCGAAACGAAGACGCCAATCACTCCGGATTCAAGGACCAGCAGGCAGATGAAGAAGCCCTTGACGCGCTGGTCAATCGATTTCCAGGACGACAGGATCGAAATTGGAGTCAGCAAAGTCGTCAGCAAAATCAAAAACACGCTCAGGCCGTCCACGCCCAGGTGGTAGTGAATCGGCGGCTGGGGAATCCAGGCGTGAAATTCCTCCCATTGATAGCCGGTTGCGTGGACGTCAAAGCCGCGCAAGAGCAGCAGCGAAATCGCAAATTCCGCCACGGCAGTGACGAACGCCAGGCGGCGGATCCAGGCGTGGTCGTTGTCGTTCAGCAGCAACAGGGCGAGCGTTCCGGCAGCCGGCAGAAACGTCAGGACCGTCAATAAATATGTGTGCTGCACGTCAGCTCACCATCCAAAGCAACAGGGAAGTAAAGACCACCACGCCCATCACAATCCACGTCGCGTAGCTGCGCGTGTTTCCCGATTCCGCGTAGCGCAAGCGGTCGCCGGATTCCCGCGAGACGCTCGCCACGCCGTTCACCACACCGTCAATCGCGCCGTCATCCACGAGGTGCCACAGGACTTTATCCGAGATCCAGACCAGAGGACGCACGATTACGGCGGCGTACAATTCGTCCACAAAATATTTTCCGAGCAGCAATTTGTAAACCGCCGAAAGCGAAGCCGCGATTTTCTTTGGCGTTTCGGGGCTGCGGATATACAGCCACCACGCCAGCAGGAATCCAAGCAGGCCCGCGATGACGGGCGCGCCGAGCAGCGCCTGCAAAATTTCGGTTACGCCGCGCGAGGATTCCGGCGCGGCAGCGACCGGTTCGACAGCCGTCGCAAAAACCGGCGCAAGGAAATGCTCGAAGTGGTTCACGCCGCCCCAGAGCGCCGGTGCAGCCATCCAGCCCCCGCACACGGAAAGAATGGCCAGCACAACCAGCGGCACGAGCATGGATTTGGGGGATTCGTGCACGTGAACGTGATGCTCGTCATACTGCTGCGCGCCGAAGAACGTAAGGAACAACAGACGGAACATGTAGAAAGACGTGAGTCCCGCGATCAGAACGCCCAGCGCCCACAGCGGAGTGCTCGAGCGCTGCGCAGCGAGCAGAATTTCGTCCTTGCTGAAGAATCCGGAAAATCCGGGCGCGCCCGCGATCGCCAGCGTGGCCATGAACATCGTCCAGAAGGTCACCGGGATTTTTTTGCGCAGGCCGCCCATCTTGCGCATGTCCTGCTCGCCGCCCATCGCGTGAATCACGCTGCCGGCGGAAAGAAATAGCAGGCCCTTAAAAAACGCGTGCGTCATCAGGTGAAAAATGCCGGCGCTGAACGCGCCCACGCCCAGAGCCAGGAACATGTAGCCGAGCTGGGATACGGTCGAGTAGGCCAGAACTTTTTTGATGTCGGTCTGAACCAATCCAATCGTGGCGGCAAAAAACGCGGTCACGCATCCCACGATGCCCACGACTTCCATCGCCGCGGGAGCATTCAGGAAAATCGCGTGCGAACGGACCACCATGTACACGCCTGCGGTAACCATCGTCGCCGCATGGATCAGGGCGCTCACCGGGGTGGGGCCCTCCATCGCGTCGGGCAGCCAGACGTAGAGCGGAAGCTGCGCGGATTTTCCGGTAGCGCCGACGAACAGCAGCAGCGCAATCACCGTGAGAACTCCCGCCTGTCCGATATGCTCAAGCGGCATCGCTGCAGCGCGGGGAAGCACGGTGGCAAAATCGAGCGACCCGAAGGTCCGAAGGATCAGGAGGACGCCAAGAATGAATCCGAAGTCGCCAACTCGGTTCACCCAGAACGCCTTGCTTCCCGCGTCGGTCGCCGACTTCTTCAGGTAATAAAACCCGATCAGCAGGTAGCTGCACAGCCCCACGCCTTCCCAGCCGACAAACATCAGCAGGTAGTTGGCGGCAAGCACCAGCAGCAACATGAAAAACATGAAAAGATTCAGATACGAAAAAAACCGCCGGTAGCCCGGATCGTCGTGCATGTAGCCGGAAGAATATATGTGAATGAGCCAGCCCACGCCCGTCACCACAAGCAACATGATGATGGTGAGCTGATCCACCTGCAGAGCGAAGTCCGCGTGGAACGCGCCGGCGGATACCCAAGTGAAGTAGGTCTTGATCCAGGGAATCTGATCGGCGGGAAGCGCCACGAATTCGCGCACGACTTCAAGTGCAGCAAGAAAGGAGAGCGTCGTCGCAGTCAGCGCGACGCCCGTGACCGCTCCCTTGGACCAGCGGGTGCCAAACAGGCCGTTCGCGGCGGCGCCCAGCAGCGGCAGCAGTGGAATGATCCACAGATAAGTAAGAGCCGGCATCAATCTTTGAGCGTGTCCACGCGTTCGACGTTGAGCGTTCCCCGGTTTCTGTGAATCAGGATGATGATCGCCAGGCCCACAGCGGCCTCGGCCGCCGCGACGACGATGACGAAGAAAACAAACACCTGCCCCTGCAATTGCCCGAGCGCCCGGCTGAAGGTAATAAACGCCAGATTGACGGCGTTGAGCATCAGCTCAATGGACATGAAAATGGTGATGATGTTGCGCTTGAAAATAAATGCGATCACGCCCAGTCCGAACAGGACGGCACTCAACACCAGAAAGTATGAAGTAGGAACCACAACTCCCCCAGAAACTAATTCGAATCTTCGCGACGCGCCAGGACCAGCGCGCCCAGCAACGCAATCAAAATCAGAAACGACGTCAGCTCGAACGGAAATACATACTCCCGAAAAAGCAAATTCGAAAGATCGCGCGTCGATACGGGAGAAGCCACAGGCGGCGCCATGTGCATCGTCGCGCGTCCGATTCCGTAGGCCACTTCGATCAGGAATACGATTGCCAGCGGCACGCCCACGAAATGCGCCATGCGGCTCACGTTCGTGCGCTCTTCCAACCCTGCATTCAGCAGCATGATCGTGAAAACGAAAAGCACCATGATCGCGCCGCCATAAACGATGATCTGCACGGCAGCGACGAATTCCGCGCCCAATAGCAGGTAGAGTCCCGCCAGCGCGACCATGACGGTAATCAGCGACAGCGCGCTATGAATCGGTTCACGCTGAAGGATCAGGCTGACCGCGCCCGCTACGGCCACTGACGCCAGCACAATGAAGACTGCAATCTGCGGCGTCATGATTTTTTACCTTCACGCATTATGGTCATCGCTGCGCCAGACTCATCGCCCTGTCCATACAATCGCCAGACTCGTAATCACCACGTTCAAAATCGAAAGCGGGAGGAGTACTTTCCAACCGAATCCCATCAGCTGGTCATATCGGAATCGCGGAAGCGTGCCCCGCACCCAAACATAAATGAAAAGGAAAATTGCAATTTTCAGCAGGAACCAGAATGGCCCTTGAATGATTTCAATCACTCCGCCCCGGCTGCAAAGAAATGCCAGAACGCACAGCGCCAGACCCATCGCCGGAAGCACGACGCGGCCAAACGCCGTGCGATAACGCACGCCGTGAATGATCAACGCGAGGCCAGCCACTCCAAACACTACCGTGGGGATATAGTGCGTCCAGGCCCAAAACGGCGTCTGCGGGAACGGCGACAGCCATCCGCCAAAAAACAATATCGTCGCGAGGCAGGAAACCGTGATCATGCTCGAGTATTCCGCCATGAAGAACATCGCAAACTTGAAGCTCGCATATTCGGTATGAAAGCCCGCCACCAGTTCGGATTCCGCTTCCGCCAGGTCGAAAGGAGCGCGATTGGTTTCCGCGACCGCCGATGTAAAGAACAACAGAAATCCCAGGACCTGCGGGAATGGCCAGTTGACCAGATTCCACCGCGGCAGAAATCCCCAATGGAAACCCTGCTGCGCGTTGACAATCTCGCTCAAATTAAATGTGCCGGCCATCAGGATCACGCCCACGACGGACACGGTGAGCGCAAGCTCGTAGCTGACCATTTGCGCGGAGCTCCGCAATCCGCCGAGCAGCGGATATTTGCTGTTGGACGACCACCCGGCAAGGGCCACGCCGTAGACGCTCATCGAAGTGATGGCAAACAGGATCAGCAACCCGATGTTCAAATTCGTGATGGCGAGTGGAGTCGCCTGGCCAAAAATTGTGATCTCCTTGGGACCAAACGGAATGACCGCGATCGACGTGATGGCGAGCGCAAGCGCCAGGAATGGCGCGAGGAAATAGGCAAATTTGTCCGCGCCCGCGGGCGTCACGTCTTCTTTGAACAGGAATTTGACTCCATCGGCCAGCGGTTGCAGCAACCCGTGCGGACCCACGCGATACGGCCCCCATCGCGCCTGGATATGGGCCACGACTTTGCGCTCAAACCACGTCAGGTACGCGAGCGCAGTCAGCAGCACGAACAGCACGACAATGATTTTCGGCAAGGCTACGACGAGGATGGGATGTTGGGCGGCGAACTCGTTCACGGGCGCGCTCCCCCTTCCGCGATTGGCTCGGTGGCTTCGGGAAGGGATTGGATGGTCGAGCAATATCGTCCCAGGGTTCCGCTGGTGAAGAGCGTATCGTGCGCTGAAAAAATCGCGCCCACAGGCACGTCAAATTTTGCGTTGCCGTTTGCCATCGAGACGGGCGACGTTCGCTCCGCTTCACCGAGCGTCAGCGTCGTCATCGAAAAATTGTACCCGGCCACCGATTGCCGAATCTCGTCGAACGCCGCCGCAGGAGTACGCAGGCGAATCGCTTGTCCCAGGCCTTGCGCCGCAAGCTGGTGCGAAAGGATGCGAAGGATGTCGAAGTCGGAGCGCGTCCCCATCACGTCGCCGCCCTTGCGCACGAGTTGGACTTCTCCGGCGGTATTGGTGACCGTGCCATTTTTTTCATAGGCCGACGCGGCCGGCAGAACGATGTCCGCCAGCTTCGCCGTTTCGGTGAGAAAGAGGTCCTGCACAACGAGCAGGTCGAGTTTGCCCAGGCGGTCGGTCGCGTTCACTTCAAATGTTTTCACCGGGTTTGCGCCGACGACATACAGTGCGTGCAATTTCCCGCTCGCCGCGGCCGCCAGCATCGCGCGAGCGTCTATTCCCGGCATGTCGGGCAGCTTCGCACCCCACAGGGCGCCAAATTTTTCGCGCGCCCTGGCGTCTTCGATCATCGTATAGCCGGGCAGCATTCCCGGCAGCAGTGCCATGTCCGAAGCCCCGCGCGAATTTGCGTAATCTCCGAGCGCCATGTAGCGCGTCTGGCCAGGCAGGGAAGAGCCAAATCTCACCAGGTCGCGGACCGCCGATCCAGTGATCTCCGCGCCGAAGACGATGACGACGTTGAATTCCTTTCCGAGCGCAGCCGCAAGCGCGGAAAGCCGATCTTCGGTTCCGCGATCGAATTGCGCGCCGCCTCCGGCAAGGCGCCCGACTGCGGCACCTTCGCCGCCTTGCGGCACTTCTGCGAATTCCGTGGCCTTTCGAAGCAGCTTGATGGATTTCGAATTAATGATGTACAGGCGCGAGCCGCGATGCCGGATGGCCGACCGAATCTGCCAGGCGACCAGAGGATTCTGCTCGGTCGGATCGTCGCCGACCAGCAGTACCGCGTCCGCTTCATAGAGCTGCGCCATCGTCGCGCAGGATACACCGGCCTTTTCGCCCAGCGCGGCGATCAGACTCGCGTAATCGGCCGTGCGGTGATGGTCCAGGTTATTGGTGCCAATGGCCGCGCGCGCGACGCGTCCGAGCAGATAATTTTCTTCGTTGGTCGTGCGGTTCGAACCGATAAAGCCGATCGAATCCGCGCCGGATGCCTTGTGGATCTCTGCGAGGCGCCGGGAAACCTCCGCGAGCGCATCTTCCCAGCTCGATGGCTCAAGCCTGCCGTTGCGGCGCACCAGGGGAAGCTTCAAGCGCTCCGGATGCCTGGTGAAATCAAACCCGAAGCGGCCCTTCACGCAAAGGAAATCCTTGTTGATGCCCGAGAGGTCGCGATTATTGGAGCGCAGAATTTCATTATTTCGCACGCTCAAGGTGGTTTTGCAGCCGTTCGAACAGTGCGTGCACACGGTCGAGACATACGTCATTTCCCAGGGCCGCGTTTTGTAGCGGTAGGTGCCGCTGGTGAGCGCGCCGACCGGGCAAATATCAATGCACATGCCGCATTCTTCGCAATCCAGGTGATCCTCGCCATTCGGGATAATCACGGACTGCGAGCCGCGCTGCCCGACGCCGAGCGCCTTGACGTCCATACCCTCATCGCAAACGCGCACGCAGCGGAAACACAGGATGCATCTCGGAGCGTCGTAGTAGACGGCTTCCGACCATTTCTGTTCAGGCTGGTGGCGCTTTTCTTCAGCGAAGCGGCTTTTGTCCGCGCCGTAGGTGAAGACCATGTCCTGCAATTCGCACTCGCCGCCCTTGTCGCACACCGGGCAATCCAGCGGATGGTTGGCGAGCAGGAATTCGAGCATCGCCTTGCGCGCTTCGTGCACTTGCGGCGTGCTGGTGCGGACAATCATCCCCGGCATTGCGACCAGCGTGCATGCGGTTTGCAGCTTGGGAGCTTTTTCGACTTCAACCAGGCACATGCGGCAGGCCGCCTGCAGCGAAAGGCCGGGAAAATAACAGAAGGAAGGGACTTCGATCCCCATGCGGCGCGCGGCCTCAATCACCAGCGTTCCTGGAGGAACGGTGACGTCGCGGTCGTCAATCTTCAGGGTGATGTCTTTCGAGTCTGTCATTTTTCGCGAAAATCCTCAGCGAACCGCGGCCATTACATCAGCCGGTCGATAGGGACACTTGCCCGAAAGGTGTTGCTCAAATTCATGCCGCCATTTCTTCACAATGCTGATCGTCGGCAGCGCAGCGGCGTCGCCCAGCGGACAGAACGTTTTGCCGAGCATGTTTTTGGCGAGCTCGCCGACCATGTTGATATCTTCGGCGTGGCCGCCTCCCGCATGAAAGCGGTCGAGCATTTTGCGCAGCCAGCCGGTGCCTTCGCGGCAGGGAATGCACCAGCCGCACGATTCATGCTCGTAGAAGTGCATGATGCGGCGCGCAAGATCGACCATGCAGGTGTCTTCGTCGATGACGATCAGGCCGCCGGAGCCCAGCATTGAGCCCGCTTTGGCGACGGAATCGTAGTCCATATTGATGTCAATTTCATCGGCCGTCAGCAGCGGGCAGGAACTGCCGCCAGGAATGATGGCCTTGAGTTTTCTGCCGTTGACCATGCCGCCGGCAACGTCTTCGATCATTTGGCGCAAGGAGAAGCCCATCGGCAGCTCGTAGATTCCCGGTTTGTTGACGTGGCCCGAAATGCAGAACAATCGCGTGCCGCCATTTTTCGGCGAGCCCAGGCCCGCGTACCATTCTCCTCCGCGGCGCAGAATTTCCGGGGCTGAGGAAAGCGTCTCCACGTTATTGATCACCGTGGGCGAACCGTAGAGCCCGACCACGGCGGGAAATGGCGGACGGATGCGGGGATAGCCGCGCTTACCTTCGAGAGATTCCATCAGCGCGGATTCCTCGCCGCACTCATATGCGCCCGCGCCGGTGTGCGTGACCATATCGAAATCAAAGCCGCTGCCCAGTATATTTTTGCCCAGGTAGCCGGCTTTATACGCTTCCGCGATTGCGCCATCCATGATGTCAAGCACATAGCGGTACTCGCCGCGGATGTAAATGTAACCCTGGTGCGAACCCACCGCGCGGCCCGCGATCACGATGCCTTCGATCAATTGGTGCGGCATCATTTCCATTAGAGGGCGGTCCTTGCACGTGCCGGGCTCGCTTTCATCCGCGTTGCACAGGATATATTTCGGCTTTGCCGATTCCTTCGGCACGAAGCTCCATTTCATCCCCGTGGGAAACCCTGCGCCGCCGCGCCCGCGCAGATTCGATTTCTTCACTTCATCGACGACCTGTTCGGGCGTCAATTCCTTGAGCGCGCGCTCCATGCCCTTGTAACCGTCATGGGCGAGATACACATCCAGCTTGTGCGAATCTTTCACGCCGAACAGTCGGCTTATGACGGGAACTTCGGCCGGATGGCGCTTCTTCACCGAACCGGTGATGGGAACGGAAGTTTCCGGCGTTCGCCCGACTTCCAGCGACTCAAAAATCTGCGTGGCGCGCTCAGTCGTCAGATTTTCGTAGAAATCGTAATTGATTTGCATGGCCGGAGCGCCCGTGCACGCGCCGATGCATTCCACTTCTTCCAGTGAGAAGACGCCGTCTTCGGTGGTTTCCTTGTGGCCGATTTCGAGCTTTTTCTGAACGAATTCAAAAAGCTTGTTGCCGCCCCGCAGCATACAGGACACGTTCGTGCAGACCTGCACGTGAAATTTCCCGGCGCGATGACGGCGCAACATCGAGTAGTAGCCCATCGTTTCGGTGACCTGCAGCGTGTTGAGGCCGAGGCGGCGGGCGATTTCAGCGATCATATCGTCGCTGAGATAGCCGAACTGGTCCTGGGCGTAGATCAGCATGGGAATCAGCGCGGAACGCTTTAAGGGATAGCGATTTTCAAGCGATTGGAACTTGGTTTCCAGCTGCGGAGGCAGATTCATCAGCGGTCGATCTCCCCAAGCACGATATCGAGCGTGCCGATGGACGCGATCACATCCGCGATCAGGCGGCCTTCCACCATTTTCTGCAACGCCTGCAGATTCGCGAACGAAGGCGCGCGAATTTTCATGCGATACGGCTTCGGCGAACCGTCGCTGGCGATGAAGCAGCCCAGTTCTCCGCGGGGCGATTCGACGCGCTGGTAGACTTCGCCCGGAGGCGGCGCGAACCCTTCGGTGAAAATCTTGAAGTGATAAATGAGCGCTTCCATCTCGGTCTTCATTTTTTCGCGCTGCGGCGGGACGATGCCCGGCGCGTCCGCCTTGATGGGCCCCTCGGAAGGAATTTTCTCGAGAGCCTGCTTGACGATTTTCAGGCTTTCCCGCATTTCCGCCACCCTGCACATGTAGCGCGCGTAGCAGTCGCACTCGGTTCGTACGGGAACCTGGAAATCAAATTCCTCATAGCTTGAATAGGGGAAATACTTGCGTACGTCATAATCCACGCCGGAACCGCGCAGCGATGGCCCGGATACGCCCATGGCGATTGCATCGGCGGCGCTCAACATCCCCACGCCCTGCGTGCGCGCGAGCCAAATGCGGTTCTTGGTCAGCAGGTCCTCGTATTCATCAATGCGCGCGGGAAGAGACTGCAGAACTTTCTGGACGCGGTCGGTCCATCCGATAGGGGGCTCGAGGGCAAGGCCGCCAATGCGGAAATAGCTGGTCATCATCCTCTGGCCGCTGACCATCTCGAATATGTTGAGCAGACCCTCGCGCTCGCGGAAGCAATACAGGAACACCGACATCGCGCCCAGGTCGATCGCATGCGTTCCCAGCCAGACCAGATGCGAGGCGACGCGCGTGAGCTCGGTGAGCAGCACGCGAATATACTGCGCGCGCTTGGGAATTTCGAGTTCGAGCAGCTTTTCCACCGCCAGACAATAGGCCAGATTGTTGGAAAGGGGTGCGAGATAATCCATCCGGTCGGTGATGGTGATTGCCTGGGAGTAAGTCAGCGCCTCGGCGGTTTTCTCAATCCCCGTGTGGAGATACCCGATATCCACGTCGGCCTTGACGACGTTTTCCCCATCGAGTTCCAGCAATACGCGCAGCACCCCGTGCGTGGACGGATGCTGAGGTCCCATGTTGAGGACCATGGTTTGCGCGGGGCCGGTGGCAGTTTGAACTATGGTCATAGCGCGGGTTCACACGTCAATCAGCGAGGACCCTCCACGGGATAATCCTTGCGAAGGGGGTAGCCTTCCCAATCATCAGGCATCAGGATGCGCCGTAAATTGGGGTGTCCTTCAAAGCGGATGCCGAATAAATCGAAGATCTCGCGTTCATGCCAATTGGCCGTGGGCCAAACGGGCACGACCGACTCGATCACGGGAGAATCGCCCTGCAGGCGAACCCGAAGGCGAATGGCCTCGCGCCGGGATAGCGAAAGCAAATGATAGTTCAACTCGAAGCGGGGCTCGACCGGAAAGCGGTCCACGCCAGTCACATCGGAGAGGTACGTGAACGCAAGTTCCGGAGCGGCAGCTAAGAATTCGGCGAGCGGGAACAAGTGTTCGCGAGGCAGGAGAATCGTCAACTCCCCGCGAAAGGAAACTAGGCCCTCGATGGCGTCGGGTTTCCAGGAGCGGATTCTCGCGACCGTCGGATTTTGCTCTAAGTCGGGTGTTTCCGTCACGAAACGCGGTCCCGGCGAGCGGCTGGGGTGTTCCAGTCGAGCGCCCCTTTCTTCCAAAGATAGAAATAGCCCACTAGCAGGATGCCAATGTAGAGGAGCATTTCCACGAAGCCGAACCACCGCAATTGCCTGAAAATAAAGGCCCAGGGATACAGGAAAATGGCTTCCACATCGAACAGAATGAATATCATTGCGACCAGGTAGAATTTAACAGAGAACGGCTCGCGCGCGTCCCCGGTCGGGGTGATGCCGCACTCATAGGCCTGTGATTTTACTTTCGATGGCCGCCTCCATCCCACCAGGGAGGAAAGCAGCAGAAGGACACCGGAAAGCGCCATGGCCAGGATGAGGTGTAAAAGTAGCGGCGCGTAGCTTTGTAGATCGTTTCCTGTCATCGGAGCACACGCTATAATAGCGACGAAGCGGCAAGCGGTCAAATGCGCTCCGGAAATAGTTTGGCATTCATTCCGATCTGGTTCATTCGAATGAGCGGCTGGAACCAGAATGCGGGAAGAAATTTAGAGCGCCTTCGCTCCGTGCGAACAATGCCGGGAAAGCGGTCTATCGTATGAACTTTGGCTTCAATTCAAATGTGCGCGTGGGTGAGACGTTGTACCACGTCCAGACCGAGGACCGCGGCCCTTCGCACCCGTTTCTTGACACCGTCGTATATGAAGCGGGGCGGGTGATATACAAGAAAAGCACCAGCTACGCGGATCTTGTGGCCTTGGCGAAGACAGAGTCCATTTCAAAGCAACTCCGCGAGCAACTCGCGCAGCAGCACCGTGATGTGATTGCCGAACTCGAAGCGGGAACGCTTCCCCTGAACTCGCTGCCGAATTCGCATCCCGTCACAAAGCCAGAGCCAACGATGGATGGTCTGGACATTCGCCTCATCAATCCAAAGACCTGGTTTGCTTCGGGACAGGCGACGCTTGAAATCGAGTTGCGGCAAAGAAGCACGGGAAGGGAAACCGGGGGCGCCGACATCGATGTGTTTCTGGAACGGGAAAAAGTCCGCATCCCTTGCATCCAGGCGCGGGCGGATGCTACGGGCCACGCGACCCTGAGCTTTCAGATGCCCGCAACAGCTGGTGAGGGCATATCCCTCGTGATTCGCGCGACTGATGGCGTTTTATACGGCGAACTGCGATTTCTGCTCAAAGCAAAGCCCCGCGATCCGGCGCTGGCCCCGGCTTCGAAATGACGCCAGTGATTCAGATTGTGGTCAACGGAGAAGCGCGGGAAGTTCCTGCTGGTCTGGACGTATCGGGATTGGTATTGCACCTCGGTCTCCCCGTGGACCGCGTGGCAATCGAGCGGAACCTGGAAGTGCTGCCGCGCTCTCAATGGATCGCCACCGTGGTGCAGCCGGGCGACCGGTATGAAATTGTGCATCTTGTTGGCGGCGGGTAGAGACGAGCAGCGCAGCCGAGCTGATACACGCCTACCTTTTTCGCGCTGCGAGATACTTCTCCCACTGCTCCCAGTAGAATTTTTTCCAGCCTTGCGTGACTCCTTCGTGATCGTGTTGTGGCACTCCGACGTGGGCAAGGTACGCGGTTGCGCCGCCGGGCGATTTCTCAAAGCGGACGATCAACACGGAGTCAGGATCGGATTTTTTCCACGCGGAGGAGCGCCAGGATTGCACGATCATGCGGTTTGGCACGAGGTCCAGATTCCTTCCCAGAATCATCCCGCCGAATGCGGACCATTTTCCTCCGACTTTCGGGCTGATTTTAGCGGGCATCCCGGTCGCGGCGGAATGTTTCGCGGAATCCATGAAAAGCGCGTAGAGGAGAGCCGGCGTGACTTTTGGAAATGAGAAAGACTGCTCGATGACTGACGTCATGGGATCCTCCAGTGTGGATCGGTTGGTTGAATCTAAACCTGCCCGTTCGCTGCTGCGAACGGCGGCTACAAAAGCGTCGACCCTTGGTCGATCTGCTTTCCTGCGGCCCTTCACGATAAACGTTCAGGATGAACCGCTCGTTTTTTGAGCGGGCAGCCTTTGATTTCTCGAAATTACAAACCTTCCAGAAAGTGGCCGAGTTTGGTTCGCTTGGTCTCCAAATAGGTGCGCGATTGATGCGACGTACGCGGCCTGCAGGGCACGCGCTCGACAACCTGGATTCCCGCGCTCTCCAGTTGTTGAAGCTTGTCCGGATTATTTGAAAGCAAACGCACACGCCGGACCCCAAGCAGCTTCAGCGCCTCGGCCGAAAACGCATAATCTCGCGAATCCGCCTCAAAACCAAGTTCTTCGTTGGCTTCGACGGTATCCATGCCGCGGTCCTGCAATTCGTAGGCGCGCAGTTTGTTCATCAAGCCGATTCCGCGCCCTTCCTGCGGCAGGTAGAGCAGGATGCCCGCGGGCGATGCTGAAATGCGGCGCAAGGAAAGTTCGAGCTGGGCGCGGCAGTCGCAGCGTTGCGAGGAAAGGACGTCGCCGGTAAGGCACTGCGAGTGGAGCCGCACCAATGGAGTCCCTTTACGAATCGGGCCATGGACCAGGGCCACGGCGCTCTCCTGTTCGCTGCTTCCTTCGATGCCAATGATTTCGAATGGGCCGAAACGAGTGGGCAGACTGGCGCGGGCCACGATCCGGATTTTGGGCGTTGCCTTTTTAAGCGGTTTGCGAGCACGCGATCGAGTTTTTCGTTGCATATCGAGCAGAATATTATAGCAGACCACCTCTGGGCTCCCCGCCCCCGCCTGCCGGCAGGCGAGCTGCCGGCAGGCAGGCACTTGGAGCCCGAAAGAGAGGTCCGACTCCCTGCCGTGCGCATCCCGCAGGCGCGTACTTCGTGGGTGAGGGAGGGAAGGGCGCGCACAAGGGGGTGCCTGCAAAGCACCAGATACCGCCGCACTTTACATCGGCTGGATGATTGGCTAACGTAGCCTGCGTAGAGAAATTCCATGAACACGCTCACCTTCAGCGGAGACCTGCTACTTACGCTGCTTCTGCACGTGGGAGCAGCGGCCTCGATCTGCGCAGTGCTGGCGCGCTCCGCCATTTTTCGAAAGGTCCTGTTCACCGAAGTCCGCGATTCGGATCAAAAGTTAAAACTCATGCTGTTCGTAACGCCGCCGCTGGCATTTGGCGTGATGTTGCGCATCGTTGGACAGCCATATCGCGCCGCGGACCTGATGCTTGAAGGATCGTTTCTGCTTGGCCTGCTCGGCGGGCGCGTCGTGGGACCTCTGGGCGGGTCGCTTATTAGCATGCCTGCATTTCTTCATCATGAATGGCTCTCCATGCCGGTCGCGGCGACCGCCGGTCTTGTGGGAGGGCTGATTCGCCAATTCATTCCGAACACGGAAGAGATATGGAAGCTCGGACCATTCACGTTCATGAGCACGCCGCGCTTCATCGTGCGCGTGTGGCGCAGGAAAAAAGTAAGCTGGGAGATGTTGCCGCTCGCCGCGATTGTCGTACTCGAGTTGGCGCGGCAGGCGCTGGGGCACACCACCAAATTGCGCTGGCTTTTTTATCTGGACGCGGGCCGCAGTTGGGGCATTGCGCTGGTCCTGCTCTCCACCGTGATGGCTGTCGCCGTGCCTATGAAGATCTGGAACAACACCCGGATCGAGATGAACCTGGAACAGCACCAGCAATTGCTGCTCAAGGCGCGCATGGACGCCCTGACCGCGCAGATCAATCCCCATTTTTTGTTCAACACACTCAATACGGTTTCTTCGCTGATCCGTTACGATCCGGACACGGCCCGCGGCGTCGTCATTAAGTTGAGCAATATTTTGCGAAGGCTCTTGCGGAAGCACGAAACGTTTGTGCCGCTGCAGGAGGAACTCGACTTCATCGATGACTACCTGGACATCGAGGTCGCGCGGTTCGGACGTGACAATCTTCAAATCCACAAACAAATTGACGAGCACACCCTCGACGCCTTCGTGCCCAGCATGCTCCTGCAACCGATCGTCGAAAATGCGCTCAAGCACGGCCTGGCCGGGAAACTGGGAGGCGGTGAACTCACCATTAATACGGCGACGCAGGATGGGCGCCTGGTGATTTCGATTGAAGACAACGGCGTCGGAATTCCTAAGGAACGCATGAGGCAGGTATTCGGCGAGGGCATCGGCATCAGCAACGTCCACGAACGTCTGCGTGTCCTCTATGGAGCCGATTTTCGAATGGATATTTCCAGCCGCGAAGGCGAGGGCACTCGAATCCGGATTGAAATCCCGGAGCTCATCCCGACGGGGTCGGAGACTTCAGTGATACTGCCGGCGACGAAGGTTTGAAGGGTTTAGTAGGACAGGCTTCAGAGTTTGTGTGGCAACTCTTCGCCAGTGCGAATTCTATCTAGGAGTCTGTCCGAGATTTAGCATTCGAGGGTCTCGAGGTGGCTCATTCGTGATCAACGCGGTGAACGGAACTAC